>ENA-ORDP01000651-ORDP01000651.1-marine-sediment-metagenome-genome-assembly--contig:-NODE-651-length-21596-cov-6.076505_pt1 | contig 21596 bp, 15 predicted proteins | sample MGYA00248627_ERZ508539 | MGnify/ENA primary metagenome ERZ508539 (study PRJEB26208, sample SAMN05571518) | marine sediment metagenome | biome: deep sea; feature: Hydrothermal vent; material... | reverse complement strand
TGTGTTGTATAAGTCTTTCATATCATATTTCGCTTTTTGGGTGGATTGTTCAAAAGAAAGTCCACAACAACCATTATGTTTTCCATTATTTTTCCCATATAATTTCATTTCTTTACAAGCTGGACATTCTTTTTTCATATTATCATTAGGTTAATTTCTAGTAAGTAAATAATCATTTTAGCTCTTGCGTTGGCTTCTGTGTTTCCATATAAACTTACACAACTTTCTTTATGACAGTGCCATTCCTCTTTCATACTCTTTTGTGTACGACAAGAACGTGGCAACAACTCCCCAAGTTCGGCTACTGTGTAGGCGTGATAATTCTCTTTACAATCAGGACTTTCATTTCTACATCTACCAATACTCCAATGAAGTTTAGCGTCAAGGATTTTAACAGTGCAAATATCGCCACTTATAGTTTTACTTTTCTTATTTACCCATTCCTCTTTTCCGTGCCACCAAAACAAACTCTCCTGCTTTACTCCAAGCTCTTTGAGTTTCTTACTTAATTCTAAACTTGTTACCTGTTTTGTTAGTTCCATATTATTTAACTAACTCTATTAAACTATCTAATACTTTGTCTTCTTGATTTTCTACTGATTTTGTGAGGTCTAAAACACATCTTATTTTTCTGTTATCTATGACTAACTTGTCTTCAAGTCCCATACTTATATATACACCTATAGCTCCACTAAGAATGAGTAAGACTTCTTGTACTGTCGTTGGTTTGCCGAGGATTTTATCTATTATAACTTTGTTCACTCTTATTTTTTTACCAATATTGTTTCCATTCCAGTAAGCACAGTCAGTTATATAATATGGGCTATCTCCCAAATACTGAATATCTCTATCTTCCTTTATAATAATCAAACGTATTTTTCCGATGGAAGATTTTTCTTTTGTAATTACCTCACACCCAAACTCTAACTTCACACCCTCTGGATAGAGCTTGTCTTGTATTATTTTTCTTAATTGTAGTGCTTTTGTCATAGTGTGTTAGTTGATTTAATAATCCTTTTGCTGATAATCATTTTTTTAGGTATTACTAAATATGCTCCAGTTTTATCTAACTCTAATGCCATAGTAAGTGTGATAAATTCTTTAGTTTCTTTTACCAAATATCCTATCGTCTTTATTTCTACAAGTGTTTGTTCCTCTACAGATTTAAGCGATACCCACCCGTCATCACCGCAAGCATCTTTCCATTTAATTTCTAGTATTTTATTCATATTATTTAATTAAATTATAAATAAGGTCTATGGTTTTAGGACTATTTTTTGCGTGCCAGTCTAGATTTTCTTTTAAGTCCCAATTTCCCCAACCTTTTTGATTTGTTGCAAACTCAATAAAATCTTCGTGTGCTTGTAATTCTATTGTTGTTCCATATTCTTCATAATCCCAATTCTTTTTGCTATGGTTTATAGCCAACAAAACATCAGATAATGTAATAGGGCAACCTATGATTTCATCAAGTTTAATATCATCTCCTATAATAAGGTCTGTCTTCACATCAAGAAATGTATACCATTTTTTACCTCTACTACTTTCTCCTTGATTTATAAGTCTATATAAATTGTGTTTGTATAAAACCTCACACCCAAACTTCAAGTCAAGAATACTCTCGTTTGCTTTGATACACGCTTTTCTAATTGTTTTTAGTTTTGTCATAGGTGTTTTGTTATTAAAAATTTCTATCGTCCTTTGCCTGTTCAATTTCTTTATCACTAATACTTTTAGGAACACTTTCCCCCAAATCCCTATATTGGTCTGCTATAAAAGTTTCTTCGTGGCAATTTACACAATGTCCACTATAAACTTTACAACCACAATCTTCACAATAATTACTCATATTACAAAGTTAAACCTATTACGAATAATGTGAATATAATTCCTGCACCGAACATTCCTAGACCGAAGAATATCGGGAAGAAGAATTGAACCTTACACCACGAGCGGTTTCCTTGCTCTAACTGTTCTCTTAATTCTCTAGCGTTTTGTAACATATCTATTTTCATATTAAAGTTTGTTAATATCTATTTCTATTTCATCCGCTTCTATATCTAATCTATCTGCCTCCCTACGCTTTTGACTTGCTTTTGAACGCAATTTATACACTTCACTTTTTAACTTTTGTTTTGCTTTTGAAAATCCTGACATAAATGATTTTTGTTAATTGTTAAACTTTTCTCCACGACCTTTTTTATATCCAACTCTGATTTTATATCCAACTCTGGTATTTCAACATTCTTCCCAATTAGGTTTTCCTGTTTATGCTCAATTAAATAATCAACACGCATTGACGCCAATTTATATGTTTCCAGTAATGGTTTTTTAAGACCACTCTGTGCAAGTTCCGCCCAATCATAAGAATTAAACTCATACTCTGCATTATTACACCCAAGAGCTTTGTGATAATCTGGAGTAATAGCGATTATATCTTGCCCACGCACTACACCATTATCAAACTTCGCTTTTACATTTGTCTCAAATGCGTATATAGCTTTCTCTAACTCATTTTCTTGTATTGAAATAAACTCATTTTTCCCGTACCCAACTTTTACTCTGTAGTATTTTTTCATAATGTTATTTTATTACAACTGGTCTTTTACTCCTTTTATCTTCAACAAAACCTTTAAGTTTTGGAATTAAGTCATTAAACTTTTCTCTTAATTTTGATGTAGATAATATGTTCTGTCTCCAAAACAGGTCAGACTGTACCCACTTAATCATTACCTCAATTTGCTCGTATGTTCTTTCGTCAAGCCGTTGTAATTTATTTATGTCCTCTGCCCAAATATCTCTATTACCCCTCATTTTCCACTCTGGGTTATTTTTTTGAATAAGACTAATAAATAAATCAACTAGAACCATATCGTTTTGGGTGTATTTAACTATTTTTGTTTTTTTATTTTTCACTACCAACTTACTTATCTTATCTTTACTTATCTTATCTTTACTTAGGGTACTTTTTTGTGTCGGTTTCGTTACTATTCCGTTACGGTCTGGGAGCGTACTTGGTGTGTACAAATCCCCTCTAATTACTTGGTATTTTTCCCAATTAGGGTGTAGTATATATTCTATTCCGTCTATTTTATAGACTTCTATAAGTCCGCTTTTTTCTACCTCATCCCTCTCTTTTTTTATCTCCAAAACAGATATTTCTTCGTCAAAAGAAAAAATCTGTCCACGCAAATATGCAGGATTACCAATTAGCCTACCATCATCATCTGCAAGTGTAACCATTCCAATAAATAACAGCTTTGCTTTATCCGACATTGAAGTAAATTGTATTGAAACCCATATTTTTGAGTACACCATCCTTCTCTGTGTTTGAGCCATAATTATTTTCTGGGGTTTACCAAAAGCCTGTTCTTTCGGACAGGCGTATTAAGCACCCTGTCTACCGACCAACCATAGACATAAAGTCTCTGTGCGAGTGTACTTCTTTTAATACCGAGTTCCCTGCTCCACTCACTGAGAGTTTTACCTTTAACGCTTTCTTTTTTATTATTTGTCATAAGTATTAGACCGACTAATCAACAATACTTACAACAATACAACAGACAGATACTTGTGGCAATATAACTATATGTGGATAACTAGTGGAGAAATACAAAACCCCGTCTATAAAACGGGGTATGTATATAGAGTCTTCAGCTAGTCGCCCAAAAATCTATGGCGACCTTATAATATCATATATATCGCTTATTGTAAGGGTACACCTGTGGATTACTCATAATACTTTCTATGTTCGTGTAAGAAGTTTTTATCGTCATCGTCTAACCTATAATTACCCAATTTGACACAGTGAAAAACCCATTTTGCAGTTTTTTGTAAGTATATCTTCTCTTCTTCAAATGTGTGTCCTACTTTTGAGTGGCACTTTTTACACAAAACAATTAGATTAAAAACAGAAGAAGAACACCTACCTTTGATATGATGAGCCTCAGTTCCACCACAATTTTGTCCATTGCCACCACATTCACCACATCTATATTGTAAGTCCCTAAATAGTTCCCTTTTGTTTGTAGCAAATGAGTTGCGTAATTTCATATCTATATTATATAATAGAGTAGTACCTTATCCAATAAAGGTGCAAATACTTTTTTACGGGGTTGCAACCAAGAAAAAAACCACTGCTTAATTGTGGTGGTTTTTTCATTACTCGTTGGGGAACGAATGACTAAATTATAACACAGATAGATAGACAAATACTACAACAACTTATTTACAACCCGTACAGACAGGTTTCCGAAGTGCTTACCCTGTAGTTTTTCTAATTCTATTTTAGTCCAACGACTATCAAGGGCTACAAACTCTTCCCAGTGTTCTTGGTGGAACTTTAATACAGCACTACTTGTTTGTTCTCCGTAATAACCCGTAGCTCCTGCAGGAATGGAGTATCCAAGCGATATGAGAGCTTTTTGTAGAAGTTGAACAAGTTCGCTTTTGTCTCCATACTTAACCCCAGTAACTAATTGTATTCTTTTACTATCTTGAATGTTTGAAATCTGTGTATCTATTGTTACACCATTTCCTATATATTTAGCAACAGCTCGTGCATATTCTAGTGGGTTGTTGTTATCAAAACTTGGTGCGTATACTTCAAAAAACCGCAATAGTGTTTGGCTTCCTTTATATAGTAGTAGCTTGTTATTTTTTGCGTCCTTTAGAAATTGTACCAAAGCATTGAAACCTGTCTTATAGTCCTTAAATATACAGAAGTTATCTTTGTCTTTACCTATTGCACCTAGTGATATTGTATATTTTGTGTACCTCATATTTGCAGGGTTGTTGTTTCGGTAACTCCTGCTACCTACATAAAAGCCCTCGTGGTTTTGTATAGCTTTTGCCCACTTTACCAACAAGTCCACCACCTTTTGCTTTGGTCTCAGTGCTTTGGCTAGTTGTTTAGTCAACTGCTTAATAATTTCTTGTAACGATTTAATATAATCTGAAGCCATTGTCTGTTTGGCAATTATATCCCAAAAAGGACGCAATAATAAGTTTTCTGCGTATCTATTTCCGTCATTTGCAAATACATCAAACTCCTTATAGTACGGGAACATTTTTGTACACTTACCATTAGTGTCTATCTCTTTGGTATCACAATTTACTAACTTTGGGGTATTATCCATTACATCTGCGACCGACTTTCCCTTTCTACGGGCTATGTTCACATACACGTGTCGTATCTCGTGTGTAAGGACTCTGAAAATGTCGCCAACCTTGTCCCAAGATGGGCGAGTTGCTATCTCAATAAACTCAGTCCCACTATATAGCTCTTTCCAGTAAGTCCAGTGCCCTACTGATTTTGTTGGGTCTTTTGACAGTGCTGTACTCTCAAAATCGTACATAAATATAACAGCGTGATATAAATACTTTGGAACTATGTTTAAGTCTCTTACAGCTTGCTTAATACCATCAAGACCATACATCGTCTTATATATATCTTTTCCGTTTGCATCTATACCAGTTCTAACTGTACCAAAAGCTTTATGTTTCAGTTTTTTTATATCTATATCTTGGACATCAACAATTAGGGTAAGAGGTGTATTTTGTTTTTCATATTGTATCCATTTCGCAATATCATCTTTTATAATGACACCTTTGCCTAGTGGATTTTTGAGAACTAAGACTCTAAAGTTTTTCATAGTTACTAATGTTGTATTATAATCCTAGCAAATTGTACGACAAGAAAAACTGAAGTAGTATAAACAGCACAGCGAAGACAATTCCGAGTAAGTCCCACACATCAGTTTCGTCATTTATTATTTCTTTCCTTTTTTTTTCATACATATATCTATCTAGTTTCTTTTCTTAATAATATAACATATTCTTTCCAAAGTCTATTAGATACAAGACAACCACTTCTCTTCCTTGTATTAGTACATAGATTTTTATTTCTCCTTATCTCTATAAGTTTTTTACGAGTGTCTTGTACGCCATTATTTTTTGCATATTTTACCATTAAATTGACTTTCTCTTTGTTGTCAACCTTACCCACATTATCCCCTTTGAGTATTATATTAACTAATTCATCGTTGAAGCCATACTTTTTGTATATGTTATACATCTTTGTAATTTCGCCTATCTGTCCTATTTTCTTTTTTGGTTCTTCAGTAGCAAAATCTTGGTAAAGTACATTTGCTATATTCGTTGCATCAAAGTTGTTGTTATCAATAGCCTCTTTGATTAGTCTATTTTTAGTGTTATGTTTTTCACTATTAAATAATTCGTTTATTGCAACTGGAACAAATATCTTTTTTGCAGTCTTTACAAACTTCTTATCTCCTATACCGAAACCTTTACCGTCCCTCTTATACTTTTCTTGTGTGAGTATTTGTTGTAACAGAGTGAACAAATCTATTGCCTTTTGTAGTATAGGAAGACTTTGAGGTTGTATTTTATCTTGATATGTATTGTATCTTATCAGTGATGGAAATGCTGATATTAAAGTGTTTGCGTCTCTCATTGCATAAAATAGCATCGTCTTTTGTACATCAGTACCGTAATCACTTACCGCTATGTCAGTTATTGATAGTTTCTTTTTCTTTTTATCTTTTCTATCAATATATCCAAAAATCAAGTAAGTTAAGACCACCATTAGTGCCGACATCACAACAAAATTAGCAACATCTCTAGCATATTCTGACTTTCTAGCTTCGTTAAGACCCTCCGTTTTTGCAAGTTTAACCAACCTAATTGAACTACTCGTCATTGTTGTAGCTATATCAAAAGCCCAAGAAAGATACTGTCCGAACATTCTCCCAGTTGTAGTAGCCCCAAGTAATGAACCTGCGTGAAACTCACCTTTCTTAAACTTGTTTTGTTCTTGCGATATACTTAGGATACGCTTATCTGCAACTTGGATATTATTCCACTCTTCTGGTGTAAGTTCCATTTGTATCGCATATATGTGCGATAGGTATCGTCCCATTGAGAAAAGTATCATTGACAAGTCCGCAAGTTTTCTAGGTATCCCAGTCTGACCGTCAAATAACTTTTCTATAGGATTGCGTTTTATATAATGTCTAGTCTCTCTACGAATTGCACTTGCTTTTTTGAACTGAATAGTACGGGTAACACCTCTGACGAGTTTCTTTGGTTGTAACACAGCCGATGTCATAGTTGTTACAAATTCCCCCACAAAAGAACCAATCTGTAGTAGAGGTCGTCCACCAAGAGCTTGGAGTGTGGTGAATGTTATTATTGCACCAAGCGTAGCCTCGGCAGTCCCTCCTTGTTTTGGTATTAAACTTTCACTTATTCTCCTACCTCTTGCATCATTTATATATTTTTTAATATATTCCTCTACACCACCATCAATAGTAAGTCCTTTTGGTGTTTTTTGAAGTATGTCATTTCTAAAACTTAATACAGCTAGTAACTCTGGTATATAACTATCTAATGCTTTCTTCTTAAAAAATGTCCTAGCATAAGTCAAGTGTGCCCTAGCAACATTATGTGTTGGGTTTATTGTACCCTCTCTGTATTGCAGGAATGGAGACCATTTTTCATACGGTACAATAGAGCCAGTGTCATCTATTATACTCATAGCCATTTCTGCCTCACGCTGACTATCAAACATCTCTTTAACTCCATTCTTGACTCCACCGTCCATCATTGCTTCTAAGAATGCACGCCTTATGTTTGTCATATAATCTATTTGTTTGAACTTCCCAAATCGTGAAGTTAGATTATACATTTCAACATAATAGTCGTAGACTTTTCTGTTGAAAGCTATAACAGCATTGCCAAATAACACTTCTTCTGGCGTCATATTGTTATCCTTTGCGAAAATCTCCTTTTTTGTATCCTCAGTCTCAATGTATCTAAATACCAAGTCATCAGTTGGAGAAATCAATTGTTTTATGTGTTGTTTAATAGATTTACTGCGTGAATGTCTGGCTTTTCTAGCAAGACTCTCAACCTTATGCTCGTATGGTATATATTGCTTTTCAGATACTATATCAACCATAGTAAGGCTATCTACTACATATTTAAGTAGTTTGTTATGCCTAGAGAGCCTCAAACCATTTGCAAAGTTCTCAAAATACTTAGGAAGTGTTATATCTTTCAAATCTTCTATTGTTATATCTGTATTTTTCTTCAATTCCCGTAGGTACTCACGCCTTGTTGCTATTTTCCCAAAACTTGTGCGTGGTAGAGTCTCAATTTGTCTCCTTGATAAGAATATATCCCCAGTCTCATAACTAGATAGTGCGTCCCTGTACTGGGTCAACTGTTTCTTATTCATTGCTGTTGGTGTAGGTAAACCAAGTGCGAGACGCAGATTATCGTACTTACTAAATTGTTTGAAGTTTATTTCAGCGAGTATATCTCGTTGCAGTGCTTCTTTTTGTGTTAAGTTGTTAGCAGTTCGTATCATATCCTGCATAAAGTTGTTGAAATCTTGCTCACTCATCGTCTCAAAATTACGCCCTGCAATAAGTCTACGCCTCTGTGCAGATGAAATACCGACAGCTTTCTCAAGGTCTCTAACTCTCATTCTCCTAATTGCAACACCTTGTTTTTGTGATTTTACACCACGCTTGTATCCACGCTCTATGTCTTTAGACATCTGTTCAAGACGAGCCTTTTTTAATTTAAGCTTCCTTACTATTTCAGTCCTTTTTATTCCAAGACTACTGTCCTCCTTATTTAGATTTGCTATTTCTCTTCTCTGTTCCACTGTCTTACCGTATATATGTAGGTACTGCTCTTTTGATTTTAGATAGTCTTGGAGTGTTACATTTATTTCATCTGGGTTGTATCCCAATTCCTCTGCTACTTTTCTACCGACTTCAGATAAGATATTCTCTTTAGTCAAGTTCTTCCTAAAATCAGTAACAAACTCGCTTATCTTACCGTCTAGGACATCATTTTTGGTTTCTCGTAGTTTCAGTGCTTTTGATAGATTAACCCTCGTATCATTCAGTTTTGCTTCAACCCTGTGTAATTCTGTAACTATCTTATTATGTTTTGCCTTTAATTCTTTGAAAAAACGGTCTTCCCTTAATTTGAACCTCAAATCAGCTAGGTCAAATACAGCTCTGGTCTTCCCTGCATTCATTGCTTGCACTAACCTATGGTTTCCATCTAATAAAATATATTTACCTACACTATCTCCCCACCTTACAAGCATAGGTTTTTTAGTCTCTGATAATATACCCTTTGCGACATCTTGTTTCGCAAAGTTAAAATCAAACTTGTCTATATGTAAGTCCTTAAAATCAAGGGTAATCTTTTTGTAAAAAGTTGGGTTATTTATTTTGGATACATCTAATTTACCATCAGTGATAAAACTTTCAACAAGACCATTATTATCAAAACGCATCATTTTTTCCCCTACACTCTCTCCAGTGAGCAGTACATCGTAATAGTCCTTAATTATCCCACCTCTGTCAGCTTTTAATAACATCACAAACTTCTTTAATAACTCTAGTAATTTATCAAAAAAAGCTCTTATTTTCCCCTTGGGTTTACTTCCCTTGGCGACATAGGTCTCAAAATCTTGAGCGAGTTTTTCCTCAATGTAGTTTCTTGTCTTCTTATTATATGTAATTCCCAACTCTTCTGCCTTAGCAAACAATACCTCATCTGCTGTAAGACCCTTAAAGGCGTCTATTTTATTCATATTTGAAAGAGTAAGGTGGACTATCTCGTGGTGTGGTACAGTTGTATTTTTTACATCTTTCGCTATAACAATAGTGTTATCTAAAGTTACTCCAAAAGCCTGTAGGTACTCGTTTTTGTTTAGTTTATTGACAAGTATATTGTCTACAAACTGAACATCAAAGTCTATTTTTAGACGCTTTTTTATATCATTTAAGAACTTACCACCGTCAGTAAGGGGGATTGCTGTAGTATTTGTTTCCTTGAACCGTGGCTCACTTATATTCACAGTATCTTTAAGTTGGTAGCTTTCTGCTATTGCTTTGAACAATTCGTCAAACTTTTTATTGTATGCGATACGCTCTTCTCCTTGTGGATAGACAGATATATCTTTAGTATTTCTTGTTAGGTAGTTGTTTTTGATACCAGACGCTTCTAGTTTGTCCTGTAGGTATGCCTGAAAAGCCCTAGCCCATAGTTCGTGAGGTTTTACCCAGTAAGAAGTATCCTTGCCACCTCCGTATTCAAGTGATTTTTTATAATATATATTACTGTTTGAGTTTACCTGAGTGGTAAACTCCTTTCTATAAACATCGGCGACAGACTGGAGTAGTCCCTGTCTGTTTGATTTAGCCCTATTAAGTGCGTCTTCAAAACTAAACTTATCTTCATTTCTCCACTGAGCAACTGTCTTAAAAAAACTATCATTAACATCAGCGTTTTTATCTGGTGTAAATGTCTTATCTTTCTGTACATCAATACCATTTCTAAGTGTCTCTGTTATTAAATCGGCAACCTTACCAACTTCTGTCCTTTGATAGTATCTCCTACTTATTGCACCACTCAATTTACCACTTCTTGTTTCTTTACCAACAGTCCAGTCCAAGAAGTGCATAAACTCGTGTCCAAACGAACCGTCTCCTCTTTTTTTTGTAAGATTGATTATGTTGTGTGTAGGCTCATAGTGTGCAAGAAACTTACCTCCACCCCTTGCTCCAAAGGCGATAGATAACCCTTGCTTATTTACAAGTGTCGCAAAATCAACTCCGAGTATTTTGCTCATATCTTCCATAGCACCCATTGTCTGTACGATATGCTCTCGTGAACTTTGGTCGTCCATATAGTTTCCGAGTTGTGCAGATTTGAAACCGTATACTTTCATTAAATTACTCGCCTTTACAAATGTTGTCTTAAATCGGTCATTTTTTACATCGTACTCTTTTATTGCACCAAAGTTTCCGTGAGTAATAGCCTCTGTCTCCCCTTTAAGACGGGCAATAAATTGCTCCAAACTAATTACTTCTGCCTTTGCTCTCTTAATTTGCTCTTCTTTATATTTTCCCTCAAAATTAGTAGTTGTTGTATAATACTCAACACTTTTTTTTGCATTTCTTAATTTAGCCTCTGCGTCAGATATTTGTTTTGAAGTTCCTCCAGTTTTCACTGGAACAAACCTATCATAGTTGGTATTGTAGTCTTCTAGTTCTTTGTTGATTTCCTTTATAGCGTCTGGGTTATCTTTCCTGTATTTCTTAGTCATTGCTTCTGCTTCGGCTTGTGTTTCGTATACAGTAGTCCTATTCCCCCAGTCGTCCATTCCTCTATACATTGCGTCTAGCTTTTTACCGTCTGGAGTAGTAAACCTGCCCTCTACTTTCATAGAGCCTTTATCTAATACCTCTTTAACAAGTTCTATTCTCTCAATCCTCCCAAGTACATTTCTTGTGTCCTTTATTAACTTTCCACCACCACGAATAGCATTCTTCATTGTTTTTCCAAGAACTCCTGAACTTATACCTGCAGGCTCTCCTTTATTATCTTTAATATCAGCAAATGTGTATGTGTACTGTTTCTGGAATGCTTTGAGCGTTTGTGTGTCTTTAATTGCGTTCAAATCAGATACAAACTTCCTTAATAACTTTGGATACTCTGAAATGAAGTTATCAACAGTATCTTTGGCTACAATTTCATAGCTACCATATCTACCTGTCTTGTCTACTATTTTAGGTACTTTACCTATTGTTTGAAACACCTTAACTTTATATCCTGCCACCCAAGCAGGAGTTCCTTTCTTTTCCTCAACATCTCGTGTTGGCACAGTAACATCTTGTAGTATCTTGTGTTTGTCCAACTGTGCTATAAGTGGGTCAACTCCTATTTCTTTTGCTAGTTGTTTTAATAGTGCATCATCTCCGTGTTGAATAACCGCTTGGATTACAGCGTTTTCCTTTTTAGAACCTGCTACTCGTTTTCCAACATCTTTGAACTTCTTACCCTCCTGTCTCTTTCCAAGTAGTGAGTCAACTTTCTCTGCGACACTTAGCTTGTCATTAGTCAATACTTTTAACATTTCTTGGTCTCTTGTTGTTGATTTCTTACTTGGTGTAACTTTTTCCCTTACTACAACCTTGTTTATTTTTTTTGTCTTGACAACTTTACCACTTATACTCTTAATCTGTTTGTCAACATTTTCAACCGTAATAGTATCCTCTTTTGCTTTTTCAGCTTTTGTATAAAATGTTTTATTCTCTTGTCTTCTTTCTTCTATCAATTTATTTAAGAAGTCATTTGTAAAATCTTGTCTAGGTGGAAGAGTCTTAGTGAGCTCAACGACTCGTTTTTCAAGTGAAGCATCTGCTTGTTTCTTTTGTTCTTCAAGACTCGCTATCTCTTTTTCTGCTATCTTTTGCTTCTCTAGTAATGTTGATACATCTATCCCTTTCTCAGCCAACTTATTAAGTTCTTCTTGTCGTGCTTTCTCATTCTTCTTTATTGACTTCTCATAGTTGTTGACCCACCAATCACTTGCGTTTTCGGGGTCTTCTTTTAAGTCTTTCTCATATTTTATTTTTTCCTCTTTTAGTTTTTCGGTATCGTCCTTTATTGCATTATCAAGAGACTGTATTTTCTCTATCTTTCTTGTAGAAAATGACAAATCGGCTTTTTGTTGAGTTATCTTCGTCTGTAGCAATTTTAATTCTCCTGCAAGTTGTAGTTCGGCTTTCTTTTTAGGGTCTGAGACCAGTGCTAGTGCTTCCTCCTCGTGGTTAACATCTGATATATCTACTTCATTTGCGTTTTTAGCTATGGCACTATTATATAATCTTTGTTTGTTCCCTAATGTTTGAGAGCGATGTATGTCATTACTATCTTTCATTAGATAGTTTGTAATACGGACATTACTCCACATATTTCCTTGTCTCCAAGCTCTACCGTGTATTTGATTTAAGTCTAAAAAGTTCCACGGAAGAGAAAGTATGTGCATATCTGTAGTATTTTCCTGTAAGTTCATACCAATTTGTATAGCCTTACTACCAATTAAGACCTTAACTTTCCCTTTATTAAAGTTGTCTTGTATTACGGCTCGCCTTTCATCTTTTACAGTGCCACTACCACTTGGTTGTGAACCAGTTATTATCTCAACCTCACTATTTTTTAGACCTACAACATTAACTAGGTAACTTTTTATCTTATCAAAGTGGTTTTTACCAACTTCTGAATATATTATTTGACTGCCACTAGGGTTATCTTTCAAGTTTTGCTGAACCATTTTTATAGCTGTTAACAGTTTTGGGCTATCTTCAATAAACCTCTTATAATCAGTTGGTGCAATAGGTTCTGAATAGTCAGATTGATATGGACTGAAAGCTATCTTTGAAAATTGGTCTATAGCCGTTAACGCTCGTGCTTTCTTATCTTTATCCTCAAAAATGAGTTGAGCTCTGCTAAAGTATTCTATTGTCCTTTCATTTGGCGGTATCTCTATATTGTGTTCTATTTTATTTGGTGTTTGTATTGTCTTATCTTCAAATCTAAAATCAACCAGTGAACCAAGTAGTTGTCTAAACTGTCTAAAGTTTTTTATCCTTCGTATACGAGTTACTGTTTCATACTTGCCACTTGCAGTAAACTCATCTCTTACCTCCTGTTCAAAAAACATTCCAAAGAAAGCATTAACATCATTAAATCCCATACGGCTCAGTTGTTTGTCGCCTATTAGAGATAAAATTGAGTAAAATTCAATAGGTTTATTAGTGAATGGTGTAGCCGATAGTAGGAATGTATTACCACCAGTCTGCGATTGGATATACTGTGAGGCAAGCCAAGTCTTTATACCTAATGTAGATGGAGATTGTGAGAAATCTTTACCAGAACCCCATTCACTGCCCTTTCCCTCTGGTGGTTTAGCTCTAGCAACTATATGGTTCGCCTTATGTGCTTCATCAAATATAATAGCGTCAAACCCTAAATCTTCAAACGATATATCTGCACGAGTGCCTTTTTTACCAGTTCCAAGTGTTGTATCGTTTTTGGCTTGTGCTTGCTGTCTCTGTCTCTCAGTATCAAGTTTGGGAGAAGATATATAGCCGAACTTGGATACTAAACTACTATATGTCTCATCTTTGAAACCTAGTTTATTAAATCCCTCGTATGCTATTACAGACATACTACCGTCTTCTATGTTTAGAGATGATATATTACCAACAAAATCCTTACCAAGATTACCCAAGAAGTTGACCTTAGCATTTGGTATAAACTGCATTATAGTATCGTCTATCCATTGTTTTGCGACTGATTTTGGTACTACTATTAGCGGTCGCTTCGCACGACCTTTTGATATTAGTTCGTGTGCAGTAAGAACACCACTTAATGTCTTCCCAAAACCTACTTCGTGTGCTAATAATCCCCTACCCTCAGCTATTAGCCTCCCGACTCCTGCTTTTTGAGACGCTTTAAGTTGAAACATATTAGAGTTTACCGATGCTGTCATAGGTACATTTGAGTAATCTGGGACATAGTATGAGTTATATGTCTTGTTATATGCGTCCTCAATCATATTCTGTTTATCTGTTGGCAGTTCTCTGAGATATTTTGCAAATAAACTATCAGCAACAGTTCTTCTTCTACGCCTTTCAAGTTCGTTTCTAAACTTATCATTACCACTGACACCTCTTTGTTGTATATATGACCTTACCTCGTAGACACTACTACCACCAAATGCACCTCTTGGTATATCTGACAACCACTGACTGAAAGCGTCTCTAAGCGAGTTGTTTGTGTTACCTACAGACTGTAGTTTACTGTCTTTGTATTCAATGTTTTTTACTGTGTGTTCCCCTGTCTCCATATCCAACTCTTTCAAAAAAGTATGGTTTGGAGATAAAATTATATTTTCTATTGTCTCCTTTTTAGGTAATACTTTTTCAAGTTTTGCTTTCTGGTTTGAATACATATCTTTCGTTATATTCCCAGATGATAAATCTTTCTCAAGAGTATCAAGTTTCCCGTATATATCCCCTTTTGCATAATGAAAGTCTATATACCATTTCCCACTTTCATAGTTTGCTATACTTTTGTATTTATCTGGGTTTAGTAACGAGCCGTCTTGTTGTGTGTCATTCCAAGCATTCATTACCTCTTCGGTATAGTTATTCTCAAAAAAGCTATTAAGTGGTACTTCTTTTGTACCTTTTATCTTTTTAGCACTCTTTTTTACCTTATCTTTTATGGTCTTTTCTCCTTTGGTCTGTTCTACTTTTTCTTTTGCTACTGCCTTTTTTACATCTATCTTGGCTTTGGTATTATTGTCCTTATTATTTATATTAGCGTCCTCTGCCTCCGCTATATTATCCTCTGTATTTTCAATCTTGACTTGTTTTAGTAGTTGTTGTGCCTTAAACTCAGCTTGTCTTGTATCTAATATAGATAGTGCATCGTCAAGTGAGCCAGTAACAACATCTTCCATTTTACCAAAACGGTTCTTTACTTTTTTTGTTGTACCAAGTATATTGTCTGGGTTTTTCTTGAAAAAATTATCGCCTACTATTGAAACAAGGTCAGTTAAATCTTTTTTAGGGTCTCGCCTCTTGAATATAACTATATCAGTTCCTATGTCAGTACCCTCAAATACGCCAACTGGTAGACGAAAGGCATTTACTAGATTGCCAATAGCACTTATACCTATTTTTGTATTATTTTCTCCAGAGCGTAAGAATGATGACGGTACTACCATTGCAAGTGTTCCACCTCTTTTTAACACATCAAGTCCACGCTTAATGAAGTAATCTTCATACTTTTTTATACCTTGTTCCTCTCCAAGACCAAGATACTTACCCCTATGTTCTCCATAAGGAGGGTTTCCTAAAACCAAGTCATAACTACTCGTGAAATCTTTCTTATTTCCACGCTCATCAATGAAAGTAGTCTCAAAAGATTTCGTACTTATATTTGCGTCAGGGTGGAAGATTTTTGCAATACGAGCTGTTGTATTGTTAATCTCAAATGCGTTTATTGTGTGCTTACCAGTTTCTGGTAGTGCATATAAAAAGTTACCTACACCCACACTAGGTTCTAATATATTTAGTGATTTATCAAATGGGAAATCCAACAAGGTACTAACCGCTTTTACTATTTCAGAGTTAGTATAGTATTCATCTAAAATACCACGACCAGATTTTGAGACCCCTCCAGTCTTGTAATGATTTACTTGTTCTTTTAACTTATCTGTTACCTTTCCAACTAAAATAACTTCACCAGAAGTGTTTATCTCAGTTATTGCCTCAACCTTTTTAGTGATTTCTTCGTTTGTTAACCGTGTTGTAAGTCCATCTCCAGTATCTTTGCTTGTGATTTTAGGTCTAGTGGTGGGTTGTCCGTGTTCGCCAGTCCCTTTAGTTGTTTCTCTAGTCCTTGTGGGTTTATCTTTGCCCACTTGTATAGTTTCGGAAACTCCTTTTCCGTTAGATTTATTCCCAGTATCTTTATTGGTGCTTTTTCCATTATCTTTATTATTAGTGTTAATTGCATTTTTGTCAATACCGTCTTTTATCTTTATATTATCTGGGTTAAATATAGCATATTCATTAACCCCATTACCAAAATTGTCTATTATCCCAGTGTATCCCTCTTTTTGTAACTCTTCTTTGAGATGTTTTGCATTGTTATAGAACTCTGCTCTGTCGCCTATATTATTGAGGATATTATTGACAAGTTTTTCTGCCTCTTTCCCTTTGAGTACAGAACCATTTTCTGTGCCAAACACTTTAGAAAGAACCTCGGCATCTTTTCCAGTAACCTTTTTGTTTATGTTTATAAAGTTTGATGTATCTATATATCTTGTAAGTGTCTTAAAATTAGAAATATCTTTCCCTTGTGATTTTAAGGTATTTAAGAAATCTGTTATATCTTTTTTACTAGTAGCAAAAAAGTGCCCCAATCCTGTGTTCACACCAAAAGTATTTTTCCCAAGGAAGTTATCCGAGAACTTTGTAAACTTCGCTTCTGTTGTGTGAAATACTTGTTGTAAACTCTGTTTTGAACTATTATCTACTTTCTCAACAGTACGCTTATCTCGGAGTTCCTTACGCTTCTCTTCAAGTGTTATCTTCAAATCAGCTTTCTCTTTTGAATTGGTAGTTGCTTGTTTAACTTTTTCACTGAGTTGATTTATAACATTTACCAATTCAGACATAGTCTTTGTTTTATCTGACTGTGCCACGACTTTGTTAGCCTCTGTAGCAGTCTTCTGTCTATCAGCTTCAATCTTCTGTGTTTGCGTTGCCCTATCTCTCTTTGTCTGAGCCTGTAGTTCTTGTTTTGCTATTTTTGCTTCCACTGTAGGAGCTATTGTGTTAACAAGATTTGTCGCCTCATCAACACCTATAGTATTTGATAGTTCAAGTATAGTCTCAGTCTTTGAAGCACCATTTTCAAGTAAGTTTGTTGCTGTATTTTGAGCTTTTATCTGTTCTATATTATTTGTAACAGTATTCTTCTGTACTACAGGTGTCTTAGGAATTATTGGTGTTGTTGTATTGACTGGTACTGTTGAACCTGCTTGTACATTCTCTGGTCTCAATGTTGGTTTTGTACTCTCTATTTGTTTTATTGATGTTTCTTGTGAATATATTGGTATTACTTTGATTTGTGGCACTTCATTAACATTCCCTTTTAATTTGTTTATAAATGTATCAAAAAATGACGGTTTAATTTGTACTATTGCACCTTTTATTTTTCCACCCTTGTTTGTTGAAAGTCTAAAATATGTTGGTAATTTAGGGTCATAATTTTTTAATTTGATATTCTTTTCATACGCTATCTTATCTATGAAATCTGGAGTTAGTGGTTGTACAGCAACAGGATTTTCGTATATTCTAAAAGATTTTGGTGGTTTCTTTACTGTTATTTTCCCATTGACTGATTGTTTAGATTTAGCAACTTCAATATGACGTGCCCCAAATACTGAGTGTGCCATACTGAATACGAACAGAGAGTCAAATATCGCCTGTGGAGCTTCTGTTAGAATTGCAGATGTAACACTCTCACCACTTTTGACACGTTGTGATACTCTGTATTGTGCATTGTTTACCTCTCCAAGTCCTTTTATATTAAAAGATATGCCACCTGCTAATGACCCAACAACTGTTAGTATTGGTTCTATAGTAAACCCTTTTATTGTTTGTTTAGTTACTTCTGGTAATCCTTTTATAAAATCATTTGCAGTTAGATTTGAAGCTGTTACTGGGTCATTACGTACTTGTTTAACTATCTCTCCGACTCCAAATGGCAGGTTTTCAACGATAGATGATGGTAATTCACGCCAAAATGCGTCCTGTATTGTTGTAAATGGTTTTGTACTATAATCTGGGCGTGCTGTTATATTATCTATAGTATTACCTATACTACTAAGACCACTTGATATATCACTTATAATACTACCACCACCTATTTTGGTAACTGTGTTTTCAGTGTTACTTTTATTGTTTACTGGTTTTATTTTGTCAGCAAAAGAAAGCCCACTAGTATTAGTGTTAGTGTCTTTCTTTACTGGTTTTATTTTGTCCTGAAACGAAAGTGTCATATAGTAATAATCTTACTTCCAACCTGCATCTTTTGCTTCTTTTATCTGTGCTTTTGAAAGGTCTGATACAGATACTTGTTTTGTACCATCTGGGCTCGTTAATGTTTCAGACCCAGAAGCACCTCCACTGATTGGGTAATTTATTGTTTTTATTCCATCATTGTTTTGCTCAAATATAGAGTTCCAATACTTAGCACCTGTTGTACCATATTTTTTAGTAAACTCTTGTCTTAGTTTCTCTGCTTCTGTATCACTTGCAAAACTAGTTGGTATATCTGCTTTCATTTGTTTAGTTGTTGGTTTATCAACCGATGTTTTGTCCTTATAGTTTTTATATTGTTTAGATGTCTCTGTCTTAACTTGTGCATTTATTCTGTCTATCTCTGCCTGTGTCTTACTCCTTTTTAGGTCGGCTTGTATTCCGTCCATTATTGCATTATAAGCATCTGCATATCCAAGATTATATTTAGATTGTAATTGTGTTACAACAGCGTCAATTTCCTCTGGCGTCATATTGGTGTACTTATCTTTCTGAATTGATACTTTTGCTACTATCTCAGCAATTAGTTTGTCCCTTGCTATCTTATCTTGTGCCTTTTTCTCTTTTTCAGCTTGTACGAGTAGTTTATACTGTGTGTTACCGTCCTTTGCTATTTTTGAATACTGCTCTGTCATATTTTGTTCAAGTTTACTTATCTCGTCCCGTTTATCAGCTAGAATAATTGAATTACCCTTTTCATACGCTAATTTTGCTTGGCTCAATGCTTGTTGTCGTAAACTCTCAAGCTCTGATATTTTATCCGCACTGTCTTGCTCACTTTGTGTTATAGCACCAGTATATTGAGTAGGTTGATATATTGCACTACCTGCAACACCGTATGCCCTTATCCTGTTGTCCCTTAAACTATTAAGCCTCTCTTGAACCTTTAGACGCTTGTCCCATATTCTGTTTATATCTTGTAGTTGTACACTATAACTAGAATTATTAAGTGTGAGTCTATTTTCAATACTACTTATAAAACTATCCTTATTTGACTGCATTTGGACTTTTGCATTATCCTGTTTTATTTTTATATCTGCTTGTGCTTTTGTATATGCTGTGTCAACAGTTGATGTATTTGTTACAGTTGTGTCCTTTTTCTTAGTATTATCTGTACCTTGTTGTGTGCTTTTATTATCTATTGTTGTATTACCAGTATTATTACTATCTGATTGTTTTGCGTCTGTATTTTGGTTTATTCCAAGTCTATCTTTTATAAAGTTTGTATTATCTTCAACCTGTTTTGCGTTGTCTTTTGAAGATATAACTGATGGCGTTCCTGCACCAGAAGTCTTTACTTTGTTTGGGTCATAGTTTTGTAGTGATATACTTTCTCCGACTCCAATTTTATCAAAGTTACCCGATTTCACACTCGTAATACCTGCGTCCTTATAATTTCGGAAGCCGTATCTATTACTTATTGAGTTAAGAGTATCTCCTGCTTGAACCTTTACTGTAAATGACATATAATTATACTATGTTATTAAAATGTATCTATTGCCGTAAAGACTTCTCTGTTCAACCTTGGAGAGAAAAGACTGCAAAGTTCTGTTCAATGTCTTGTTCAACTTTGTGGCGGTGGAAAAACAATAAGATACCAAAGTATCGTAACCAAGCAAGTGGCTCAAAAAACTCAAACTGGAAAGGTGGAATAAAGAAAATACACGGGTATATTTTAATTCTTTCACCAAACCACCCAAATAAAGATAAGCAAGGTTATATCCGAGAACACCGACTTGTAATGGAGAACCATCTCGGTAGATATTTAACATCTGACGAAATAGTCCACCACAAAAACGAAGTAAAGAATGACAATCGCCTTTCAAACCTTCTGCTAGCTGAGAAGAAGATACACGATAAGATACATCTTGAAGAAAGATTGAAGAGGTGGAGAAAGCTACGGATAAAGAAAATCTGTCCAATTTGTAAAAAGGAATTTTCATTACCTCGTTCTTTGGCAAGAGTAAAAACCTGCTCAAAGTCTTGTGGAGCTGTTTTAAGACATCGTTAATTCCTTTTTTTACTTTATAAGTGAATGACATAATTAGTTAATTTGATACTCATTTAATATACCATTTACACCATTTGCACCACTTGCACCATTTACACCACCACCAAGTCCACCAACTCCTGCTAAACCACCTACACCACCTACACCACCTGTTAATGTTACAGTCCCAGTCCATATTTTTGTTTTATAAGCAACAAGAACATATCCACCACAACCTCCTGAACCTCCTCCGCCTCCACCACCTCCTCCGCCTGTTGCTGCAGCAACAGTACTACATGCAGAACTTGATGGAGTAATTGCGATTGTTGCTGAAGATACATTTGGGTCGGAAGTAAGTGTTACAGAAGATTGGCTGGATGAACAAGAGTTTTGAACATAATCGCTGTTTGCAACATTAGCAGACAGTGTTCTGCGGGAACTAGAGGTGACTTTTATAGAAGAGCCAGAAAGTAGTGTTACGGTAAAACTGTTAGCGTTTACTACGATAGATTTTATAACCGCGCTAGACCCAGATACATTCATGTTAACTCCATTAACTGTTATAACTGTACTAGTCGTGAGGGTTACATCATCATACGCAGCAGAAGAAATTCCATAACTAACAGCAAACACAACTAAGACCAGAACTGTCAGTATCAATACCTTCCTAACGGAGACAAATTTATATAAGATCATAGTATCTTTCTACTTAAAGCGATTGTTTTATCTTACCGACCAGAAATTAAATGAATTTACACCAGTTGCAGTCACTCCTGTTGGATATCCTGTGTTGTAAATCCTTACATTAATAACACCATTAGATGTAGTAGATGCTGATTGAATCAAGAAGTTAGCTGGAAGTGAACTTGTTGCTTGAACAAATACCCTATCTCCAGACACAACCCCAGTAGCTCCGGCACAATCAGCATACGCTGTAGATGTCGCAGTAACAGAAGCTGTTGGAATTGTACAATATCCAAACACTAACCCGTTTATAGTACTTGCGTTCGCTTCATCTCCAACTCTAAGGGCTGAAGTACTTGCGGTTGTACTAATAATCACACTTCCGGGAAATGTTGTATTGACTC
>ENA-ORDP01000650-ORDP01000650.1-marine-sediment-metagenome-genome-assembly--contig:-NODE-650-length-21616-cov-8.921200_pt1 | contig 21616 bp, 21 predicted proteins | sample MGYA00248627_ERZ508539 | MGnify/ENA primary metagenome ERZ508539 (study PRJEB26208, sample SAMN05571518) | marine sediment metagenome | biome: deep sea; feature: Hydrothermal vent; material... | reverse complement strand
AATTTGAACTTGAACTATACGGCACATTAAAAAAATCCGAGAAATTAATCGGAGGGGATCATTTTAATTTCCTTTCTCAGGGTGAAAAGTATCTATACTTTGTTAATGATACATCAAAAAAAGTTAACTTATTTTTTAATTCTGTAGGCGCATCACAGGCAATTTATGCAAATTATAATGAACAGGGTCGTGAGATATCAGCAACTATATGGCAGATGCAACTTCAGATAAGAGGTAGTTTTTTCAATAAAATCGGTTTCTTTTACAGAGGTGGCAATGGCTATATTTTTGGTCAAAGAGAAGCTGCGTTACTTAAACAAGAGCTGAAGTATAACTATAAGTACCGGAATTTTGGTTCTTTTGATATGACAACCGCAGGGTATTTAACAGCAGACCTTGGTTTAGTGAAAGTTAAATTTGGAAGAGACCGAATGAATATTGGGTATGGACCGGTTAAAGCTGTTCTGGGAAATAATGCTCCTATATTTGATAACCTTTACTTAAAAATGCATTACAAATCGGTTGAGGTTTCATATTTCCATGGAAAGTTAATAGGGAATACAAGTTATCTAAATAATACTATTACCGGTGGTTCAAATGTAGTTCAGGAAAAATATATCGGATATCACAGAATAGGTCTTAATATATCAGATGATTTTAATATCGGTGCAGCGGAAATGATAATTTATGGTGGAAGATCATTGGACATAAATTATATCAATCCATTCATTCTTTACAAAACTGCTCAGAACAATAATAAAGATCGTGATAATTCTATAGTTATTCTGGATTTTAATAACAAATCTATTAAAGGACTTAAAATTTACGGTTTGTTGTTTATGGACGATATTCAAGTCACTAAATTTGGTTCGCCATATTGGGGAAATCAATTTATATATAACGTGGGATTTCTTTCTAATAATTTATATAAAATTGTACCATTGGATTTTCAGTTTGAGTACATAAGGATTGATCCCTATGTTTACACCAACAGGCTTCCCAGAAATACTTTTGATAATGATGGATTCGGGTTAGCCTCTTTTATGCAACCCAACAGTGAATTGTTTTTTGCTCAATTAAATTATAGGTTTACAAACAGGTTGAATTTAGCTGCTTCTTTTAGTTATTATGTACATGGTGCTAATCCGTTGAATCCCGACGGAACAATTAAAAAAAATGTTGGAGGAGATTTATTATCCGGGCACAGGTCTTCTGACTCGAGGGACGCTCCTTTCCTTGATGGAGATAAGGAAGTTACAAGAATGTTTAGTACTAAAATGGTTTATCAACCTTTTAAAGATTTCTTTTTTGAAGGAAGACTTCAGTATAAAGTACAATCTCTTCAAAAATCAATAAACAATAAAAATTTAGAAATATTTCTTACAATGAACTTTAAGTTATAACGGTAAAAAAATGAAAAAATTTAAAATCCCGATTAGTGTTTTACTTTTAACAATTGGTATTGTTTTAGGCATTCAATTTCAAAAAGTATTTTCGAATGATAACCTACAGGACGGCATTGAAAAAATGGATAACGTATTAAGGTTAACACAAAGATATTATGTTGAAAAAGTTGATACACCCAAATTAGTAGAAGCAGCAATTACGGGGATGTTGGATAAATTGGATCCCCACAGTGTGTACATTAATGCAAAAAGATTAAAAAACATAGAAGAATCATTTCGAGGAAATTTTGATGGGATTGGAATTGAGTTTCAAGTTATAGACGACACACTAACAGTTGTTGCGCCGATAACAGGTGGACCCAGTGAAAAGTTGGGAATTCAATCCGGAGATAGAATTATTAAAATTGAGGGGAAAAGTGCAATCGGAATTACAAACGATCAAGTTAGACAAAAACTTAGAGGGAAAGCAGGTACAAAAGTAAAAGTAACAATTTTAAGATACGGTGTAGATAATCCTATTGAGTACACTATCACAAGGGATAAAATTCCAATTCATTCGGTAGATGCATATTTAATGATAAATAAAGATGTCGGTTACGTAAGTGTATCAAGATTTTCAGGAACAACTTCAAGTGAGTTGTTGGACGCATTAAAAGACTTGAAACAAAAAGGAATGAATCGTTTAATACTTGATTTACGTGGAAATCCCGGTGGATATTTAAATCAAGCAGTAAAAGTTGCTGATTTTTTTATCTCCGGTAATAAAAAAATAGTTTACACAAAAGGAAGAAGAAAAGAATTCAACGAAGAATTTGATGCTTCGTATAAATCTGATTTTGAAAAGATACCGTTGATAATTTTAGTAAATAAAGGTTCTGCCAGCGCTAGTGAAATTGTTTCAGGAGCTGTACAGGACTGGGATAGAGGGCTTATTGTGGGAACCACCACCTTCGGTAAAGGTCTTGTCCAGAGGCAATTTACTTTACCTGATGGTTCTGCCATTAGACTTACAATTGCTAAATATTATACTCCTTCGGGCAGACTTATACAAAGAGATTACAAAAATCTAAACAAAGAAGAGTATTACCACGATGCAGGCGATTCTACTTTAGTCAATGGAGATAATCTGAATCATAAAGCCGATAAAGATTCATCGGCAAAGTTTTTTAAAACAAAAGGTGGAAGAAAAGTTTACGGGGGTGGAGGAATCACACCGGATTACGTAATTAAATCTGAAAAAAGCACCGTTTATACTACTAATTTATTAAGGAAAAATGTTTTCTATCAATTTATTCTAAGATATTTGGAAACAAAAAAACAAAATATTATTAATAAATACGGTAATAATTTGAAATCATTCAATAAAAATTTTAAGATTAACTCATCCACACTGAAAAACTTTTTAGCATTTGCAAAGACACTGAAAGTTAAATTCAATTTAAAAGAATTTAATATTGACAAGAATTTTATAAAGGCAAGGTTAAAAGCACAAATAGCAAGAAATTTTTGGAAGAATAAAGGTTGGTATACGGTCTTGTTAAATCAAGATAAAGAAATACAAAAATCTTTATCCTTATTTAAGGAAGCAAGTGATTTGGCAGGATTAAACAATAAATAATGAATGAAATAAGTGAAATAAAGAAAAGACTATCAGATGAATGTGTTTTTCCGTACGAGGGAATATTACCGGATTTGCATCCAACAGTTTTTTTAGCTCCGGGTTCAAAAGTTATTGGTGATGTTGAAATGAAAGAAGGAAGTAGTCTCTGGTTTAATACTGTGGTTAGAGGTGATGTACATTATATTAAAATTGGTAGTTACACTAATATTCAAGATTGTTCAATGCTACACGTAACAAATAATAAATATCCCTTAATTTTGGGTAATAATATTACAGTCGGGCACTCAGTAACTTTGCACGGCTGCACAATAAATGATGAGTGTTTAATCGGAATGGGTGCTATTATTCTGGACGGTGCAAAAGTGAACAAACATTCAATAGTAGCTGCAGGGGCAGTTGTGACACAAGGATTTGAAGTACCGGAAGGTAAAGTAGTTGCCGGAGTTCCGTGTAGAATTATGAGAGATGTTACTAAAGATGAAATAGAAGAAATGAATATATCAGCATTACGTTACTTTAATTATGCAGAAAAAACATTAAAATCTTTTGCAAAAATCGCTCAGACTACTTGACATTTTGATGAAATAAACATTTCTTATAGCAGTAGGAATTATTTTTGATAAAAAATGTACATATCTATTCAATCTGTGATTATAAGATTGACAAAATTCAAATCCATAAATTAGTATCATTTTTAAAAAATGAGTTAAATATTTCTATCAATTCGTTGGAGATAAATTTTCTAAGTGCAAAAGAAATTCATAAATTAAATAATGAACATTTAAAACATAATTACTCAACTGACATTTTAACATTTAACTATACCGGAAACATTAAAGAATTAGATGGAGAAATATTTATATCAGTTAAAGATGCTTTTGAAAATTCTAAAAAGTTTAAAGTTTCTTTTACAAATGAATTGTACAGGTTGGTTATCCACGGTATACTTCATCTAACCGGGTATGACGATAAAAAGAGTAAAGATAAAATAATTATGAAAGAGAAGGAAAATTTATTATTAAATAATTTCAGTAAATTGTTTTGAAAATAAACATAAGGTATTTATGATCAGCAAAATAGTTGATGTATTAGTAAAAGTAAGAGAGAAAATTAACGAAGAAAATATTAAAGAAGAGAATTTAGAAAATTTAAAATTAGAAAAATTATATAATCAAAATATTGTTGCTGCTGCTTACAGCTGGATTTACGAAAAGAATCAACTTGAGCGTGCTGTTTCAAAAACTATTCCTCTACATCAAAGGAAAGGCATTAGAATACCTTCTGATGAAGAAATTAGAGCGATAGGTATTAAAAATTATGATTATCTTTTTCATTTTTATAATATAGGTTTACTTACATACCTTGAATTTGATTACATTTTAGACGAATTGAAATTATTGCCTATTGAAAGCATTCACTTGGATCAAATAAATGTTCTCTTGCTTTCGTTATACCTAAATTTAGAAAAATTATCATTACCGGGAAGCAGGTTAATGCTTCATTCTTCCGACACAATTAACTAAAGAAAATATATAATGAGTACAAATCTTGTAATCGTAGAGTCACCGGCAAAAGCAAAAACTATAAATAAGTATTTGGGAAGAAACTATAAAGTTGAAGCCACAATTGGACACATTAGAAATTTACCTAAGACAAAGCTCGGTGTAGATATTGAAAATAATTTTAAACCGAACTATTTAAATATAAGAGGGAAGGGAGACCTGATAAAGAAAATAAAATCTTTGGTGTCTAAAAGTAAAGACATATACATCGCTACTGATCCGGATAGGGAAGGAGAGGCAATAGCTCAAGATATTGCCGACGTTATCAAACTTAAAGAAGGCTCAAAATTATACAGGGTGCTGTTTAATGAAATAACAAAAACCGGTATTAAAAAAGCTATGGACTCTCCGAGAGAGATTGACCAATCGTTAGTCCAATCACAAAGAGCAAGAAGGGTGATGGATAGAATTATCGGTTATAAAATAAGTCCTTTCCTGTGGAAAGCCGTGATAGAACTTTCAGGTAATGCAACCCTATCGGCAGGGAGAGTTCAATCCGTTGCATTAAAAATTATCTGCGACAGGGAAAAAGCTATTGATGATTTTGTTAAAACAGAATACTGGAGCATTTGGGCTATATTTAAAACCGATAAGGGAGAAGAATTTAAAGCAAAATTGTTCAGTATTGACGGTAATGATATAAAAATTCAACCTAAACCCGAAATGACGGACAAAGATTGGGAAGAATTTTTGAAAAAATATATTCCGATTTCCAACAAAGAAACTGCAGAAAAAATCTTTAACTCTATATCAACTAAAGATGAATTTATAATATCTGCAATCACTAAAAGAAACACGAAACGTAACCCGTTACCTCCGTTAATTACAAGCACTTTACAGGCGGATGCCTCAAGAAGATTAGGAATGCGTCCAAGGCAAACAATGATGATTGCACAAAGATTGTATGAAGGAATAGAGCTTGGGGAATTTGGTACACAAGGTTTAATAACTTATATGAGAACCGATTCAACAAGGTTAAGTGATGAAATATTGTCATCTGCTTCTGAATATATAAAAAATATGTACGGGAGCGAATATGCTCCTTCATCTCCGAACCGGTTTGAAAAGAAAAAGAAACAGAATGTCCAGGATGCTCACGAAGCTATAAGACCAACTTCTTTAGAATTTCCGCCCGGAAAAGTTGCACAGTTTTTGGATAAAAAAACATTACAAGTTTATGAATTAATCTGGAACAGATTTGTAGCATCTCAAATGACACCTGCTTTACTGGAAACAACGGTTATAGAAATTTCCGCTGATGAATATCTATTTAAAGCATTTGGAAGTGCGACAAAGTTTTTAGGATATCTAAAAGTTTACGAAGAAATATTCGAGAGAAAAGCCGGTGCAGAAGAAAAAGAAGAATACAGAAATGAAAAAATACCTTTAGGTTTAGAAAAAGATCAGAAATTAAATTTAGAAGAATTACAAAAGACTCAGCACTTTACAAAACCTCCTGCAAGATTTTCAGAAAGTTTGCTTATTAGAGAATTGGAGAGAAACGGTATCGGTCGACCAAGTACATATTCACATATTGTGACCACTATTCAGGATAGAAAATATGTCACACAGGAACAGAGAAGATTAATACCAACAACATTAGGCAAAGAAGTAAACAGAATTTTAGTCCAAAATTTTCCTAAAATAATTAACGAAGATTTCACATCTTCAATGGAAACCGAATTAGATCGAATAGCTGCCGGTGATCAAGAATACGAAAAGGTTTTGTCCGATTTTTATGATCCGTTTGCTAAAGCTCTTATTGAAGTTGAAGATAAAATAGAAAAGATTATCTGTGAAAAATGCGGCGGGGAAATGATAATAAAATTCGGCAGGTTCGGAAGATATCTCGGCTGCAGCAACCATCCCGAATGTGATAATATAAAATCATTTAAAGAGATTGCCGCTTCTAAAAAAGAACCGGAATATACAGGCGAAACCTGTGAGAAATGCGAAGGAAGACTATTATTTAGGGAAGGAAAGTTTGGAAGGTTCATCGGCTGTGAGAATTTTCCAAGCTGTGACTTTATTAAAAATATAACGCTTGGAGTTAGTTGTCCAAAATGTAAGGAAGGAGATGTTGTTGAAAGAAAATCAAGGCGCGGCAGGTTATTTTACGGCTGTTCAAGATTTCCGGATTGTGATTTTGTAAGCTGGTACAGACCTATTCCTACTCAATGTCCGAATAAAGATTCTGATTATATGGAAAAAAGATATTCAAAGAAAAAAGGGAACTACCTTAAATGTCCTATTTGCAGTGAAGAATTAATTATTGAAGAAGAGCAAGAGAAAATAGAAGCAGAATAATTATGCAATTGATACATGCTATTGACAATTTCATTAGTGATTTAACAAATGTTAAAAGATATTCTGATAATACTATTAAATCCTATAGTACCGACTTGCTGCATTTTAATGATTATTGTGTGAAATATAGTAAAATAAATTTGGATCAAATCTCTGAAAAATTTATCAAAACATATTTAATGCAGTTAAGTGAATCCGGTTTTTCTATGCGAAGTATTTCAAGAAATTTAGCATCAATTAGGGGCTTATTTAAGTTTGCTTATTCGAATAATTTTTTAGATTTTAATCCAACCTTGAATATTTCAAATCCTAAAGCGGAAAGAAAATTACCTGAAATAATAAATGAAAAAGCAATTGAAGAATTGTATTCAATTATTGACAAAAGTAAAAAAGATCCTAAATTAGAAAAATGTATAATCGAAATACTATATGGTTGTGCACTGCGGGTTTCAGAACTTTGCAACTTAAATTATGTTGATGTAGAACTTACCACAAATACTTTAAGAGTATTGGGTAAAGGAAATAAGACCAGGATTGTTCCAATTGGTAGTAAATCTAAGATCATTATTAAAGATTATATATCCGGTAAAACTTTTAGGAACTCTAATGATGCTTTTTTAGTAAACAAATATGGACGTAGAATTTATTCAAGAATGGTGCACAGATTGGTTAATAAATATCTTTCGCAGGTAACAGATATAAAGAAGAAAAGTCCCCATATTTTCAGACATAGTGCCGCTACTCATATGCTTGATAGAGGTGCAGACTTGAGAGCAGTTAAAGAAATACTTGGACACGAAAATTTATCAACGACACAAATTTACACTCACGTTAGTGTAGAAAGACTAAAATCTACATATAAAAAATCTCATCCTAAATCATAATATAATTGAGGTAAATTATGAACATAAAAATAACGGCAAGAAAATTCAAAGCTCATCAAACTCTTAAAGACTTTATTAATGATGAAGTAACTTCTCTTCAGAAGTTTTATGATAATATTATGAATGCAGAAATAATTCTAAGTTATGTAAAACCTAATAATAGTGTAAAAAATGCAGAGATCATTTTACAAATACCCGGACAAACCTTAAAAGCAGAGGATGAAAGTGATGATTTTAATAAATCCGTAGCTTTATCAGTAAGAAAATTAAAATCTCAATTAAAGAAATTTAGGTCAAAACAAATAGCACGTTAAATGTTTAAGATTGATGAAAAATCTCTTTTTAGGAAAGAGTCGATTACAGTAAAATACTTTTATGAAAGTATCAAAGATAATTTTAACATAAAACTTATTTCAAACAAATCCGGTTTTGATAAAATTATTACGACTAAAGATCTCCACAGACCCGGTTTAGCTTTATCCGGATTTCTTGATACTTTTTCAAATGATAATGTACAGATTTTCGGAAATACGGAATTAAAATTTCTTTCACAACTTTCAAAAAAAGAACAAGAGAATTCATTTAAGAAATTTTTTAATTTCAATATTCCTTGTTTAGTTTTTACAAATAATAATGAACCACCTAAGTTACTATTAGATTTTGCAAACAAAAATAATACGGCAGTTTTCCGTTCTCCATTACCAACTACAAAAACAAGTTATTTAATTAATGATCTTTTAGATGATCAATTTGCTACAAGAATTTCTATTCATGGTTCCTTTGTTGACGTATACGGTGCAGGAATTTTATTTGTTGGTAAATCAGGAATTGGCAAAAGCGAAGTTACCTTAGACCTAATTGAAAGGGGACACAGGTTTGTAGCAGATGATGTTATTATACTTACTAAAAAAGGTGAAAACATTTTAATGGGTACAGGCACAAGTTTGGTAAAACATTTTATGGAAATAAGAGGACTTGGACTCATAAACGTTGAAAAAATGTTTGGCATTAGGGCTATACGTCACCAGAAAAGATTAGAAATTGTTGTTGAACTTGAGTTCTGGGATAAAAATCAAAATTATGTCCGAACAGGTTTGGATGAAGAAACAATTACTATATCGGGCGTAGATATTCCGTATATTAGACTTCCGATAATACCAGGTAAAAACATTACTGTAATTTCCGAAGTAATAAGTTTAAATTATCTATTAAAACATTATGGTTACAACTCTGCCAAATATTTTGAAAAAAAATTGCAAGCTCAAATAAAAAACAAATCTAAAAGTGATTTAAGAGGGGTAGATTATTTTGAACACGATTTTGAATAAAATAATTTAAATTTTACTTGACTAATTTTTGATATTTAGTTACTTTCGGCACGTATTTATGAAAAAATTATACTTCTTCTCAAAAGAAAAGTTGCAGTTTGTAGAAATACAAAATTATAAACCTAAACTTTTCGTTTATTTTTCGCTGGCAGTTATAACTTTTAGTTCATTACTGTTTGGGGGATATTTCTACCTATTAACTCTGACAGGTAATGCTAATACTGTTAGTGCTTTAAAATCAGAGAACAAGTTGTTAAGCAATAAACTAACTGAGATTATGAATAAGTATGGAACAATTAATAATCAAATTGATTCATTAGCAAAATATGATTACCAACTTAGATTAGTGTCAAACTTAACTCCTATTTCCGATGAAGAGCGTCTCCTTGGTGTTGGTGGTGGGTCTTTTGATAACAGCGTTGATTATCTAAGTGATAAAGCGGGTACACAACTAAAAGATGCACTTAGCTTTGTAGATAAACTTACTAGAAAAGTTGAATTTGAGAAATCGAATTTTTACAAAATTTCTGAAAAATTAAAAGAGAACAAAAAACTATACGCTAGTATCCCTGCAATCAAACCTGCTGCAGGTATTGCATTGAACGATTTTGGAATGAGATTGCACCCAATTCTAAAAATAAGACGTATGCACGCAGGCATAGATATTTTATCGAATATGAGAACCCCGGTACACGTTACAGGTGACGGTAAGGTACAGTCTGTAGGGTATAGAGGCGGATATGGATTAACCGTACAAATTGACCACGGTTTTGGATATTCTACACTTTATGCACATCTTTCAAAAGTTTTAGTCAAAAAAGGACAAAGACTTAAAAGGGGGGACTTAATAGCTAAAACAGGTAATTCCGGTTTATCAACGGGACCCCACCTTCATTATGAAGTGCGACACAACGGAAAAGCTCTTAATCCTAGGGGATTTTTCTTTGACGATATAAATTATTTCGCAACTAAAAATAAGGCTAAATAAATACCGAGAGATTTGCCTATGATGATCTGGACTGTTGAATTAGCTGCTTTTTTAGATGATGCACCCTGGCCTGCAACCAGAGATGAACTGCTTGAATACGCAGATAGAATTGGTGCGCCGTATGAAGTTATTCAGAACCTTTCCGAACTTGAAGATGCTGAAGAACCTTACGAGTCTATTGAAGATATATGGCCGGATTATCCTTCTGAAGAAGATTTCTTCTACAACCTTGATGACGATGATTATTAAAAATGGTCTTGAACCCCTTTTATGATTAAGCAGTGGAATGGAATCTACGGACAAACACCTGCTAAAAATTTTTTAACAAAAATTATAAATTCCTCTAATATCCCTCATGCTTTTCTATTTACAGGTAAAGATGGAATTGGAAAAGAATATGTTGCTATTGAATTTGCAAAACTGATAAATATAAAAAATCTTTCCCCTGATAAAATTGATAAAACCTCATCATCAATTTCAAACTTTTTAGAACCATATATAAAATATATCTACCCTTTACCAAGGGGAAAAAACGAAACGGATAAAGACGGACCTTTTGATAAACTTAGTGCCGACACTTTAGAGGAAATCAAAAATAATTTAAAAGAAAAAATTATTAATCCATACTTCAGCATACGGTTGTCTAATATTAAAAATATAAAAATCAGCAGTATACGTGATATCAAAAAATTTATTTCTCTTGATTATTCTGAAATATCTTATCGAATTATTTTGATTTCTTTTGCACATCTAATGAGTATCGAGGCACAAAATGCCTTACTTAAACAACTTGAAGAACCACCGGCAGGAACCGTATTTATTTTGTGCACATCCAACCCGTCACAATTAAGAGAAACAATAATATCTCGTTGCTGGGAAGTAAATTTTTTACCCTTAAGCATAGATGAAATTAGAGAAATACTAGAATCCAAATTTGGAATTGAAAAGGAATTGGCTGCTAAGGTTGCTGTATTCTCAAACGGTTCCGTTACAGAAGGTCTAAATTTAATAGAAAATAATTTTAAGGAAATGTTTGAAGATACAATTCAAATTTTAAGATATTCATTTGCAAAGAAATATAATTCAGCTTATAATATCCTTAATAAATATACTTCAGTAAATAATTCTACTTCCTTTAAATTATTATTTAAAATGATAATAATTTGGTTGAACGATTTAACAAAAGAAAAAAATAATTTAACAAATATTTATTTTGAGGAACACAAAACTACATTAGAAAAATTTAATTCTAAGTTTTCTTTTCTTAAAGTTACTCCTTTAGTTGACAAGTTAGACCAATTTTCAAACTTAATTGATAGAAACATAAACCATTCTATAATTGCCTTGAATTTAGTAAATGAACTGGCGGCATTTATAAGATAGATCCATCTTTTAAGAAATTACATTCTTTCTTAACAATTGAATGATTAATTGGAAATGTTTATTACTGCATTTTTGTTTAATTTTATTTATCAATAATTAAACGGTTTTTTATTTTTTTTAAAGGATATAAACAATGAAGAAAGTAGTAATTGTGTCTGCAAAAAGAACGCCTATAGGTTCCTTTTTGGGTTCACTATCCTCTTTATCAGCAGGTCAATTAGGAAGTACAGTAATTAAAGATATAGTTAATGAAACGAACATCGATATAAATAATATTGATGAAGTTATAATGGGAAACGTATTAACAGCAGGGCAAGGTCAAGCCCCTGCAAGACAAACTGCAATATATGCTGGACTTCCGCTTAAGACAGAATGTTTAACTATAAACAAAATGTGCGGAAGCGGTCTTAAAGCTGTTATGCTTGCACAACAGGCCATTTTATGTGACGATGCTGATGTTATTATAGCCGGTGGACAAGAGAGTATGTCTAACTCACCATACTTATTGTCTAAGGGAAGAACAGGCTACAGGCTTGGTGACGGTAAGATAGTTGATTCAGTTGTAAAGGATGGACTTTGGGATGTTTACAACGACATACACATGGGCAGTTGTGCTGAATCTTGTGCAAAAGATTTTAATTTTACAAGAGAACAACTTGATGAATTTACTGTTAATTCATATAACAAAGCCCTTGAATCTCAAAAAAGCGGAAGGTTTAATGATGAGATTACCAAGGTAACCATTAAAGGTAAAAAAGAAGATACGGAAGTAAACGTCGATGAAGAACCGGGAAAAGTAAGGTTTGAAAAGATACCTAATCTGAGACCTGTTTTTGAAAAAGACGGCGTCGTTACAGCAGCAAATGCTTCAAGCTTAAACGACGGTGCTGCTGCATTATTAATAATGAGTGAGGAAAAAGCTAAAGAACTTGGATTAACTCCTTTAGTTGAAATTACAGCACAAAGTTCTGCAGCAAAAGCTTCTATTGAATTTACAACTGCACCTGCCGATGCTATAGAAAAGGTATTAAAGAAAGCAAATCTAAAAATAGATGATATTGACTTGTTTGAAATTAATGAAGCTTTTTCTGTTGTGTCATTGGCAGTTAATAAACTATTAAATCTTAATCCCGAAAAAGTTAATGTAAATGGGGGAGCAGTGGCTTTAGGTCATCCTATTGGCGCAAGTGGAGCAAGAATTTTGGTAACTTTGATTCACGAAATGAAAAAGAGAAAATCAAATTACGGATTAGCTTCATTGTGTATAGGTGGAGGTGAAGCATCTGCTTTAATTGTTAAGAACTACACAAACTGAGAGAAATAAAATGAATATTAAAGAAGTTTCAATAATTGGTGGGGGAACGATGGGTAATGGAATAGCCCACGTTTTTGCTCAAAATGGTTTTCACGTTAATCTTGTGGAGCAAAACCAAGAATTTTTAGATAGGGCTATCGCTGCAATAACAAAAAATTTGGATAGACAAGTTAAGAAACAAACAATTTCTAATGAGAACAAGGAGCAAACACTTTCTAACATCATTCCCGTAATCGGTATTTCAAACACACCGACTGATAGTGATTTAGTAATTGAAGCTATTTATGAGAATAAGGATGCAAAGCTTAATATATTTAAGGAATTAAATGATATAGTCAAAGCTGATTCTATATTTGCCAGTAATACTTCTTCTATCTCGATTACAGAACTTTCCGCTGATTATAGAGGGGAGCAGTTTATTGGAATGCATTTTATGAATCCGGTACCCATTATGAAATTAGTCGAAATAATTAGGGGATATTCAACAAGTGATGCTACATTTCAAACAATAAAAGACCTATCGATTAAACTCGGTAAAACACCTGTTGAAGTTTACGATTTTCCGGGTTTTATATCTAACAGAATATTAATGCCTATGATAAATGAAGCAATCTTTGCATTGATGGAAAATGTTGCATCGGCAGAGGATATAGATACTGTTATGAAACTTGGCATGAATCATCCAATGGGACCCTTAACTTTAGCAGACTTTATTGGATTGGATGTATGCCTATCAATTATGGAAGTATTATACAACGGTTTTAATGATCCTAAATACCGACCTTGCCCATTATTAAAAAAGATGGTTGCTGCTAAAAAGTTAGGCAGAAAAACCGGTGAAGGTTTTTTCAAATATGACAGGTAGATTTTCAAACTAAATCCTTTTTACTATTTTAAATGCAGAAGAATAACGATCATTCAGGTTATATATTATTAAAAAATTTCAAAACTTTTAATAGTAAATTACGTAGCAAGATATTTAAATTCACGATGCCTGAGTATACAATTTTTAGTTTGTATGCTATCATAATAGGAATTATTGCAGGTCTCGGTGCCGTCCTTTTCCATAATTCTCTTGAAATGCTTAATGCATTATTTTTTGAGCAAACAACAAATGGATTATATTTCTTTGGTACGGCAGTTGTTATAATTCTACCTGCTATTGGAATGTTAATTCAAAGTTTTATGATCAAAGGATTCCCAAAAATCTCTAAAAGAAAGGGGGTTTCCGATGTAATAAAAGCTGTGGCATTTAGAGGGGGTCACATTTCTTTTAGGACTACGATTTTTCATTTTATTGCTCCTGCAATTTGTATTGGTACGGGTGGAACATTAGGACCTGAAGGACCTGCTGCACAAATTGGAGCAGGTATGGCAAGTAAAATAGGGGAGATATTAGGGCTTTCTGCAACCAAGGTTAGAATATTTACAGCAGCCGGTGCAGCAGCAGCAATCTCTGCAATATTTAATTCACCTTTAGGTGGTGTTTTTTTCGCATTAGAGATTGTTTTATTAAATGACTTTCAAACACCAACTTTCTCCGCTTTAATACTGGCTTCTGTTACCGGAAGTACGGTATCTAGAATATTTTTAGGCAATGATCCTCCGTTTATTTTTAGTACTCCGCACATAGGCAATTATTCCAACTTTTATTTATATATAATTGTTGGTCTTTTTGCCGGAATATTATCACTTCTGTTTATAAGGTACTCTTCAAGTGTTGATCATCTATTTAAACACAAAATATACAAACATATACCTCAGTGGGTAGGAATGTTAATAGTGGGACTCCTGGTGGGAATAAGCGGATATTTTTATAGTGAAATTTTTGGAGTAGGATATAAGGCTATAAATGAGATACTAGCCTCTTCAATTACTTGGAAAGTAGTGCTTATTCTTTTAGTTCTCAAGTTTGTTTTGGTTCCACTTACTTTGGGATCGGGAGCTTTTGGGGGTATGTTTTCACCTTCACTTTTTCTTGGAGCTTGCTTTGGTTATTTATTTGCATATTCTCTCAATTATTTTTGGGGGCTTAATTTAGACCCGGTTATATTTATTTTGATATCAATGGGAGCAATGTTGGGTGGCATAAATACCATACCTATTTCTTCAATTTTAATAATCTTTGAGATGACTCAGAATTATTCATTTATATTACCTTTAATGTTGGCTGTTATTATTAGCACTACTTTAGTACAGATTGTTATTAAAGGTTCTATCCAAGTGAAGCATTTGGAAGCAGAAGGTTATAAAATAAAAGCAGGGAAAGAACTTAATATATTAAAATCAATTAAGGTCTCTGACTTAAAGTTAGATACAATTGGATTATTAGATGAAAATACGCCTTTACCCAAATTAGTAGCTAAAATTATAGAAAGTCCCAACAGTACATTTTATACAGTCGATAGTGAGGGGAAGATTAATGGAGCAATTACAGAATCGGAATTAAGACCAATTATTATTGATTATGAAACTTTAAAGAATGTTATTGTTGCCAAAGATGTGATTAACCCTAAAATAATGACTATTGATTTATCAGATGATTTAGATTATGTCCTTAAGTTATTTAGCAAAAAGGACTTAGACCAATTTCCCGTTATAGATAAAGAAAACCCTGATAAAATATTAGGTGCAATTTCTCGTCAACAGGTTTTAAAGGCTTATAATCACGAAAGTTTAAAATATAATTTAGCTGACGGTCTTTCTACAGAGTTAAAATCGATGGAGCAAGACGACTCAGCCAAAATAGCTAAAGGATTTTCTATATTTGAACTAAAAGTCCCATTACAATTTACCGGAAAAACATTATCTGAATTAAAATTAAGAAACGAATATAAGGTTGAAGTGTTAATGATTAAGAAGAGCCATTCGATATTAGATGATAATGAAGAAGAAAGCATTCTAACTCCTGATCCGGGTTATGTATTACAGAGAGAAGACTTATTAGTTCTTTTTGGACAAGATGATAAAATAGCTGATTTTGTTAAGGTTTGTAAAGATAAACGTACATTCTAAAATTCACATAATGTCCTATAATGTATATTATGTAAACTATGTGATTCCTTCGTTTTTGTATATAGCTAAATCTTGATTTAGTTATATAATCCCCTTCAATTTAAAATAAACCAGAATTATAGTTATAGTAATTATTACCCAGATGATTGGGTTACGTTTATTCCTGCGGATTGCTTTGAGCTGTCTTCTAAAACCTAATTTCTCTTTCTTTTTTTCTTTTTCATCTTCATCAGGTTTGTAAAATTGAGGAGTGTAATCAAATTTTCTATTTTTAAATTGTTTCATAAACATTCCCATAATATACCTCCTAATTTAATAATGCATTTAAGAAATTATCTGGGTCAAATTCTTGCAAGTCATCGATTCCTTCGCCAACGCCAATATATTCAATAGGTACTTTCAATGAATCGACTATTTGAAAAACAATTCCTCCTTTAGATGTTCCGTCTAATTTTGTAAGTATTATACCGTTTAACTCAATAGTTTTTTTAAATTCTTCAGCTTGAACAAGTGCATTTTGTCCGTTTGTACTGTCCAAGACTAAAAAGGTCTTATCAGGAGCACGGAACAGTACTTTTTCAATAACTCTATTTATTTTAGATAATTCATTCATTAAATTATTTTTAGTATGTAATCTTCCTGCCGTATCAATAATGACAATATCATAATCATCTTTAAGAGCTTTCTCAACTGCTTTATAGGCAATAGATGAAGGATCTGCTCCAATTTTTCCTTGTATGATATCAACCCCTGCTCTTTTAGACCAAATATCCAATTGCTCGCCGGCAGCAGCTCTAAAAGTATCTGCTGCTCCCAATAATACTTTTTTACCTTCTTGCTTAAAGCTATAGGCAAGTTTACCAATCGAAGTGGTCTTCCCTACTCCATTCACTCCTATTATTAAATATACCAACGGTTTCTTTTCATTAATATTATTTTTTGTAACGGAGGTCCCATTTATGTTTTCAAGTATTTTTTTTAATTCATTAAAAATGCTTTGCTTAATAGATGATTCGTCTCTGCCGTTATTTTTTTTAAGATTTTCTCGAGCTTTTGTAATAATTTTTTCGGTAGTATCATATCCGATATCTGCTGAGATTAAGACCTCTTCAATATTTTCAATTACTTCTTTGTCAATTACAGCTTTACCTGTAATTGCTTCAGTTAAACCATCTATTAATTTTTTTTTGGTTTTTTGAAGACCGGATTTTAATATTTCAAATTTATTCATTAGTAACAGTTTTATGTGATTTTATATATTCAAAACCTCTATAAATATATCCAAATAACGAGGCAAAAATTAAAATTATACTTAGATAATAGAAACTCAAAAATAGGCTGCCATCCAAATTTATTTTTAGAATAATTAATATAATTACTATTCCAATAATGGCGATGGTTGCTTTGCCTAATTTATTTGAGGGTAAAACTTTTCCTATTTTATTTGTGACATAAATACCACCCAAAAATATTATTATATCTCTACCTACAATCATAAAAAAATAATAATCAGGAATTAAACCAAGTAAGTAAATTTTTATAATAATTGCGCCTGCCACAACTTTATCTGCAAGTGGGTCTATTATTTTACCCATTTCAGTTACTTCGTTAAACTTTCTTGCGAGAAACCCATCGAACATATCGGTAATTATTACAAGAATACACAAAGAAAAAAGAGCGACAGGACCCCAAGGGGTGTTAAATTGATCGAATAAAATCCAGAAAGGAATCGCTAAAAATAGTCTGAATAAACTAAGTAAATTTGATTTTGTAGAAAAAAGTTCCTTGTAATTTATATTCATAATTTAGGAAAATTATTGTTCATAAATTTCTTTTTTAAACGCAAAGTCAACTTCAGTTGGATATACCCCAGAAAAACAAGCTGTACAAAAATTATCTTTACCATCTTCTTCTACACTTTGCAGCAATTCGTCAATAGACAAATATTCTAATGAATCCACCTTTAGATAATCCCGCATCTTATTAATATCTCCACCGTATTTGTTAGCAATTAGTTCTTCTCTGCTTGGAAAATCCATACCGTAGTAACATGGGTGCATTATCGGGGGTGAAGATATTCTGAAATGAATTTCTTTTGGATCAGCAGATCTTATTAGCTTAACTAACTGTTTTGATGTTGTTCCCCTAACCACAGAATCATCAACAATTACAACTGTTCTGCCCTCTAACACACCTTTAACAATATTAAATTTTATACGAACATTCACTTCCCTCTTTTCTTGACCGGGCTGAATAAAAGTTCTGCCAATATAGTGACTTCTTATCAAACCGATTTCTAACTTGGAATTAATTCCGTCTTTTTCCAATTGTCTCTGGTAACCAAGCGCACAAGTGTTGGAACTATCCGGCACACTTATAACAATCACTTTGTCACCGTCTTTATCAACAACAGGATGGTTACTGGCAAGTATTTTTCCCAGCCTTCTTCTCATTTTATCTACATTATTTCCAAAGACAAAACTATCCGGACGTGAGAAATAGATATATTCAAAAATACAGTGTTTACTTTCAAATATATCTTCAGATAGCTTTATTGATTTTACTTTCTGTTCCTCAATTGCTTCCTTGTCTATAATAACAATTTCTCCTGGTTCAACTTCACGTATAAAATCAGCCATATTTACATCAAAGGCACAGGTCTCAGAAGCTATAATAAAAGAATTATCTTTTTTACCGAGACACAGAGGGCGGAAACCAAAACAATCACGTGCAGCAATTAGTTTATCTTCAGTTAAAATTGCTATGCTGAATGCACCTTCCAATTTTTGCAATGCTTCTTTTATCTGCTCAACTTGATCATCAAGTTTACTCCGTGCAATAAGGTGCAAAACAACTTCTGTGTCACTTGTGGTTTGGAATATCGCACCTTCATTCACCAATTCGTCTCTTAAAACTTTTGCATTAGTGATATTCCCGTTATGCGCAATTGCAAGATTCCCGAGTCTATAATTAACAACAAAAGGTTGAATATTTTTTTTAGATTCTGAGGAGCCGGTTGTTGAATAACGGTTATGTCCAATAGCTGAATCCCCAATTAAAACATCATTCAATATTTTGGGATCTGAAAAAACTTCAGAGACTAACCCTTCATTTTTATGAACATTAAATACAGTCTTATTCTTTTTATTTAAACTTTTTGTAACAATACCGCAAGCTTCCTGTCCCCTGTGCTGAAGTGCATGTAACCCGTAATAAGTTATAACTGAGGCATTAGAGTTTCCGAATATTCCGAATACACCGCAAAGACATTTAGGTTTATCTATTTTCATTATTTTAAATTTTAGAGTTGAAAAATCATTTGACAAAATTAAACAAATAAAAAACTAATTAAAATGAAATGAGCATAAAATCAGTTAATATCATTTTAAAAAAGAAAAAAAATGAATTCTTTATTTATTTTACGGCTAAGATAGATAGCAATCTTGGGATATCTTCATTTGTTTCATCAAACCAATCTTTCATTATTATATTGATAAATCCCGCCGATTTACATGCGTTTTCAAAATCTTTTTTAGAGTGGAAGAAGGATACAAGTTTTATTTCTTTGTTTGATTTATCATCAGTAAATCTTGCAACACTTCCCTTTTCTTGTTTTGATGGATGTAGTTCACAAATAAATAATCTGCCTTTCTTCCTTAATATTCTGAATGCTTGCTGCAACACAAAATTTATATTTTCAATGTGTTCCAATATTAAATTGATTGAAACTAAATCACAGCTTTCATCTTCAATCGACCAGGTTTTAGTTATATCGTGAATAAAAAATTCTGCATTTGGACTATTAACTTTTTTACGTGCTTCAGCAAGCATATTTTCCGATAAGTCAAAAGCCTGCAAGCTTTTTGCATATTTAGCAAAATAGACAGAATTCTTACCGGTTCCGCAGCCTGCTTCAACAATGTCCTTACCTGTAATGTCAATCAGTTCTGTGCGGACAACTTTTTCGTCTAAACTTCTTGTAGGATTTTCGACTGAGTCATAAGTTTCCGCCCAATTATTATATGCTTCTTTAGTGTTCATTTTTTATTTCTTAATAATCTAAAAACTACATTTACATTTGTAGAGATTGTAATAAATTGAGGAATATTTAACAAATTTTTTGAAGGAGCCATTGATGCTTTTAACATTAAATTAGGGCGAGGATAAATTCTCGGATTTTCAGAACTTATACTCGTAATTATACCAACCTTCATATTTAGATTTTTTGCATAAATTTCTGCTTCTTCTTTTGCATTTTTCAAAGCAATTTCTACGCTTTTTTCGTGTCCTTCTTTTCTTTTTGATGTTGTAAAATCGCTGCTAAATTCATAAAAACCATTTTTTAGTAAATCAATTTGCAAAGGAGTATATTTATTAAAATCCTTAAATTTAAAATGAATTGATTGGTTTGTCTTAAAAGTAATCTTATTGTTTCTGTAATCTTTAAATTTTGATATTTTAAATAATGTATAAGAAATATCTTTGTCCGGAATGCCATATTTTTTAATCAAATTTAAAATTTTTTCTTCCCTCAATTTATGTTCATTAAATGCTTCTTGCGGATCTTTTTTCTCTACGGCTAAATTTACTGTTACATTTATATTGTCGGCAAGTAATTTAACTGAACCGGTTGCATTTACAGGAAAAGTTATTCCATCTTCTTTTTGAGCAATAATATTAGTAGTTAAAAGTAAGATAAATATTATGGAAATCATTTTTACTTTTTTCATTTTAGACTCCTCATTTATGAAATTATAAAAACATATACAAAATGCTTGGTTAAATTGTTGCCATTTTAAGAATGCAAAAATATGTTAAAGTTTCCGCAAAATTAGATGTTTGAACGTTTTGTCATTTCTGTAAAATTTACAACATAATTTATAAATATAGATGTGGTTCATTTAAATACTTTTGAAATAGCTCAAAGTATTTACCGACGTGTAAACCGTCCATTAAAGAATGATGAACTTCAACAGAGACAGGCATTTTTAGTTCTTCCCTTTTACCTTCAAACTTGCCGAGTACAATCTTCGGGATAGAATTATTTTTATCCAACTTTACGGCATGTTTAAAACTTGTGAATTTAATCCAGGGAATTACAGAATAATGAATCATATCGTCCTGTCCTTTGTGGGGATGAAGCTTTCCGTCATTACCCTTGTTGCTCTCCAAAACATTTATTGCATTTTTATTGAAAGAAGAAAAATCATCAAAGTATTTGAAATAACAAAAACTAAAAGTTTCATTATCATTTAACACAGTAGAACCGCAATTAATCTTATCGTAAATAATTACTTCATCATCTTTAATTCTGTATCTGAACTCCTCGATGTCGTTAGCAGTTTTAATCGATAAGAATAATGATGAAATAAAAAAAGATAATTTATTTTCTTTTGTATAACGATATAATTTTGAAACGTTAACTTCAGCACAGATGTTGAAGAAAGGAATATCGTATTCCTTAAAAAAATGAAACTGTTCTTTTCTTTTCCAATTTGTTATATCAAGTAATCTCATTATTCTTTGTCTAAAATTCAATTAGTAAGTGCGACAAAAATATAAAAATAAAAATGTAATTACTCCATTATTATTCTATTTATCTTTTTAACTTATTATTTTTTGTTGGGTTGGAATTATCCTTAAAGGAAATAACATTCTTACTTTTCTCTGTCATATCGAAGGAGTCTTCGACTGAGATATCTTTTCTGTTGAACTGAAGTGTAAGATTTTAGAAAAAGATTTCTCCCGTTGGTCGAAATGACAGAGTAATTATGGAATGACAGTTTAGGTTTCCTTTGTCAAATGAC
>ENA-ORDP01000649-ORDP01000649.1-marine-sediment-metagenome-genome-assembly--contig:-NODE-649-length-21646-cov-4.535686_pt1 | contig 21646 bp, 12 predicted proteins | sample MGYA00248627_ERZ508539 | MGnify/ENA primary metagenome ERZ508539 (study PRJEB26208, sample SAMN05571518) | marine sediment metagenome | biome: deep sea; feature: Hydrothermal vent; material... | reverse complement strand
CGCGAAATGCTGGATAAAGTCTTTAAAATTATTGATGTCTTTACGCAAAACAAAAATATTAGTCTGGTTGTTGATATGGCTCCACAGATGCCCGATGTGTTAATTGGTGACCAGTTGCGTATCAGGCAGGTTCTGACCAATTTACTCAACAATGCCGTGAAGTTTACGGAAAAAGGATTTGTCAGGCTGAAAGTAGAGCTTATTGATTTGGTAGAAGAGCAAATCCGTCTGCGTTTTTGTGTGGAAGATACCGGAAACGGTATTCCAAAGGAAAAACAGGCGTTGCTGTTTGAGAAATACACACAGGCAGACGCTTCCACTACCCGTAAATACGGCGGAACGGGGCTGGGCCTTAATATCGCCAGGAAACTCGTTGATCTGATGGGAGGTAAAATAGAGGTCGAAAGTGAAGAAAACAAAGGCAGTAAATTCTTTTTTACCATTAACCTGATTACCGGCGCTCAAACCTGCGATCCTGGTGAGCTAAAGATATTCGCTTTTTGGAAAATTGAAATGTTGTCAGCGACAAATACGGATGAGGCCTTGAAGAAATTGGCCGGCAATACTTTTGATGCGGTTTTTGTGGATATCAACGTGCGGGAGAACAGAGTTGATGATATTATTGCCGAAGTCGAAAGCACTAATGTGAACGATGGAACCAGGCTGGTATTTCTTTACAATCAAAAAGCAAAAACTGAAATTGACCGTCTGAAAAAATTAGAAAAATACTATTTTCTGAATGAGCCTGTGTTACAACGAGATTTGAAAGATTTTTTTCAGGGTATTACATCGCAGTCGAGAAAGTCAAAAGCGGTAAAAAAGATAGTGGAAGATAACAAGGCAAAAGGTTCCTCTGCTGCTCAAATCAGCCTTCCGTTTGGGAATGGGATTGAAATACTCATAGCGGAAGACCAGTTGATTAACCGAAAAGTGATAACCCAGTTTCTTGAAAGAAAAGGGTGGAGTGTTCAGGTCGTGGAAAACGGAAAGCAGGCTGTGGAGGCATTAAGGAAACATCCCGGGCGATTTTCACTTGTGCTGATGGATGTACAGATGCCTGTTATGGATGGTTTTGAGGCAACACGGCAAATCAGGCTGGCAGAGGAGCAACATAAAACGCATATTCCTATTATAGCTATGACAGCTCATGCTATGAAAGGAGACAAAGAAAAATGTCTCGCAGCCGGCATGGATTACTATCTCTCTAAACCGGTTAACCCTGAAGAACTTTATGAAATTGTTGAGAAATATACAAAGAGATAGGCTTTTAACACTGCAAAAATGACAGATAAAAAAGATTATATCGATTATAATGAAGCCGGAAAGTGGGAACGATTGAAATATTCTCTACGTACCTGGCGTAATATAGGTGTTGGGAAATCCTTGTTTATATGGTTTCTGGCCATTTCTTTTGTTCCGTTGGCAGCCGTCAGCTTTATCAACTTTTTAACGGCCTATCAGGGGCTGACCATTGTAGCTGAAAAATCTCTTAATGCATCATCGCAACTGCGTTTAAAATATATCTATACTTTTTTTAATGAGGCCAGCGACTTTTTGGAAATCAATATCAGCTCGGTACAGAAAAAGCAACAATTTGAAAAACTTGTGAACGATTTTCACAAAAGCAAACTTGATGTAGAAGAATACGTCAATAGCAAGCGCTGGAAGGTACTGACCAAACCACTTTTCCCGGAAATTAAGCCTTCCCTGAAGTTACAGAATTTTTATGATTTTCTCTTTATTGACACGAAAGGAAATGTCCTTTTCAGCACCAAAGAAGAGAGCGATTTGGGAACTAATATTTTTCAGGGCAAAAAGCGTGATACACGCCTTTCGCGAACGGTGAAAGAATGTCTCGATGAACATAAAATGCTCTTTTCAGATTTGGAACGCTATGCGCCGAGCATGGGAATTATCTCGGGATTTTTCGTTCAGTCCGTTACCGGCCAACATGGTAAAGTCATCGGCGTATTTGCTTTGCAGATTACTATGCAAACCATCAATGGTATGATACAACAGGAAGCCGGTTACGGAAAAACAGGCCAGGCTTTTCTCATTGGCTCTGACCTCTATCTTCGCTCTTCCATGCGCTTTGGCGATAAATCCGAAATACTACGAAAGAAAATTGTCAACAAAAAAACGCTGGAGTGGAAAGATTTCCTGCAACACCGCGATGATAAAGCTTATCTGAAAACCAACGAACTGGACGAGGAGCGGGTAACTACTTACGATGCTACAGGCAAAGGGTATTATGTTCTGGGAATTTACCGGAACCTGAATGAATTGGAAAAATATGGTGTCCACTGGGCACTGATAGAAGAAATTTCGCATCAGGAAGCTTTTGCTTTCGCCCGTCGATTGTCGGATATTGCAAAGATAAGTTTCCTCATAACCATCTTGGTGGTGGTGCTGATTTCCATACTGGTTACGCGTTGGTTTGTCAACCCGATAAAGTTACTTTCGTCCTGGGGCAAAGAGATCTCTACCGGCAAACTTGTTCAGAAAGAGATTAAAGCACCTCAGAATGAGATCGGTGAAATGAAAAATACTTTTAATCAACTGGTGGCTTCTTTGAAAACATACTCCGATGTCGCTCGTCTCGTTGCCGAAGGCGACTTTAGCAAGCAGGTGGAAGAGCGGAGTAAAGATGATGTGCTGGCGCAATCTATCAACAAAATGGTGGCCAACTTCCGCGAAGTGGTAGAACAGGCCGACCAGATTGCGGGTGGGGATTATAATACGCTGGTATCTCCACGTGGCAAAAAAGATACGCTGGGCAAGGCACTGTTTAAAATGACAGAAACCCTGCGGAAAAATGCTGAGAAATTCCGTAACGAAGACTGGCTTAAATCAGGTCTTAATGAGCTTGATAGTGTGCTGAAAGGGAAAAATGACATTGAGGAGCTCAGTGGTGGGATCATTAAGTTTTTCGCTACCTATCTCGAAGCCCAGGTGGGTTTGATTTACCTCTTTGATGAAGAAGATGGACTATTGAAACTTTCGGGGACTTATGCTGTTCCGGGTAGCGATACACAACCGAATAAGCGATACAAACCCGGAGAAGGAATTGTGGGACAGGTATTTACTGATAAAAAGCGCCTCATGATTACAGATAAGGGAAACAGGGATGTTCCACTGATTGATATGGGGTTGGGGAGTAGCCCACCGCAAATGCTTGCCGTTGTGCCATTCTCTTTTGAAAACCATGTTATTGGTGTTATGGAAATGGGGTCGGTGAATATTTTTAGTCAGCTTCAACTTAATTTTATGGACTTGGCTGTTCAGGATCTTGCGCTCGCCGTGATTACCCTGAACTCTCATCTGAAAGTACGCAGACTGCTAGAACAGACCCAGGAACAAGCCAAAATCCTCGAAGTACAGCAGGAAGAGTTGCGTCAGGCTAATGAGGAGTTGCAGGAGCAAACCGAAGCGCTGAAACGCTCCGAAGAAAACCTCCAAACCCAGCAGGAAGAGCTGAAAGTTACCAACGAAGAACTGGAAGAACGTACCAAAGCACTGGAGATACAACGCGATGCTATTAAACGTAAAAATAAGGAACTGGAAGAGGCACGTAAAGAGATTGAGAAAAAAGCCAAAGATCTCGAAATGGCAAGTCGCTATAAATCAGAGTTCCTCGCCAACATGTCGCACGAGCTGCGAACTCCACTGAACAGTGTTATTGTGCTGTCGCAGTTGCTGGGCGAGAACAGAAATAATCACCTGAGCGATAAAGAGAGGGAATTTGCACGCACCATCAACTCTTCCGGTATTGACCTGCTTAATCTTATCAATGATATTTTGGATCTCTCCAAAGTGGAATCCGGTAAAGTGGAGGTTAATCTGGGTCGGCTTTACCTGAATGATATGGGTAATTTTGTGGAGACAAGCTTTAAACCTGTGGTTGAGGAAAAGGGCCTGGAACTGAAAATTGAAAAAGCTGATGATCTTCCTGAATTCATCGAAACCGATGTCCAACGAGTAGAACAGGTTATTAAAAACCTGGTCTCCAATGCTATAAAATTTACTGAAAAAGGAAACATTACCTTTAAAATGGAACGTTGCCGGGACAAGGAGGTGCTCAAATCTTTGGGGCTGGATGCCGATGACGTTCTTGCTTTGACTGTTGCCGACACGGGCATTGGTATCCCGAAAGAGAAACAAAAGGTTATTTTTGAGGCATTTAAGCAAGCCGATGGAACTACCAGCCGGAAATATGGCGGAACAGGTCTGGGACTGAGTATCTCACGGAGTTTTGCTGTCCTGCTGGGAGGAGCTGTAGGACTGGTAAGCGAGGAAAACAAAGGTACGGCATTCACGTTGTATTTGCCCTGGAGATATGAAAATGATGATACTACTGAGGAGGTTGAAGAAAGTAAAGCCGCTGTTGAAACAGATGAAGATGAGATAATCACAGAAATTCCGGATGCTCCTGCGGATATTCCTGTGGTGGAAGACGACCGGGGAAGTTTGCAGGCAAACGATAAAAAAATTCTGATTATCGAAGATGACATCAACTTTGCCCGCGTGCTTAAAGATCTGGCACACGAACATAACTATAAGGCTATTATTGCTTTGGATGGCGAAACGGGACTTTATCACGCAGATTATTATGCACCGGATGCTATCATTCTCGATCTGGGATTACCCGGCATTGATGGACAGGAAGTGATTGACCACCTGAAAGCTAACCTGAAAACCAGGTCCATCCCCATACATATTATCTCGGCCGGCGATTTTGATATTGAGTTACTGAAAAAAGGAGCTATTGGCTTTATTTCCAAACCGGTTACCAAAGAACAGATTGATGCTGTTTTTGAAAAGATAAAGCAAATAACAGATAAACCGCTCAAAAAACTTTTGGTTGTTGAAGATGAGGAGATTACACGGAAAAGCATTGAGAAATTACTCAAAGATGATAAACTGGAAATTATCTCTACGGAATCGGGTGAAAAAGCCGTTGAGTTGCTAAAAAATGAGAAGTTCGACTGCATGGTTCTTGACCTCGGGCTGAAAGACCTGAGCGGATTTGATGTACTGGAAAAAATTCACAACGATGAAAATGCTTCCAAAGTACCTGTCGTTATCTATACTGCCCGTGAGCTTAGCCGCGAGGAAGATGAAACGTTGAAAAGATATGGTAGCAGCATTGTCCTGAAAGGAGCGCATTCTTTTGAAAGGCTGCTGGACGAGACAACCCTGTTCCTGCATCAGGTTGAGGCCGACTTTACCGGCGTGAAGAAAAAGATGTCGAAGAAGTTGCATAACGAGAATATATTGAAGGACAAAACAGTGCTGCTCGTAGATGATGATATGCGTAATGTTTTTGCACTTTCCAGCCTGCTCGAAAATTATGATATGAAAGTCATTGTCGGCAAAAACGGTAAAGAAGCCATCGAGAAGTTAAAAGCAAATGCCAGGTTAGTCGATTTGGTGTTGATGGATATTATGATGCCGGAAATGAACGGCTATGATGCCATAAAAGCTATCCGTAAAGAAAAGCGGTTTGAGAAATTGCCTATCATAGCACTTACTGCCAAAGCCATGAAAGGTGACCGGGAGAAATGTATTGCTGCCGGTGCCAACGAGTATCTTTCAAAGCCGGTGGAGAGAGAAAAACTTATTTCCATGCTTCGCGTTTGGCTTTATAAATAAAAACAGCTGCCGGTTATGGAGGCCAGGGATTTCTCAACTACTGAAAATATCGAACTTGAATTGCTGCTACAGGCTGTTTTTATGCAATACGGTTATGATTTCAGAGATTACAGCCGCGCGCATGTCAAAAGGCGTGTTAAACACAGGGTGGCACAGGAAGGGATGAAAAGTATCTCCGAGCTTCAGAACTATGTTCTTCACGACAGAAGTACTTTTGAACGTTTGGTACGCAGCCTCTCCATCAATGTGACAGAAATGTTTCGTAACCCTGACTTTTACAAGAGTGTACGCGAGAAAGTCATCCCTATTCTGAAAACTTATCCATATCTGAAAATTTGGCATGCCGGATGTGCCACTGGTGAAGAGGTCTATTCTTTTGCTATTATGCTGAAAGAAGAGGGCCTTTTGAAACGGACGCAGATTTATGCTACCGACTTTAATCCGGATGTGATTCAACAGGCTCAGAAAGGAATTTTTCCTATCCGCAACATTAAGGAATATACGACGAATTACCAAAAAGCAGGAGGGAAGGAGTCGTTCTCCGACTATTATCATGCCAATGACGAATGGGTTATTTTTGAGAAAAGTTTAAAAAAAAATATTGTTTTCGCTGAGCATAATCTGGTTACCGATGGCGTTTTTGCCGAGGTCAATATGATCATTTGCAGGAATGTACTGATATACTTTAACCGTAATTTGCAAAATGAGGTGCTGAAATTGTTACATAAAAGCTTGATTGCCGGTGGCTTTCTGGCGCTTGGCACGAAAGAATCGCTTATGTTTTCGAGCGAAGAAAAGAAATATAAGGCAATAGACGCCAGACAAAAAATTTTCAAGAAAAAACATGACTGAGAAACGGAAAATAAAAGCAGTAGTTGTGGGTGCATCGGCAGGTGGCTTGTTCGCACTCAAAAAGCTGTTGCCTGCTCTGCCCGCTACTTTTTCCTGTCCGATATTGGTTGTGCAACACATGAGTCCGCATTCGGATAATTATATGACGCGTATGCTCAATGACCTTTCTCAGCTAACAATAAAAGAAGCGGATGAAAAGGAGGCCATTTTGCCTGGAACGGTTTATATTGCTCCACCGGATTATCACCTGCTTGTGGAAGCCGATTTTACCCTGTCGCTCTCCATGGAAGAAAAAGTAAATTATTCGCGGCCATCTATTGATGTGCTTTTCGAAACGGCTGCTGATGTGTATGGCTCGCATCTCATGGGAATTGTCCTTACAGGTGCCAGTGCCGACGGTGCCGGTGGCTTGCTCGCCGTAAAAAAGAAAGGGGGTTACACCATTGTGCAGCATCCGGATGATGCCGAAAGCCCCATTATGCCCAAAGCAGCCATCGAAAGAACTAACCCGCATAAAATTCTAACTCTGGATAAAATTATTGCCTTACTCTTGCAAGTGTAAGCCTATCCATAATATACCGGAGATTGTCGCAGATCGTACGGGTAATTACTTTTTCTTTTCCGGGTTTGGTTTATTTTTCTTCTCAATTTTCGTCTGCTTCTTATCCTCTCGCTTACCTTCCCGTTGTTGTTTGTTGTTGAAGCCAAGTGTGGAGAGAATTCCGCTCAGGTTACTTTTCCAAAGATAGTATATGAATGATTTTTCAGGTACGCGGTCGAAATAAACAATTCCTTTTTTTGTACGGCCTAAGAACGGCGGATTGTTGCTCTTAATGATAATGCTGTTCATCATAAAATTTGCAAACGGGCTATAAAATTTTTTGCTTTTCTGCGATTTCTTCCTGTTGTATAGCCTGAGCTTGAGCTTTTTGTATAAAAAATTGACACTTCCTTTGGCAGCAGTATCATTTCCAGTGATTAAGGGAACCTCCAGACTGCCTATCCCGGAGAGAACCGTTAATCCCAAAACATTCTCCGTCAATAAATTAAATTGGGTGAGATCAATTTGTCCGGCTTCGGCAGAAAACCACCACTGACGGTGTGGGGCAAAATAGGGCATGACCAATGTAAAGTCCATGTTTGCCTGCTTCATCAGCTTCCCCGATCCGTGAAATTTTAACACCATATTGGAGTCTGCAGGTGCCAGCTCATTGGTTAGATTTTCAGCAAGGACGTTAAAATTATCAATAAAAAAGATACCCGGATTTTTTGAAATTACTTCGTACTCGAAATAGGAAATCATGCTGTTGCGAAGTTGTACGCTGTCGATTCTGAACCGGTACGGAATTCGTGCCAGCATGTCGATGGGCATGGGTTTGATGACTTCTCTGCGCGGATAATGCATATCACGCTCAAAACGAAGACTTAGGTTGTTTAACCGAAGCTTGCCAAAGTGAATAAAATGGTTGTTCAGCAAGTCATCCGGGTTAAAATTATCCAATATAGCACTTTTACCGTAAAGAGTGATACGGTCAGTCTGGTGTCCTGCTTTTGCGAAAAAATCATCCCGGCTGTATCGGGGTGTAAGCGTTATTGAATCGAGGCTTACCTTCCGGTCGGCCAGGTTTATACGTATGTCTTTAGTGCGAAAAGTGTACATGCTGTCACCGCTGATAACGGCACGGTCGTTGAGGTTGATGAGCATCGTGCCAAACAGTGCATCTGATGACCTCTCAAATGGACTGTTTCCTAACTGGATATCGCTGATACGGATATTTGTACTTTTAATATTTATCAGCTTACTCATGTTGTCGTACTGGTAGCTGAAGTTCACATCTTTGAAAGAGCTGCTGTCCACATGGATGCTGCTTAAAATGTGGGTGTAGTGGCTAAAAAAGTTGCTGCTGAGGAAGGATAATGACCTTTTCTTTTTCGTGTTGTTGTTGTTGTTGTTGTCAATGACATTCACCCATATTTCCGGGATAAACCACCTTTTAATATGGAGCTCTTTGTTTTGTCTTTTGCTTAAGTTAATACCTTTCAATAACATGTCGTTTATGAAAAAATAGGTATAAATATTTCTTAACTTCGGGTGAAGCAGTGATGAGGAAAAGTTGGTGCCAATAATTTTTTTAATGCTTATTCTGTTTTCAGCAGACTGAGCAGCAATTCTGTCAGCCACCATTTGAAATTTTCTCAGAGTATCCGAATAGGTTATTTTTTTTATGCTGAAATCCCAGCGTTCCATTAAGTTAAGAGGCTCTTCTTCCAGTACTTTCCGATACCGCAGATTAGGATGGTAAAGCAGATCCAGGTTGTCAATACTAACAACTTTTAAATTATTCTCTTTTTGAATACTTATCTGTAGATTACTATGTCTCAGTATTATACTGTCATAAATGAAAGTCCATCTGTTAAATTTATTGATGGTATTGCCACTTTTGAAATTAAAAAATTGTATGCTGGCCTGCCCATTTTGCACAATCGCTTTCCTGAAAATAAGGCTGTCGCTTTGCAGCAGTGTCTTGTAATCCAGCGAAAGCAGGCGAATGGCTGGAATGTTTATCTTAAATTGCAGGCTGCTGTCTTGTACCTGCCGGAGTGAGATATGTTGAATTTTCAGTATGCCGGAGTCGCTGCTCAGGTTTGCTTTTTCTAACCGGACAGTCAGGTTATTGTCCCTGATTTGTATTTTTTGTAACGTAGCTTTCCACTGTTTCGGTGGTGAAATCAAATGCGTAGAATCGTACCCCATTTTAAATCCATAAAGCTTCAGGTTAAGCCGGCTGCTGATATTAAAAACTTTGCCGGGACGCCGGGAAGAGAGATGAAACCGGCTTTTCAGGATGCGAATATAGGCAATGTTTGTTTTAAAGGGTAGTTTTATATAGCTGTTCCACTGTTTTGCCGGAAGGGTATCTGCCCGGTTTACACTGTCCTGATAGTTTTGGCTAAAGCTTGCTCCGTAAAGATAGGCACCTCCGGCAATGAGCTTCCGGTCAAAAATCAGCGGGTTGAGCTTTGGCTTTGTGAAGGTAACAGAATATATGCTAAGGGTGCCCTGTTTCATCGTAGCCGATTGAAGAAGACGAAGTCCGGAAATCCTGAAAAAATGATTCTTCCAAAGTAATTCTTTTGTTTCCAGCATTAGTCCGGTGTTTGCTATGCTAAGCCGGAATTTTTTAGAATGATAAAACAGCGAATCGTAATGAATTGATGCATCCGGGCCACTCAATACGGTGTTTTGCAAACCATTGGCAAAGAGATTGATTCCTGATATGTTTAGAGAAAGATGATTGTTTGCTTCATAACCAAAACTTCCGTTTCTAATGTTGATCTTCTCAATCTTAAAAGGCTTTAAAACAGAGGGTAGGACGAATAACTTCTGCCGGCAGGCACTGTCCTTTTCCAAGTATAATTCCGGAGAATTTATATTGAGAGTTAGAAGCTGTTGCTCGCCTTTTTGAAACTTTTTATCTGATAAACTGTCGATAGAAAGTTTAACGGCTCTGAAGGAGACAAGTTGCGAAGTGTCTGTTTTACATCGTGTTTTCACTTTTAACTGGTTAATGATGAGTTGCTTGTCCCGCGAAGCATATTGGACTCCTCCGCTGTGCACAATAAACAGGCTTTTTCCTCCAACGAAGCGTATTTCGCGGCACGAAGCGGAAAGACTTTGAAAATGCAAACCTTCTAACGGGTCTGTTAAAATCTTTTTTGTTGTCCATATTTTTTGTATATCAAGGTTCACCCGTTTGATACTCAGTAGGGTATCTTGCTTGTTATCAACCTCGAATAGGTGTACATGGTTTAAACTTAAACTATCCAGCGAAAGAATACTATAGGTGGAAAAGAGATTCTTAAGCAGCTCTGATGCTGATTTCTTCTCCTGTTTTTTGCGGTTTATTTTAAAGGTATAAATGCCGCCAACCACTTTAACCTTGTTGAGTTGTAAAATACTTTTTCCGGATAGTTTCTGTTTTGTTGCTTTCAATCCGGAAATTTTTGCCCACCGCAGGTAAAGCTTGGTTACTGGTGGCTTTGTCTTGTTTTTGTCTGACGAAACAACTTGCAGACCATTCAGGAAGAGAGCATTGCTACGGGATGAGTAAAATGCGGAATCAATCTTAATGTCTATCCTTTCGGCAGAGGAATGCCGATGAAACGCCCTGACGGATAGTTCAAATCTTTCAAAACTTAACGGGTGAAGCGAATCTCCGGCAGTTTTTATGGTCCCCAGGTTTTCAATGGACATATTATAGCTTGCACTCCCGTATGTGTCTTTTCCTTTTTCCCGGTTTAGCTTGATCTTACCAAAATTTATTTGTGAATGATGAATTAGAAACGGAAAATTAAGATGTGTAATTTCGTGTTTCTGTAAGGCATTGATTAGAGAACCCGGGTCAAAAGAAGAAGCTTTGGTTTTGGTTGAAGCATGGCTCTGCCCCAAGGTGAAAGTAGGTTGTTCGATGGTTAGGTTGTCACAGATGAGCTGTTTGTATTTTAGAATATCCCATAGGGAAATGTTGATGAGAACAAGTTTTTGAAACTCAGCTTTTTTGAGCATGGTTCCCTGAGCTTTGTTGAAATATACATTTTTGAAAGTTAATTCAGCTTTGTTTATGGCCAGCTTTTTGGAAAATACAGCTACCTTGACTTTGTCAAAACTTAAAGTGATTTGGCCTGATGATTGGGAGTTTATTGTTCGTCGCAGGGCATAAGCTACCCACCGGTTGCGGGTAACGTACACTCCTGCCAGTAACAATACAAGCAAAAGAGTAAGGGCAGGTAATATCCATTTTCTTTTCATGGATTGCCTGCCTTTTGAAATATAATATCAACATACACAGGGAGATGGTCACTAAATCCGCCATGATAAGTAAAACCATTGTATGTACGGTTTGGCTTTAATCCCATATTTTTTTCGTCTTTTTCCAGAAGAAATGGTGCATCAAAGATATGAAAGCTTTTGCCAACTACCAAAATAGGAGAATGACTACTTATGAGATTTTTTGAACAAAGTATTCTGTCAAAGAGCGCCCAGCCCGAAAAACTTTTAATACTTCCTTTTGCCAGCCCATAGTCATAATGTGGCGGAAGAGCTGTTATGTTGCACCTGTTTTGTGGCTGGACAATCCACTGCAGGCCTTTGTCATCAACGGTTTCATTAAAGTCTCCAAGGATAAGGATGTGGGCGTCAGGCTCTTTTTTGCAAATGGAATCTATCGTGTGGCGTAGGAATTTTGCTGCCAGCAGCCTTTTCGATACGGTTGCCATCAGGCCACCATAACGTGAGGGCCAGTGGTTGATAAAAAGTTGCAATGTGTCGTTTCCGGCAGTTCCCATCACATACAAAATGTCTCGTGTTCTGAGTTTGTTGTCTGCAGAATCATGTACGTGGATGGCCTTGGCGAAAAGAGGATGAAAGCTGGTTTTTCTGTAGATAAGGCCCACATCGATGCCGCGATGGTCTGGCGATTCAAAATGAATAATGCCAAAGTTATTGTTGCCCAGCGGACTGCTTTTCAACAGGTCTTCCAACACAAACCGGTTCTCAATCTCTGCAAAAGCCATGATGTCCATTCCATGCCATCCGCCCATGGATGCTATTACCTTGAAAATGTGTTGACGTTTTATTTTATAACGCCAGGCAGACCAGTGATGGTCACCACCGGGGTTAAACTGGGTGTAATCAATGGTGGAATCAGCAAAAGGATCGAAATAGTTTTCTGCATTGTAAAATCCTATTCTTAAGACAGCTTCCTCGTGTTTTGCCGGTTGCCCGGAAAGGATATTTGTCCAGCCGATAAGAAGTATGAGTACACCAGTGGCAATAGGATTTTTCATGGCAGATTGTTGCATACAAGTTTACAAAAAAATCTGATTGGTTTGGAAGTCCCCTTCAGTAATAGATTTATGCTATGGAAAAAATCATATTTTATGTTAGAATAATAGTTGAGGTTGAACAAATGTTCAATATATTTGCATCCAAAGGTTTAAACAGATGTCGCCACGACCCAAAAGAAGAAGAATACTTAGTGAGCCCCCATCGGTTTCAGGCTTTGTACCCGAAAGTGGCGACTATTCTTCCGCTTTAGAAGATAGGATTATCCTTCTTTTTGAAGAATATGAGGCGATTAAACTTACCGATTATGAGGGATTTACTCAGTTGGAGGCCTCGGTAAGGATGCATATTTCCCGGCCTACTTTTACCCGTATTTATGAATCGGCAAGGAAGAAAGTTGCCAAAGCTTTTGTCGAAAACAAGCGTATTTCTATTGAAGGCGGAGACGTAGAATTTAATGCCAACTGGTACCGTTGCGAATTCTGCGGCTCGGTGCTAAAACGTAAATCGGGGTGGAAAGCAGGTAGCTGCCCGGTTTGTGGCGAGGCGCAAGTTGTCCCGTTGCAGCAGTCTGCCAATAATTTTCAGAAAAGAGGCGGAGGAGGCGGATGTGGCTGGCGCTTTCAAGGTGATATGGGGGTGGTTGTTTACTGCATCTGCCCCAAATGCGATTACAAAGTGAAACATATTACCGGTATCCCTTGCGGAAGCGGGCTTTGTCCCCATTGTAAAATCCGTATGGTACGGGAAGATTCCGAACATTATCAATTCATTTTACATAAGCGAAAAAACAGAGACACAAAAAAAGATTAGCAATTTCTTTAGAAAAAGATAACCCGATACCGGATTTTATGAACAGGGATTTGAAATTCAGTCAGAATTATCGTCATTATAAATCATTTATAAAGTAAGAAAAATGGACACAAAAAAAGCAGGATTTAATTCGAAACTGATACACTCAGGAGGCGTGGAAGATGCTTTGGGAAGTACGGTAACACCTATTTACCAAACTTCAACTTTCCGGTTTAAAAATGCCGGCCACGGTGCCCGCTGTTTTTCAGGCGAGGAGAAAGGATATATCTATACCCGCCTCGGCAATCCGACCATTGATGACCTTGAAAACACGCTGGCTGAGTTGGAAAATGGTTATGCCGCTGTGGTCAATTCTTCCGGAATGGCTGCCGTGAACAATGTATATCTTGCCTTCCTCAGCGCAGGAGACCACATGGTCGGCCCTAATTCCGTTTACGGGCCTTCGCGGAGCGTTATGAAAAAACTATATCCTAAACTTGGTGTTGAGAGCACTTTCGTTGATTGTACCCATCTCGAAAATATCGAAAAGGCGATTCGTCCCAATACAAAGTTGCTCTTTCTGGAAACGCCGGCCAATCCCACCATGGGAGTTACAGATATTGCCGGTGCTGCTGCTATTGCTCATAAACATAATGTTCTGGTCTGTGTGGACAATACTTTTTGCAGCCCTTATCTTCAAAAGCCGCTGGATTTGGGTGCCGATATTGTGCTGCATTCCATGACAAAGTTTATCAATGGCCATGCTGACATTGTGGGCGGTTGTGTTGTTACAAAGACTAAGGAGCTTTTTGAAGAGATAGCTTACGTGATGAAAAATGTTGGTTTCAACATGGATCCGCATCAGGCCTGGCTTACCCGCCGCGGACTGAAAACACTTTCGGTAAGAATAGAAAGAGCACAGGCAAACGCTGTGAAGATTGCCGGGTTTCTGGAGAATCATCCAAAAATTGACTGGGTTTTGTATCCCGGACTCAAATCGCATCCACAGTACGACCTTGCTAAAAAACAGATGGCCGGCCCCGGTGCGATGATGTCGTTTGGGGTGAAGGGCGGGATAGCCGCCGGGCAAACGGTTATGGATAATGTGCAGCTCGCTTTGCTCGCTGTTTCTCTCGGTGGCATTGAAACCCTTATTCAGCATCCGGCCTCCATGACCCACTCCAAACTATCGAAAGAAGAACGGTTGGAAGCCGGTATTACGGATGGTATGATACGCCTTTCCGTAGGTATTGAAGATGTGGACGACATTATTGCCGACCTCAATCACGCATTGTCGCTGGTATAACGGTTTCGGTTGTTAAAGAATCTATAATGGTGCAAGTAAAAGCTATTTGCACCATTATTTTTGGGATAGAAAATCCTTTGTTGATGAATAATTGCTCACCCCCGTTTATGCTTAAATTGCACTCTTTTAAGATTCATGGCTTTAATCATCCAGTTGGGAAGTGGTTTGTTGGGGTCTCTCTTTTTCAGGTTAATATTCAGGCCAAGGATCTTAATCAAAGGAACTTTGTGGGTTTCCACAAACTCAATCAGGGTTCCATCCGAATCCTCAATATAGCCCCAGTGTCCGTTGGCATCTCCCATATCAAATGATTCCTTACTGAGTACTTTAAAAGGAAAATTTTTCTGTGAACATTCTTCTGTTAGTGCTTTCATGTTTCTTATGTCGAAACACAAATGGATAAATCCAATGTCGCCCCAATACCTGCCGGCAAATACCTTTTGAGGGATGGAATCAAGGTTCTGTATGAGCTCAAGCTGGCTTTCTCCGAGTAATTTGCTGAATCCACCGGTTCTGTCAGGTTTGTGTCCCAACAAAATTCTGCGAAACCGACAACTCCCGTTGGACAAGTCTTTTAAGTCTGGGAAAACGCCATCAATATCATAAATCACCTTGTTATACCCTAAGATGTCCGAATATAATTTCATAGAAGTCTCAATATCAGAGACCCCAATCATGCATCCGTAAGTCCCTCCAATATCCTGGCCGTTATCTGCGTACCATGAATTAAACTCTTTGATTCTTAGTAAATTGTCATAAGGGTCTTTAATGTGAAAACTTCTCTTTGAATCCGGTTCCTCACAAATGGGAGTCAATACATCTACACCAAGGCCTTTTAATCTGTCGTAAGTCCTTTTTATATTTCTTGATTTTATAACAGCTGTATTTATTCCCAAATCCCCAATTTTTAGACTGGTTTTTGGTTTAGATGGGTTTCTGTCAAGATACTGCCATATCTCATATCCACTACCTCCCTGCATGTTCATTGACAAGATGGCTTTTTTCTTATGAGGTTGTCCACCCATATATTTTGCCATATCAGTGGCAACGTTGTTATCTTCAAATACGGATACATCAGCTCCCAATCGTGTTGCATACCACTCAAAGGCTTCATCCGCATTATCAACGCCAACGCCAATTTGTTGTATTCCGTATATTAATTTTTTCTCCATAGTCTGACAGTTTTTATTGTGATTTGGAGGTTGACCAACTTGTTCAAATTATTGCCAAATGTACAGTTTATTCCATATTAACAACCATTTCACGGTAGCTCTCCCAGGGTAAACACATTCTTATTTGGATACCAATAGTCGTCCTGTTAGGGACAGCGTATTGGTAATAAGTGGTTTAGAGACCGGTCTAAGTGACGTAAAGTACGATAGATATCCGGAATATTTTGTTAGCATATCTATGCCTGATGTTTCCCGATTTTATGGCCTTTGGCGGCAAACCAGAAAATAACAAAATAACAAACTATCAAAATAGAATAAGCATGCGTGCTTCCTACTGCCGGAAGCCCGGCGAGATAGCCATACAAAAGGGGAATGGTAGCACCTCCGGCTATAGCCATTATCAGAATGGCTGAAGCGCGTTTGGTGAATTTCCCCAACCCATCAATTGCCAGCGGCCAGATGGCAGGCCACATAATGGAATTGGCAAAGCCGAGAGCGGCCACAAACAGCACCGAAGCATAACCGTGTGTAAAAACTGCGACAAGCGTAAAGGCAATACCCAGCAGAGCAAAATACCGGAGTGCCTTTTGCTGTGAGATAAATTTGGGGATAGTAATGATACCGACCAAATAACCGACAATCATGGCTATCAGTGTATAAGAAGAGAAAAATTTGGCCACATTGATACCAAATCCCAGCGAAAGTCCGTAATTAATGAGCGTATCTACAGCCACCACTTCTGCACCTACGTAAAAGAATAAAGCGACTACGCCCATCCAGAAATAGGGAAACCCGAACAGGCTTGTTCTTTTCACACCTTCGTCAGGGACTTCTTCTTCTTTGGCTTCCACCTCAGGCAGGCTCGAAATCCGGATAAACACAGCCATAATGACCAAAACGGATGCAATGACCACATAAGGTAAAATAACTTTCAGCGCCAGTGCATCCAGCGCAGCTGTTCTGCCTGCACCGCTCATGCCTGCCAAATTTTTGTTAAGTTTCCCGATACCATTCAGAATAAAAGCGCCAAGAATTATCGGGCTTAACATGCCGGCAAACTTATTGGCGACGCCCATGATGCTGATACGCTTGGCCGCACTTTCGATAGGGCCTATGATGGTAACGTAAGGATTGGCAGCCGTTTGCAGGAGTGCCAGACCGGTTCCCTGCACAAAGAGGCCGGTTAAAAACCATGTGTAAGTCCGGGTGTGAGCCGCCGGAATAAAAATCAGTGCACCCAAGGCCATAATTAGCAGCCCCAGCGACATGCCGTTTTTAAATCCCACCTTCTCCAGCACTTTTGACGAGGGAAGCGCCATGACAAAATAGGAAATATAGAAAGCGAAAGTTACAAGATACGATTCGAAGGTGGTGAGCTCACAGGCTGTTTTCAGATAGGGGATTAAGGTGGCATTGAGCCAGGTAACAAAACCAAAAATAAAAAATAATAACCCGATGATAATAATCGGGCCTGTTTGATTCTGTTTGGTTGCTGTTTGCTGTGTCATCTGCCTTTATTTTGTTTGAAATGCCTTCGTTAATTTGATAAAAAACCAAATTGCTGCCGGTAAACTTATTGGCAGTGGTCAGCTTTCTGACAAAAATAAAATAATTCTTTCACCGAAAGGGAATCCTCATAATTTGATTTGCGGCTTTGGTCTTCTGACTGCCGGCTTTAGCTACTACAAAAATGATATACCACTAAAATGGTAATAAAACAGATGATGAAAAATTAAAGGTAAGTTTGTATTCGGAATTAAAATCCATGGTAAAATCCTCCTGGTACTGCTCCGAAGGGGCTGCCCCAATTACCGCTGCCAAAACGGGAATAGCCGTATCCATAAGGGTCAAAGGGGTTGTAATGACGCTGCTCCATGGAAAAAGCGGCATTAATCCTGAAATGGTCACTCACTTTGTAGTCCAAGCTGATCATGGCGCCACTGTTACTAAAGTCGATGGCACGGGGATTAACCTTGTCTTCTGGTCTTCGTGGCGAAAGGTTGAATGTTTTGTAAGCAATGCCTGTGATGGCCAGTTTATCGTTTACCTGATAGCGGCCTTTGATGTAAACTGAGCCGTAATTTTGTACCGTGTTGCCATAACCGTAAACTTCCGGTGTACTGGTAGTAATAAAGTTGGTGTAAGCAATGCCTGCTCCAACAGTCCATTTCTTGTTGATGGGCATGCTTATTTCCGGAGCCACCCAGGTGATGAAGCCACTCATGCCCGGATAAAAAGTAGAGAACGAGGAGCCGAGAGAGAGACTGACATCTGGTTTGAATACTGTTTTGTCCTTTGCGGAAAACCCTTTTACATCCTGCCCGAACGTCTGTGCCTGTAAATACTGAAAGGATAACAGCGTTGCCAAAACAAATATGAAGATCTTTTCTTTCATTTAATGACAAAGATAACTATTTTTGTTTATACCAAAATAAAAGTCGTTCCGAAAACTTTTGGAAAAGGTAAAAGTAGAAAATCCACCGGGATTTTTCCGTGGGGCTTAGAAGGCGTCAAGTTCGAGGCTTTCGACGTGCAGAAATTCAGGAGTTTACTTATAGTAAATGACTGAAATTCTGTACGAGAATAACGAAGAAATTGACGTTTTCTAAGTCACACTATTTAAACAAATTCGATGTCATCTATACTCATAGTCTTTTCGCAATAGCGGCAGGCCAGTTTCATTTTTCCGTGATGGTCGTAAATAACTTTAAAATGGGTCGGCACATTTTGGTTGTTGGTAACGCATTTCGGGTTGACGCATTTTACAATTTTTTGAATTTCATCCGGAAGCAAAACCTGTTCCTTCTTGACAATTTCGTAGTCTTTTATTTCTATGAGCGTAGCATGTGGAGCAACGAGGGCTATCTTGCTGATTTCCTCTGGTTTGAAAAATATATTACTGATTTTTATAATCCCTTTTTTTCCCAGCTTACTGCTCTCCAGATTGGTGCCGAAATAGACGTGGTCGGTACTGTTTTCCAGGTTGAGCATGGCAAAGACACGGAAAGTATTTTCTGCCGGAATATGGTCGATGACTGTGCCGCTGCGAATGGCTGATACTTTTAATTCTGTCCTTTTGTTTTTCATGTTTTGAGAATTTTATAGTCGTATTATTATTTTTTTAATCCTAAAATGGCAGCAATAAGTGCCTGTCTGACGTAAACACCATTTTTTGCCTGTTGAAAATAGTACGCTCTGGGATTTTCGTCCACATCTTCGCTGATTTCGTTTACGCGGGGCAGTGGATGCAGCACACGCATGGTCTCTTTCGATTTTTCCAGCATGCTATTTTCCAGAATGTAAGAGTTTTTCACCTTTTCGTATTCTATGGGATCAGGGAAACGCTCGCCCTGAATACGTGTCATGTAAATAATATCGGCAAAGGAAATGACATCCGAAAACTCTGTGTATTGGAAATATTCCAGTCCGGCATCTTTTATCCACTTTTTTACGCCGCTGGGCAACTTGAGCGATTCGGGGGAAACCAGATGGAAAGTAGCGTTGAAAAGGCTCAGCGCCTGCACCAGCGAATGTACCGTACGCCCGTATTTCAAATCGCCCACAAGGGCAATGTGAATGTTTTCCAGTGTTCCCTGCGTCTTACGGATGGAATATAAATCGAGCAGACACTGCGTGGGATGCTGGTTGGCGCCGTCGCCGGCATTGATAATGGGTACGGGAGCAACTTCGCTGGCAAGCCGTGCGCTGCCGTCCAACGGGTTACGCATAACAATGAGGTCGGAGTAATTGCTTACCGTTAGAATGGTGTCTTTTAGTGATTCGCCTTTTTTGACACTCGAGGTGCCTGCACTGGCAAATCCGATGATGCTGCCACCGAGGTACTGTACGGCACTTTCAAAACTGAGCCGGGTGCGCGTGGAAGGCTCAAAAAATAATGAGGCAATCACATGATTTGTGAGAATTTTTTGGCGCTGGTCTTTTTCAAAATCTTCAGCAATGTCAAGAACCTTTAGTATATCTTCTTTACTATAGTCGGTGATGGAGACCAGACTCCGGTTTTTTAAATTAATCATGGAAGTTTGATTTTTTTGATGAGAAAAAACATAAAAAAAGACGGTGAAAACCGTCTGATAAATACACGACCTTTTCCCGTAAAGGAAAACTGCTGAACATAGTTTTGAATGAAGTTATCCGCTAACATGTTTTTAGGTGTTACCGGAAAGCAAAGATAAGGTAAAATCAGACTGCCGGTATTCTTCGGAGGAAAAATATTGAGAAAATTATTAACAGCCAGGTATCCATACCTCAAAATGGCTAAAATAAATTTTTCTTATCTTAGCCAGGATATTATTCAACGGATATCTTTACCATTTGTTATTTATGCTGCTCAGTCTGTCCTTTCATTTTGATTATTATCCACTGTTACTGGTTACTATTGTAGCTTGGATAGTCCCTATTTTACTTTCTCTTTTAAGGCTAAGAAAAATCCCGTCGGTTATTGTTGAAATTATTTTCGGCTATCTGCTTGGCCATTTTGTTCTGACAAATCATGCTACCGGCAGTTTTCATATTTTGGAATTTCTGGCGTTATCGGGATTTATTTTTCTGATGTTTCTCAGTGGGCTGGAGATTGATACGGACCAGATCATTGCTTCTTTTCCAAGAAAGAAACTGAACTATTCCCGCTTTGTAGCAAATCCCCTGCTGGTTGGGATTGCACATTTTGTCATTGCCATCACCTTATCTTATGGAGCAACCCTTTTGCTGGCGCGTTTGATAAACATTCCCCATATCTGGTATTTTTCGCTTATCATGGGAACAACCTCTGTGGGTATCGTTTTGCCGGTGTTGAAAAGTCGTGGTGAGCTATCAGCCCGTTTCGGCCAAATGATAATCATTTCCGCTGCCATCGCAGATATTCTGAGTATTATTCTCTTTACTTTTACGGCTTTTATCATAAAAAACGGCTTTAAAGCAGAGCTTCTTTACATCCTTATTCTTTTCTTTGTGTTTTATATTTTTTACCGTTTTGGTAACCGCGTCAAGCATATTAATCATTTGAAAAAGTTGGTTTTTCAGCTTTCGCATGCTGCCTCACAAATCAGGGTGCGCGGAACGATAGTTATGATTTTAACCTTTGTGGTGCTTTCGCAATATATTAGTGAAGAGGTGGTTTTGCTCGGTGCTTTTCTCAGCGGTTTGATTTTGTCCACCCTTTTGCACAAGGAACGCTCGGTGTTGATGATTAAACTGGATGGCATGGGATATGGCTTTTTTATTCCTATCTTTTTTATCATGGTCGGGATGCAGTTCGACCCGGCTGCACTAAAAGAATTTGACCAATCTTTGTTTGGGTTTCTCGGTTTGTTGCTACTCACACTGTTTCTAATAAAAATAGTTCCTTCACTATTGTGGACAAAACTTTTCGGGAGAAGAAAGTCCATGGCAGCCGGCTTTTTAATGTCATCGCGGTTAAGCCTGATTATTGCTGCATCTGCTATTGGTCTGCAACTTGGCGTGATTACCCCCGGCATCAATAGCAGTTTTATTTTAATGGCGGTGGTTACCTGTTTGCTCTCACCTGTTATTTTCAACTGGATGAATCCCGTGAAACTCACCGAAGGTGATAAAACGCTGATTATCGGTGGTAGCAGTACCGGTGTTTTGCTGGCAAGGCGTATGAATATTCATGGAAAGAAAGTTGTAATTATTGAAAAAGACAATGATCGTTTTCAGGAAATAAATAGTAAAGGGCTGCTCATTGTCAGGGGCGATGGGGCAGATCCTGATATTTATAAGAAGCTTAAACTAACTCCTGAAAATTATGTGGTTGTCGAAACCGGAGATGATGAGAGAAATTATGAAATTGTAAACTTTCTGCGTAACGAGCTGTTACATGAGCGGATAATTATGCGTGCCTGTAAGATGCCATGTGTGGAAAAACTCAACCGGCTTGGCGTGGTACCCATCGATTTGCACCGGATATTGGCTACAGCCATTGAGAATCTCATACTCCGGCCGACCACTTACCACGATTTGGTGGAAACCTTTGAGAACTATAGTGTT
>ENA-ORDP01000648-ORDP01000648.1-marine-sediment-metagenome-genome-assembly--contig:-NODE-648-length-21665-cov-2.938963_pt1 | contig 21665 bp, 18 predicted proteins | sample MGYA00248627_ERZ508539 | MGnify/ENA primary metagenome ERZ508539 (study PRJEB26208, sample SAMN05571518) | marine sediment metagenome | biome: deep sea; feature: Hydrothermal vent; material... | reverse complement strand
TATAATGTTGGATTGAAGGGATCGTCATGAGGGTTTCACAGCGGATGGCTGTTCTAGTAATACGCATCGAGCATAATGGTTGTCATCCATTTGGATAAGAGATGGTTCAGATTGATCGCAGCGATCTTCCCGTAAGGTACAGCGTCCCGCAAACTTACAACCTATAGGTAATTCACTAGGCTTGGGTACGTTCCCAGGGATCTCCTGAAGCTCTTTCCCCCTTTGACCCAACCTCGGGATGGACTTCAATAAACCCTGGGTATACGGATGAAGGGGGTTCTTGAAAATGTCCCTCACCGTGCCTTGCTCAACGATACGGCCCGCATACATCACAATCACCCGATCACTCACTTCGGCCACGATCCCCAGATTATGTGTGATCAACATGATGGACGTACTGATACGGTTTTTCATGTCCAATATCAGACGCAGGATTTGGGCCTGGATCGTCACGTCCAAAGCGGTGGTCGGTTCGTCGGCTATCAACAAGTTTGGCTCACAGGATAAGGCCATAGCAATCATCACCCGCTGCCTCATCCCACCACTTAATTCATGGGGATAGGCCTTCACACGCTCTTCAGGAGATGGGATCGCCACCATCTTAAGCATATTGATACTAGCCTTTAACGCCTCTTTCTTATTCATAGCTCGATGCACCGTAAAGACTTCCGACATCTGGTTGCCAATGGTGTATACAGGGTTTAATGAGGTCATAGGTTCTTGGAAGATCATGGAAATCTCATTGCCCCTGATGCCCCTCATCTCTGTAGGGCTGGCTTCCAAAATATTCTTATCCTTGAAGATAATCTCGCTCCCCTTTTCAACATAACCGGGAGGAGATGGGACAAGTCCTAAAATGGAAAGGGCCGTGACACTCTTACCACATCCGCTTTCACCCACTATCGCAAGGATTTCCCCTTTGTCAATAGAGAAAGAGAGATCATCGACTGCTTTAGCCAGCCCTTCTTCCGTTTTAAAGTAGGTTTTCAGGTTTTTGATCTCTAAAAGATGTTGTGATGACATGCTTTCCCCTATATGCTTTTATGAATCCATTTCTAGGGGCAGGTTTCAAACCTGCCCCCTACAAACCTTGATTTATCGTAACCCATTTTGATCTCTTTGAATGTCAAATAGTAGTGAAATTACTGAGGATATGCAAATATTTTATGAGTCCATGGAAAAAATATCAATACTTTCTGGAATCCTAAAAAATGTCCACCCACCAAAAGTTTACTCTAGGAGATGTCGAGACTATAGCAGGATTCTATCGCATTATCCTGAAAGGCTTTTTAAATGAGAACCGATGATGCTATTTAACGTTACACCAAGAGGATGGCTATGACAAAAGGTAAAAGCACCGCGCTCATTGTACTCGTATCCATCCTTCTGGCCACCGGATTGTACATTAACTTTATACTCCAAAAGGACTTTCTCACCCAATTGGGTTTTGAGGGGTTGTTAGCCATAGTGTGCATCCTGTTTTTCGATGCCTCCAAGATCATTAGCGAGATTGTGTTCTTCAATCTGAAGAGTATCTCCAGCAAATTAGTCATCGGGACGTTTGCACTCCTGTTAGTCTTTCTAAGCATCTACACCACCTTTTCCGTACGGACATGGAAGTCCCAGATGAAGTTTCAGGAAACGAAGGACTATAATCACGCCATCCAGGAGCGAAATCAGCAGATCGAGAATAGTAAACAACGCCTTAGGTCACAAATGGATGATCTGAATGAGCAGATCAAAACAAAACGCAATCTGATCACCAAACTCAAGGAAGACTCTAATAAAAACAATGATAAATGGCTTCTCTTCCAGTATAATAAAGAGATCTTTCTATATAATAAAGAAATAGATAAGTTGAATAAGGATAAGTCTGGCCTGATGACTCGGATAGATAAAGTCGATAAGACTAAAGTCATCAACCCCAAGAAGCACTATTCATTAAAAGAAGCTCTCAAAAAAGGTTTGGGGGCTGTTCAAGGAGAAAACCTGGAGGTGATTACCAATTTTGTGATAGCCGTTATTACAGATGGTATCATCTTATTTCTCTGCTTCAGCCTGTCTTTTCTTGCCGGAGCCCGCATTCAGGATATAAAGGAAAAGCCTCCCCTAAGCTCTCAGCCTGTCACAGCCCCCTCCAATGGTGATCCAAATAAAGCAATGAATCAAGAAACCCTCCCTCTTACTCAATCGATCACTTTAAATAAGAACCCATTCAACCCCACGAATCAAGAAACTATTCTATTCTACGACGACTCAGAGCTGAGTTCTGCCAAAGTTAAAGTGAAACGATCCGGTCAATAGTTTAAGCTCCCCATGACCGCAAACTTCAGAGATTACAAGATATTTGCCCTTAACGTTTGATCATAAAGTTATTAACTTTATTGACAGATAGAATATAAAATGCCCCGTAAAGGGCTTTAAATCAATAAAATACCTGTCTGCAGGATTTCATGATAGAAGGATAAAATATGAATAACTTAAGACTATTTGAGACCCATAAGAGTTTAGGAGGCGTTTTTAATGACCAATCTCTCCCAAAACATTATGGACACCCGATAGAGGAGTATGAAGCAGTGAGAGAGTCTGTGGGACTCATTGACCTTTCCTTTCGCGATAAATTAAAGATCACGGGGAAGGATCAGTGTACCTTCCTTCAGGGGATGATCACAAATGATATTGTGGGTTGTAAGGTGGGTGAGGGGGTTTATGCGGCCATCCTCACCGTGAAGGGCAAGATGCTCTGTGACATGAAGATCTATAAAAACGATAACCACTTATTCCTTGATCTGGAGCCGGGATTAGGGGAAAAGGTCACTGAGATACTTATGAGACACAAGTTTATGGCTGAAATTGAGATAGAGAACATTGCGGACACATTTTCCCTGTTTTCCCTACATGGTCCTAAGGCTAAAGGACTCATAGAAGAAGTGCTGAACATGACTATCCCTGATTTATCAGAGTACGCTCACCTCACCCACGAAAAAGATGGTGCTGAAGTCTTCATTGTTAGGGCCAATCGAACGGGCGAAGAAGGCTACGATATTTATATCCCATCCACCAATGCTCAGAGCTATTGGGACTCTTTTACTCAAGAGGGAAAGGCCCATCAACTCAAAGTATTCGGCTTGGACGCCATGGAAATCCTTAGGATAGAAGCGGGTATCCCAATCTATGGTGTGGATATGACCGAAGAGACCAATCCCTTTGAAGCCAGACTGGATCATGCGTTGCACTTTAATAAGGGCTGTTACGTTGGTCAGGAGACAATTGCCAGGATGAAATGGCAGGGTCACGCCAACTGGTTCCTCATGGGCTATGAGTTAGAGGGAGAAGACTGTCCTGCAACGGGTGATCCTATGTTTAACAAAGACAAGAAGGTGGGAACGATTAGTAGCAGTATCTATTCACCCATTTTAAAGAAAGTAATAGCTATGGGTCGCCTCAGGAAGGAATGTAAAGAACCTGGTACCCGTCTCACCCTTGAAACGAATGGAGATAAGAAGCCCATAACAGTGGTTGAGCCACCGTTTTATAGGCCGCCTGTTAATGCGACCTGACCCCCCTCTCTCTGTAGGGACGGGTTTGAAACCCGCCCCTACAAAAAGAGCAGGCTGTATTTTACGACTATCCAATCTTTTATGGAGGGATTATAAAATTGAAGAAAGCCAAATACCCTTTCAGCCTTATGTTGATCATTGTTATCAACGGTCTGCTCCCTGTTTTAGCCTGTTCAGATACGAAATATCCCCCAAACACCAAGCACAGCATCCCTCTATCCAGGATACATAGCGGTGGTCCACCCCCCGATGGTATTCCATCCATTGATAAACCCAAGTTTATATCCGTAACAAAGGCTGATAAGTTCTTAAGGGATGAAGACATGGGGATTGCCGTTACAGTAGGTGACACTCATCGATTTTATCCCAACCGCATCCTGGTGTGGCATGAGATTGTGAATGACGTAATCGGTAAACAGCCTGTACTGGTCACTTTTTGCCCGTTGTGTGGCACAGGGATTGTATTTGAGCCAATAGTTAAGGGCAAGCGTACTGAGTTTGGCACGTCCGGTAAGCTTTGGAACTCCAACCTACTGATGTATGACAGGCGAACCAAGTCCTACTGGTCTCAGGTACTGGGTAAAGCTGTGGTTGGTGAGATGACAGGGACTAAACTCAAATTACTGCCCTATCAGAACGTCTCATGGCGATACTGGAAGAAAGAGCATCCTAAAGGTGAAGTTCTATCCAGAGATACAGGGCATCAGAGGGACTATAACAAAAGCCCCTACGGCAACTATAATAGTAATAAAAGTATTTACTTCCCCGTTGATAAATTAGATAAACGCTATCACCCCAAGTCCATCACCTTTGGTATTGAAATAAAAGGTAAATACAAGGTCTACCCAATGATTGAATTGGAGAAATCCAAATCACCCTTTGTGGATCAGGTGGCTGGCGTTAAGATTAAAGTAACCTTTAGCAAGAAGAATAAAACAATTCACATCAAACGATTGGACACAAAGAAAGAAGTCCTACCGTTTTATGGCTTTTGGTTTTCATGGATGGCGGTTCACCCTAAATCATCGGTCTATAAGGCTCCATAATCATGGCCTATAGAGTCATTAGAAAATAATGATCCGAATATCCCTTAAGACTTGCTCTTTGGGTGGAAGATCATTATTTTATTTAACACATTAAATTAAGCGGATAATAACCTATGAATAAATCGAAAACACTGGGTGACCTTAAAAAAAGTCATTACCCAATGAAAACTGTGAAAGCTGAGCTTCGGGATAACCTTATCCACAGGCTTAAAGAGAATGAGAATATCTTTAAAGGGATTATTGGATACGATAAAACAGTGATTCCTCATCTTCAGAACGCTATCTTATCCCAGCATGATTTTATCCTGCTGGGTCTTAGGGGGCAGGCGAAAACTCGATTGATAAGAAGTCTTATCCACCTGTTAGACAATGAAGTCCCTGTCATTGCTGGCTCACCTGTCAACGAACATCCCTATCACCCCATTAGCAAGTATGGTCGACAGATCCTGGATGAATATGGCGATGAGATGAAGATTGACTGGCTCCCCCGCGAGTCGAGGTATAAGGAAAAGCTGGCTACACCGGACGTCACCATGGCCGACATGATTGGTGACATTGACCCCATCAAAGCCGCCAACAGGCGATTGGAATACGCCGATGAGGAAGTGATTCACTTTGGTCTGATCCCCCGTTCCAATCGTGGGATATTCGCCATCAACGAACTTCCTGACCTTCAGGCCAGAATCCAGGTGGGTCTTCTTAACATACTGGAGGAAAAAGACATCCAGATTCGCGGCTTCCCCCTCCGTATTCCAATGGACATCCTAATGGTTTTCACCGCCAACCCTGAGGACTACACAAACCGTGGGAATATCATTACCCCCTTAAAAGACAGGATCAACTCTCAGATACTGACTCACTACCCTCAGGATGTTAAAGAGTCCATTCAGATCACTGAGCAGGAGTCGTGGGTCCAACGGGACGAACCTTTTGAAGTTCCACAGATCTTCAAGGAACTGGTGGAAGAAATTGCCTTTGAGGCCAGAGACTGTGAGTTTGTGGATCAATCAAGCGGTGTGAGTGCCCGAATGTCCATTAGTATTATGGAAAACCTGATCAGCAATGGGGAACGACGAAAGATTCTCTTGGGCGAAAAAGACTTGAGTCTAAGAATCTGTGACCTGTTCAACACGACTCCGTCTATCACAGGGAAATTAGAACTGGTTTATGAGGGCGAGAAAGAAGGAGCCCCGACTGTGGCCAAATATCTCATTGGTAAAGCCGTTAAAAAGCTTTTCCAAAAGTACTTTCCCGATCCCTTTAAACTGGAGTTTGAGGAAGACCCAAGGTCTACGTTTTACAGGAAGATCACAGGCTGGTTTGAGAAGCATAACGCTATTCATATATCCGATGAAGACCCCTTTGACACATACTTCAAGGAATTGGATAAAGTCCCGACATTAAAGGACGTGGTGAGCAAACATTATGAGGCTCAAGATAACTTTGAGCTGTCTACCATGATGGAACTGCTTTTAGAAGGCCTTCACCAGAATTCTATGATCTCCAAGAAAGACCTGAAGGCTCAAACAACTTATAAAGAGATGCTTAGCCTGGTCTACGACAGGGCCAGGAAGAAAGGATTTGGTGAGGATTACTTCTAGTACTTTTCCCCAAAACTGAGCGTGATAGATTAAAAAGGTTTTACGGCATTTGGACCCGTTGAGCCTCAGAAAATAGACCGTTCAAAATAGGTTGAACCAAACTATTGAAATGGGCCGTATCGCCGTTTACAAAATACTGATATTGCCTGTCTTGGCTTTGGGATAATAGATCACCCTCAGTCAGGACCCGTTTGACCTGCTTCGCAACAGGTTCATTAGAGTCCATCACCCGGATTCCCTCTGGCACAAGTCGTTCCACCTCAGGGCGGATTAATGTATAATGGGTACAACCCAAAGCGATGGCATCGATTTCCCTTCCTGAGAGAGGATTAAGGTATTCTTTCAACTTCTCTGTGATCTCATCATTTTCTAAACCCTTTTCAATAAGCTCAACCAGCCCATGACAGGCGATATTATAGACCTCAACGTCTTGTCCCACGGCATAATCCTGTATGAGATTAGCTTGAGCTTCACTCTTAACCGTTGCATCCGTAGCAAGACAGGCTATTTTACCCGTCTGACTCAATAAACTCGCTGGCTTTATCACGGGAACCACGCCGATGATGGGGAGCTCAGGGAATTGTTCCCTCAAGTATTCTATGCTAGACACAGTCGCTGTATTGCAGGCGGCAACGACCATTTTAACCTTATGTTCATCAAGCAAATAGACAGTGATTGACTTAGTGATCGCCCGTATTTCCTCTTGGGTCTTGGATCCATAAGGACAACGGTCCCTGTCGGCAAAGTAGATGAGACTTTCATAGGGTAGAAGTTTTTGTATAGCCTTAAATATCCCTAATCCCCCAATCCCTGAATCAAACACACCTATCGGTTGGTCACTCATAAATCATTCCTTGCTTCGTCCTGTGGAATAGAATATCGCATGCCGTCTCGTTTAAAAGACATAGCCCAACACTCACGCTAATAATAGTATAAACTCATTCATATGCCAAGTTTATTTAGTCCTTTCATTCACAGGCTATGAATCACTCCTCTATCTATCTTTGGCTTAAGACTTGATGATCGATCTATTCAATAGACTTATTTTATTTATGGTCATCCCTTCAAAGAGTAGTATAATTTTAAAATTGTATTATATTTACCATCAACTTTTATGGGATGAACACCTAATGAACAAATATCGATGGGGACTCCTGGCATTTATCGCTATCTCCCTGGCCACACTGGTTCTACTTTTTATTAGTGATGATGTCCAATTAACAGGCTTCATAAATAGTCTTAAGCAGTTTGATCTTTTGTATCTCCCTTTGGCACTGATCTTTTTGGCATTACATCTTCTATCTGACGGGGTAAGACTCAAGATATTGGCCTGGGGGATGGGTGAATCCATGAAAGTGAGGACTGGAGTTGTGGCTGGCTTAGCCAATGAATTCCTTTCGGCTATTACACCTTTCCAGTCAGGAGGGCAACCCTTTGAGATCTTTATCTTTAGAAGAAGCGGCCTTCCACTAGGGAAATGCGGGGTGATCTCTTATTTCAGAATGGCCACATCCCTTGTATTTCTAAGCGTTACAGGGAGTTTTACTCTCATATATTACAGTGAATTGACCCGTATCACTTCCTTAAACTACTTTTATATTTATGGTGCGGTGTTTATCAGCTATTTTATAGCCCTCACTTATTTCACCGTTTACAAACCGCGTTTTGCGAAGAAAATTACTTTTATAGGAATGGGTTTTCTAAAAAAAATCAAGGTCATGAAGGAGGAAACCTACTTCAGCAAACAAAAGTACATCATCAAAGAGGTGAACACTTTTAATCATCATATCCGTTCTTTTTTCTTTAAGCAACAGGGGCTTATCGCGTTATCAACCCTTGTAACCTTCTTCACATGGACTTTTAAGTATCTCATCGCTTATTTTCTCCTGCTGGGTCTTGGTGTTCAGACATCGATCCTGGAGGTTATCTTTTACCAGTCAGCCATTCACTTTGTGAATTACGCAATCCCGACACCCGGCGCCAGTGGTACCAGCGAGTGGGTGGCAAATAGCATCTTTCGGTTTTTGAGTGATGATCTCAACAATAAGGTTTTACTCAATTCCTTTGTCACCCTCTGGCGATTTGCCACCTATCATATTATTGTAATTATTGCAGGATTTGCAACCCTTGGGTCATTGAGGGAATGGATCAAAAGCAAAGAAAAAGAAGAGGAAGAAAAAAGCTACAAGACCGTTGCATAATAGAGTTGCTCATACTGACTCACAATATTATCTATATGAAACACGTTTTCCGCTCTACGTCGACCGTTCTTGCTAAGGGTGCTGTGGAGTTCAGGATTTTCTAAGACCTCAATAGCTTTTTCAGACATCCCTTTAAAGTCATGAGGTTCAAACATATATCCCGTTTCTCCTTCAACCACGACTCCAGGGATTCCCCCAACATTGGATGATATAGTGGGAACGCCGCAACTCATTGCTTCCAAAAGAGATAGACCAAAGCTTTCCAGTTCGCTGGGGAGTAGAAAAAGATCGGCACAGGGCAATATGCATTCTACCTGTTCAATACGGCCTCTAAAACTTACTTTATCCATGATACCCAGCTTCACAGCCAATTGTCTGGCGGCTGGAATCTCAGGACCATCTCCTATAAGGACTAAACAACTCTCTACTTTTTTCTGGATGTGATAAAAGGTCTGGATGACAGTCTCTATATTTTTAACGGGCCGAAAGTTAGAGATATGCATCACAACTTTTTCCTTACCCTTCACAAATAAACATTTGGGTTGTTTGACTTCAGGAGTGAATTTATCAGGGTCTACAAAATTAGGGATCACATGGATCTCCCTATCAGTCTTGAATTCCCGGATGGTCACGTCTCTAAGGTGTTTTGAGACAGAGGTCACCTCGTCGCTTTCTTCAATCCCGAACTGAACCAGGCGATAGTAAGATTGTTCTTGACCCACCAGTGTGATGTCTGTACCATGAAGGGTTGTAACGACTTTCACATGATGCTTTCTAAGCATTTGTTGGGCTAGAAAGGCACAGATCGAGTGGGGGATGGCGTAGTGGACGTGTAGGATGTCTATCTCATTGGCCTCGCATACCTCAACGATCTTTGAGGTCAAGGAAAGAGAGTAAAGTGGGTACTTAAACAATGGATAGGACTGCATATCCACTTCATGAAACTGGATGTTTTCGTCAAAGCCGTAAAGGCGAAAGGGTGTTTCATAACTGATGAAGTGAACGCTATGGCCTTTTTTAGCCAACCCCAATCCAAGCTCAGTAGCCACCACTCCACTCCCTCCATAACTTGGGTAACAAACGATTCCAATATTTAACTTATTCATAAAACAATACCTGATGAGAGAAATCTGTAATATCCACTTGTTTCATGATCTCAGAGAGAAGAGAGGGGCCATGAAAGTTCATAAAGTAAAAGTAATTAAAGACACGTTCTTGAGGCTTAAGTCGCGGGGTGATGCCATTTTTAAGCCGTTCTATCTGATTTTTGGAGATCCCCTGGGTTTCCTCTATTTTTTTTAGATATTTATCTTTGATCTTATCAATTTCAAAGTCTATCTTCCTGACCGATGGTTTCAGACTGTCTGCAATGGCCTTACCCTTTTTTTCTGCCTCTTCTGTAAGGTGTCTCAACTCTTTCTTCATGGTATTGGCAAAGTCCGTCACAAACTGATCCTTTTCAAAGTCTTCAGTCATTGCCTGACTCTTCGCTTCAAGATCGCGATTGATAATTTCCTCAATAGTAAAGTCAAAGCCCTTTTGTATCTTCTGAAACTTTTTCTCAAAGAGGGTTAGCGAAATCCTGGGATAAATCATAGGCATCCTGCGTTGAAAGAGTTTATAGACTCCCTTTAGCTGGCTGAAATAGGCAATTTCCCCCGGGCCGCCAACCGTAATAGCGTTTGGGAAAAGGGTATCTTGTATGATAGGTCTTAGGATCACGTTGTGGGAAAAGAGTTCCGGGGAACTAACGATCTGATCTTTCAACTCATCCACCGATATGCTGAAGTCCCTGTTTTTGGTCACAAACACATTCTCACCATCTTCTTTGTAAAGCTTGACACGGGCTTGATTTTGATAATAAAACAGGTTTATCCCTTTATCCCAATGGAGGGCTGGGGTATAGCCCATCTGGGAAAGCTGATCCGTAGACTTCTGAACCTCTCTATGGATGTCAAAGTCCTTCTCTAAGGCAATCTGATTGATGGGAACGCTCAACTCCCTTAGGACATAAGGTTCCACAATGATGAGGCCGTAATCTTTGAATAGAGAAGACATTAAGTGGACAAAAGAGTTGGATAACTTCTCTTCACCGCCCTGAACAAGTGAAAAGACTTGCTCGCTAAAGTCTGTTTTAGGCCATTTCGTTTTTAACTCACTGAATAATTGAGATAAGCCATCCCCCAGGTCTATATCCTGGATGGAACGCCCATGACCGTCTATTTCAAGGGATAAATGCTCCACATCCCCGTATGGATTCAGGAAATCCACATGATTGACTTCAGCAAAGTCATGGTCTTCGGAAGCGGCCCAAAAAACAGGGACAAATTGAGCCTCCCCTTTCTGGTTCAATAGATCGGCAAGCAAAATGGCAGTCATGGCTTTGTAGATGGTATAAAGAGGCCCAGTAAGCGCCCCACACTGCTGACCCGTACAAATGGTGAAGCAGTTATCGCTTAAAAGAGCTTCCAAATTGGCTTTCACCTTCTGCGATGAGTTAAACTTCAGATTGTATGGGGCAATGGCCTTATAAAGCCCTTCTCTATCGCTCTGTGTAAGGGAGTAATCGTTTAAGGATTCTGTAAGCTTGTTTAGATCATGATAATCCAGGTCATAAAAGCCCTTGAGTTCTTCAAAACCCTCTATATACTTTAAAAAGACGGAGTCTTGCGGATAGAAGGATGGAATACGGGAATAAGGTATTTTAGTATTTTGAGAGAACATAGAGCCTTGAGATTCTGTTTGATTGGTTTAATCTATATTAATCTACAGTTTTTCAGTAGATAGACACGTCTTTCGCTTATAGTACTATTGCTGGCACAACCAGTTAAAGTAGCGTACAGACTTTGGACTATCCCATTGTCTTCGTCCAACGGCTTTCCCCAGGATCGTCCCATGCTTATCAATAATATAGGTCACAGGAATAGGTTCAATACTGTAAGTCTTGGCCACTGAGCCACTTGAGTCCATGAGTATGGGGAAGCTCACGCCCAGTATTCTGGCATACTGTTCCACACGGTCTTTTTCTTCACCCAGATTCACAGCCAACACCATGAAGTCCTTATCTTTCAGCTTATTATACAGCCTTTCAATAGACGGCATCTCTTCAAGGCATGCCTCACAGGAACTTAGCCAAAAGGTAAGGAAGACAACCTTTCCCCTTAGCCCTTTAAGAGACACTTCCTCACCATTGAGGGATTCCAGGATAAAGGATCCTGCAGGATTTCCTTTATTCTCACTGATCAAGGTCAAATCAGGAATAGGATGATGCTCATTATTCTGACCCGATTGACAAGCAAGTGATGAAACTATTAATAGGACAAGGATTATAAAATACTGCAGATGGGATGTCATGATAAATAAATCCTGCCGGTTATATGAACACGGCAGGAATTAATTATGTTAAACATATTTTATATAATCTGGCACTGGGATTTTAACTTTTTTGGTCTGCCGCAAATAATCCGCCACAACCTCATAGGCAGGACGTGGTTTAGGACTCTTTCGCAGATTATTTACTATTTTTGGGTTTGTTGTCCCTCCCCAAATAGAAACTTTGTAATTTCTCTTTAGGTCAAGCTTTTTCCCTGCTATCTTCATGTCTACAATGCGTTTAAGAATATTAGCATCGGGAGGAATATTAATCTTTAAGACTAAATCCACTCCGTAAAGTCGGCTAAAATCGCCTCCTTGTTGAAGATAAGCATCCCGATTAAAGACATTATCCAATATGTCGGCTAAAATGTTTCTCAACATCTCGCCGGTCAGATCATAGGTCCAAACAGTGGCATACGTGATGGCTGTCAGGTCGTAGACATCTTTAACGGTGATTACATTTCCTGGCAAAAGAGTGGGGCCCCATCGGAATCCAGGTGAGAAGACGACTTCAGAGTCATACTCAGCCTTAATCGCTTCTACAATCAAGCGATCGAAGGTCCCGCACATAGTATCCCTTCTGTACAAAAGGCCATCTGTAATGGCCAACTTTTCACCTAACTTCTTTTCATAAGGTTTATGCTGGTCATCAATGAGCTTTTTCATTTTGGGATCTTCTTTTATGAACTTTGGGTTGGCTATCACTGGATAGAGCTTGTGATTATACTTCACAATCTTTTTATCCTTGATCTCCAGATCGATCCGACCCAAAAACTTACCATGAGAACCTGCTTGAATTAATAATGTTCCACCGATCTCAAGGGCTTGAGGGGCTAAAGCTTTTTGGATAGTCCGCTTTTTACCCTTAATTTCAATAGCCTTTGGAAGAGGATCATGGGTATGACCACCTATGATAATGTCGATCCCGTCAATAGTAGAGGCGATTTTCTTATCCACCTCTATACCATTATGGCTTTGGAACACCACAAGATCGACTTTTTCATCCTCTCGCAGCTTTCTTATAAGCTCTGGAAAGTCATCCTGACGAATACCGAAGGACCAGTCCTCCGAAATACTCACAGACTTATTGTAATCATTCAGGTTTTTAGGGTGGGCAATAGGAACGTATGGGAAGCCTTGGCCAATGATACCAATTTTCACCCCGCCTCGTTCCTTTATGGTGTAGGGTTTGAAGACACGTCCTTGACGATTATTGAGCATATTCTTTTCAGACGCTTCTTTCCAGATCACATTTTGAGCAAGAAACTCGCAATTTGCCTTCTCTAAGCTCTTGATGTTTTTCTGAAGTGTTTCTACACCAAATGTAAACTCCCAGTGAGGAGTCATGACGTCTATTTCAAGGAGTTTTTGAGCTTCTACAAGGGCGTTACCATCGGTCCAGAGACCAATAGCAGTACCCTGCCAGGTATCTCCTACATCCAGAAACAGACAGTTCTCTTTTTTACGTTCTGCCCGAACTTGATTCGCAAGTGTGGCCAGATTGGCGAAACCACCCATCCTGCCATACTCTTTGGATAACTCATTAAAGTCAACGTCAGACAAGTAATAGACTTGCTCGGCGTTTGGCTCATTGAACCAGTACTTGATTCCTTTTTCGCCACTCAGGTGGCCGGGAGTAGAGGCCATATTAGCGGGTGCCAGGTTCACAGAAGGCTCTCGGTAATAGATCGGTCTCAAGTGGGCGTGGGAATCACATATAAACATAAGTGTTAATGTGCCCACCTCTTCAAACTCAAAGAGTTTTTTGGGGTCAATCTTTTCATAAAACTTCTTTGGGTCAACCTCTCTGACCGATTTTCCTTGAGAATCCTTCTTGGACGTCTTCCCCTTACAATCCTCAAGGGAGACTCCTGTAACAATCGCTAATTCAGCCGCTACCGTTGCTTTTATAAAGTCCCGTCTCTCCATGCTTAGCGAACCATTCCAGGAGCCTTGATCTTTTTACCGTTAGCTAATTTTGTAACGTAAAGTTCAAGACCTATCATCGCAGGGCTACCTATCTTCAATATTGACATACGAGCATTTTTCATACATTGTTGAAAACGTCGCTCAATAGTGAAAGTCTTTCCCTTTTTAGTTCGATAGTCGGGCCAATGAGCAGAAGCTCCCTTAAGTTTCTTAAGGATTTGCATCCTCAAATACTTCTTGGCTTCCTTGACATGGCATATTTCACAGGAAAGATTTCTCTGTCCCCGTCGCTGCTTGAATACTATTTCACCCAACTTCAAAGCCGCTTTTTCTTTTGGATGTTTGACCTTAACGTTAACTCTCTTTCCATTAGAAAGACTTTTAATGTAAGTCACCATTTGCATCATCTTGTCTTTCTTAAGGTTGTACTTTTTAGCTTTCAAAGCGTTCACTCGGCAGTAATTAATCATAGTTTGTAGCGATTGAACTTTTTTAGTCATCCCTACATACTTGGGATAAGTTGCCGCCTTTCCTTTCAGAGACTTTCCGGGGCCACTCTTTGTGTGGCAGGAAGCACAGGATTTCTTAGCCTTTCCATCTACTTTATTGAAGAGGTCTTTTCCCCCTTCCTTATCTAGTTCTCCTGGATTAAGCCCACCCTTGGTTTGTGCTAAATCTTTTTTTGAGATCCCCTTTTGAGCTGGAAGTGGGGGAACTACAAAAGCAATGATGATCAATACGCCAAGAAAGATCATCCCTAGAGTAAGTTTTGGATATTTCATAATTTGCCTCCTTAGACACTTTTGCTGTTATTCCATGATTTTCCACTTGTATCTCGCCAAGTCACCTGAATTCTGGACGCCTTAGAGGCTGACAAGGTAATTTCAATATATGGATTCTGGCTGAGAGCCGCTCCAGCATTCATTGTTGTGACTACCTTTCCCCCATTCTTGACAGTTATTCTGTTCACATACAGTTCAGGGATCAGTCTTTTCGTTTTTTTATCTTTTGCTCGTCCAGTATGCTGTGGGTGGATCAGGATTGTACGAACATAAACCAGATCCCCTCTTGTCTTGGTACTGATAATTGATTTTCCTATTGCTGCCATTTTGATACTCCTGTTATTGTTTGATTAACCGCATCCGCCAATAGTTACTTTGACAAGTTTAGAGTTATATAACTTTGAACCGTTTTTCATTACAACTAAAGCACGTACATTGGATGTCTTTTTCATCCGCATACGAGCATTGAAATAAGCTTTACCATTATCTGGCTTATAGTTGATGGTAATAGCAAGAGGTGTTGGATTTTTGTCGATAAAAATACTTATCTTTTTAACTTTCGATGCAGGCCCTGCATCCACCTGAACAGGGACAATCGCTCCATTTTCAGCAATGGTAGGAACTCTCAATTTGACTTGCCTGCTTTTAGTCGCCCCCTTAAACCCTGCTTTAGCCAACTCTTCTTCCAAAGTGCCCACTCCAGAGTCTACAGGAACATTTCTAATGGCTGAAGCACTGGCTCCAGGCATCCTGTCGCTTTTGAGTGGAGACGCTCCAAGACTCTTGGTGAGAGTGAGGGCTAAAGGAATCGTGGCTGTTAAAACAGCGGCTGAGCTCAGGAATTCCCTTCGCCCAATAGTTTTTTCATTTTCTTTTGACATGTTCTCTCCTTAACATCATCTTTTAAATGAGTTACTATTAATTGATATTAACTTAAAAAATATAGTGGATTCAATAATTCGCTTGTCAGAATGATGTAAAAATATTGTAATAATTTTGTAAAACAATATCCTTATTCATCGTATCGGTAGCCCACACCTGGTACTGTGCGGATGATCACGGGATTCCTGGGATCTGTTTCAATCTTTTTGCGTAATTGTGAAATATGCTGGTCTAATGTTCTAGTGTTTGGCATATAATCCAATCCCCAACAGACATCAAAGATTGTCTCTCTGTCCAATGCTTGTCCCTTGCTTTGATACAATAGTTGAAGGATCTTGACATCCTTTGGACCCAAGTCTATTGGCTTGTCATCTTTATATACTTTCAGTTCTGAAGGAACAATCCTTAGATTTAGCATGTGAAAGGGTGTGGATGGTAACGTTGGATTCGTTGAAGGATAGCAACGACGAGTCAAGGCCCTGATTCTCGCCACTATTTCCTTTATCCCAAAGGGTTTAATGATGTAATCATCCGCTCCTAATTCCAGGCCTAAAACCGTGTCAATTTCTTCAGATTTAGCACTGATAAACAGTATAGGAATGTTTAGTTCGGATTTCCTGATCTCCTTACACACATCAAATCCATTGATTAAAGGCATCATGATATCCAGACAAACAATATCAGGTTTTTCGTTTTTAAACACATTGAGTGCCTCTTTTCCATTGCCAGCCGTCACCGTTTCATAACCCTCTTGTGAGAATATTTCAACCAGACCGTCACGAGTGTATTTGTCATCTTCAGCGACTAGTATTTTCATCCCTATCTCCTGGGGTTTTTAACTCTAAATAAAAGGAAGTGCCCTTCTGGTCAGACTTTAAACCAAGATCCCCCCCGTGGAGACGTGCCAAATCCCGTGAAATAGACAGGCCAATCCCAGTCCCCGTGACCCCATCAGTTAATTTGTCACTGAGGCGAACAAAAAGCTTGAATACGTCTTCTATTTTCTCCTTGGGAATGCCTGGCCCTTTGTCTGATACAACTATCATAGTTTTATCACCCTCTAACCTGCTCTCAATCCTTAAGGATTCCCCAATAGAGGCGTATTTTTCTACATTGTTGATCAGATTTCCCAGGATTTGTCTCACTATGTCAGGATCAAAGTAAACGGGTCGATCTCTCTCTAAATCCATTTCAATGGTTATATTCCTGGTTTTTAGGGGTAATCGAAAAATATCCATGACTGAATCTATCACTAAATCGATGTTCCCCAAAGATTTAGTGAGTTGGACTCCATTCTTTTGTTTGCTGGCAACAGTTAACACGTTATGGATTAACCTGCCCAAACGCTGGCACTCGGATACAATGATTTTAATACTCCCAAGGGACTTAGGATCCTTTTCTGACACAGACTTTTCCAAAAGCTCGGCATACATTGTGATATTGGTAAGAGGTGTCTTTAATTCATGGGAAACCTTATTCACAAAGGATACTTTTTGAAAAGCCTCCTTCAACTCTCGACTGTTTTCTTTATAAAAGTAATAGGATAAGCCAATTAGAGAGAGCGTAATAACAACGATACTCAATGCAATGTTGGAGCTTATCCTATTATCCAATTCATCCAATATGTTGTCTGCTGCGAAGAATTTCAAACTCCATGTGTTCAGGGGTGCTTTCACGGCAAGTCTTGCTTTGGGTCTCTCATGAATATCTGGTTGATACATGCCCCACTGATGGAGTACTCTAGATTTGGCATCCATTAGGGTGGTTCTACTGTTGGATATATTACTTTTTTTGGGGGGGGGCAATTGTCCAATGACATCGATCAGTAGGGCTTTTTTATCCACTTCAATGCCAATAATCCTGGCCGATAAACGTTTCCATCGCCAGAAAATAAGATGAATCCCGTCCCCCCAAAACCATGTGTACCAGCCATATTTTTGACCTGTAAGTCCAGATTCATCCTGTTTATAGTAAAAATGAATCCTGGAATCCCAAATGGACTTCGTTCGTTCATAAAAACTGACTTCATTAAAAGTCGCCGTGGGATTGATTTTAGGGAAGGAAAGCTTGGCATTGGACTCCAGAATAAACATTTGCTGGATTAAATGATACTTTTGTGCATACCTACGCAGGTATTCGGGGGATGTAGCCTGCATATCATCGATCAGTAAAACAAAGTCACGTTCTGTCTCATTTAAAAGTTTTTCTATCCTGGCATTAATATTCTCTAAGCGATCCAGCTGCAAGTCGTTAAAGCGAGCTTTAATTTCCTCATATTCGCCCTTGGCCAGCCTGTCGCCAAACCAGGTCAGAAAAATTAGGGGGGTCAGGATGATGACCATGAAAATGGTTATTAATTTAGGCTTCATAACAACTTATCTCTAAACCTTCTTTACTGGACAGCTAATGTGGACTTTTCCAGGATTAACGGATCACTCATCCCGTATCGCTCCGCATATTGGGCTTTTCTCACGATCTTTAAGGTCAACAAGTCCCTTTTATCCTTCTGGAAAAGGAAATGAAGGTAATCAATGAGGTTCGCCCCCGACTCATCCGTCTTATAGGATAGGGTTAGGTAGTTTTCCTCTTTGTTGAACTCAATAGATAGGCAGAGGTTTTCCCTTTGACTGAAGTGACCTTTTTTATTCCTTTTCTCGGATTGTATTTCCCTGAGTTCCTTTAGCTGGTTGATTCGTGACTCAAAGTCATCCGGCATAAGCTGTTCATTAAGGTAGATCTTATACTTAAGCGATTGGATCTCTTTCTGAAGCTTTGGGAGGGCATCAGGAGTATAGATATAGTCCGATACCTGGATTCCATCAGGGAGTTCATCGTTCATGGCATCTTTAAGCCTGTCTAAAAGGTAATTGGACTTCACTCTAAACTGAAGGTACTCGGATTCGCTTTCTATACCTAAAGTAAGAGGGTTTGAGAACTCCATCTTGGGGATAGGATTGTATCCTTGGGAAAAAACTATGGGGAGATCCAGTCTCATAAAAGCTTTCTGAAATAGGTTCACTAACTCTATGTGGGATAAAAACCTGAGAATCCCCAACTTGCCAAACTTAAGTCGAACGGTGTACTCCTGTGTCTCAATTTCAGCCTGACTTTTACTATAGGATAAATCCTCATTAAATGAGTCACCCTTCTCAAAGAAACGTTGTAGGGTCTTATCACACACTCCACAATAGTCATCGCACTTATCTCTACAATCCAAAGACTCCGCACTCAAGTCTCCTCTGTTCAGTTCACGAAGGAGGAAATCGGTTGTCACCGTTGAGTCGATATGATCCCAGGGAAGAGGACTTCCAGGTACTCGATCTTTGAATAGATAATGGTCCAAGTCGATATCCAGGTCTTCTATAGCTTTCATCCAATGATCCAGCTTAAATGACTCATGCCATCCATCAAAACAGGCTCCATTTTGATAAGCTTTATGTATGACTGAGCCAATTTTTCTATCCCCCCTCGCTATCAAACCTTCTATAAGACTCATATCTGCTGGATGGGTCTTGAACTTCACCCTTCTATTCCGTATACTCTTCATTATGTGACCCATAATTGCCCTGGAGTCCTCAAAATTGAGTTGACGACTCCATTGATAAGGCGTGTGAGACTTCGGGATAAAGGTTCCCAACGTCACATTGATCTGGAGTGTCTTGTTCACGCTCAGTAATTTCTCAATTAACTGGATTATATCCTCTGCCTCACTGCTTTTGTAATTCTCATCCAGAGGAAAACCAATCATGAAGTAGAGTTTGATCTTCCGCCAGCCCATCCCTGTGACCTGTTCAACGATCTCAAAGAGCTTTTCCTCAGTCACCCGCTTATTGATAACGTCCCGTATATACTCACTTCCTGCCTCCACAGCGAATGTCAGCCCGCTTTTTCTTATTTCGCTGAACTGACCCGCTATATCCAGAGTGAACGCATCGATTCTCAAGGAAGGTAGGTTAAACGAAATCCCCCTGCGGCCAAATCGGGTATTGAGAGATTGAATCAGCTCAGTTAGCTTGCTATAATCTGCTATACTCAAGGATAACAGGGAAACTTCCCGATACCCCGTATTTCGGATGAGTGCATCACAAAAGCTTACGATGTTCTCAATAGTCCGTTCTCTCACAGGCCGATAGATCATACCCGCCTGACAGAATCGACAGCCCACAGTGCATCCCCTCGATACTTCGATCGTCCCAATATCCTGAGTCACCTGAACGTATGGAATAGGGGGTCTTACGGGAGACATCAATTCATTAATGTTAGGATGGGCTAGACGTTTCACCGTTTTCGTTTTTACGTTTTCGTTGTAGCTTAAACTATCGGTTTTAGTATTTTCTTCGAATAGTACAGGCGAATAGACTCCAGGGAGTTCTGAAAGGCCTGCTATGATATGTTTTCGAGAGAGGCCTTGTTCCTTCAACTCGATAAACCTTTTCCCAAAGGCCCGTATCGCCTCCTCCCCTTCCCCGATGATAAATAAGTCCATGAAATCAGCCAGGGGCTCCGGGTTGAAGGCACAAGGGCCTCCAGCAATGATAATAGGCATCTCTTCGCCACGATCCTTGCTGTAGAGAGGGATATTAGACAAATCCAGGATACTTAGTACATTGGTAAAGGTTAATTCATACTGTAGGGAAAAACCCACCGCGTCAAAGGTCTTTAGAGGCCTTTTTGTCTCCAGCGAGAATAATTCCTCACCATGAACCTTCAGTTGGTCCACCATGTCTAAAGCCGGATGGAACACTCTTTCGCAGAGCATATTCTCTTCATTGTTGATCGTCTCATAGAGTATTTTAATCCCCAAATTAGACATTCCCAATTCATAGAGTTCAGGGTATGAGAGGGCGATTTTAAAGGCCGTTTTATCAAAATCTTTCTTGATATGATTGATTTCTTCACCGATATATCGAGCAGGTTTTGAGACCTGAACAAGTATTTTCTCTAACAGATTTGGATGGATCATAGAAACTTTCCTTGTAATTTATTTATATTGTGTTAATTTTTATGATAGTAACATATCCAAAAACACTGAATCCATTGATACACGACTAGTGATAATTGCCTGTAGAGACGCATGGCCATGCGTCTCTACAGGTGACAGGTTTTATAACTGGACAATTTAAAATCAGTTTGGTATACTAATCCTAGAGGTTTATATTATGAATCGATCCAAAGGTATTATTGAGGAAGGCTTATTGAAAACCATTTCAGTTCTCTTAGCTGAAGACGATCAAGAGATACGCGAACAATTATCTACTTTCCTCAAAAGGATTGTAGGAACCTTACATATTGCTGAGAATGGGGAAATGGGTCTAGAGGCTTTTAAAGCATCTCGTCCAGATATTGTCATCACAGATATTCGCATGCCCAAAATGGATGGTCTGGAGATGGCTAAAGCTATTAAAGAAATGGATAGGACTGTTCCAATCATTGTCACCACCGCCTACAATGAGACTCAATTCCTATTGAATGCCATCGAAATGGGACTCGACAAATATGTGATCAAACCTACCGATACGGATATTCTTATCGAGGCGATTTATGCTTGTGCCTTAAACCTTTTTCAGAAAAGAGAATTGGAGGTTAAGACCAAAGCTATCCAATATATTTTAGACTTAAATCCTAATTTCATTATCTTGTCCAATCATGAGGAGGTTGAATACATCAATCAGACAGCCCTTAACTTTTTGGGCTACTCTTCTTTAGAGGACTTTAAGATGGATGCCCAGCAATTTGATGACTTTTTCCTCAAGCTGGATGACATATCCTACCCTGTGGATCATGATTTTCGCTGGATCAAGTATATTCTGGATGATCCAGATAAAGATCACATCCTTCAGTTTAACAAGCTAAACCCATTACAGGACTGTCATAAAACTTTTATCATCACCCATAACTCTCTCCCCGAAAAGAATAAATACATCTTTTCGTTCACGGACATCACAAACACTGAAGGAGAGAAAAAAAATGAAAAAATTATTATACATATTTAGCTTTTCGACATTTTGGTGGTATTTTTTAATATCTAGTATCATAATGCTTGGATTACAACTATTTTTCAATGGATTACTTACTATACCAGTTATAGATTATACCGTATCATTTATGTGAGAACGTTTTATCTCGGATTTATACTTTATATGGGGATTTTCATTCTTATTTGGTATATTTGTAGGATTATACAGAACCGTAACAAAACATAATATTTGAGTTTGTGTACTTTCTTGAGCTGCTGGTGCGGGGAGTCTATTTACTCTTTTATGTCCAGTTTGTCCAGTATTTTTCCTTT
>ENA-ORDP01000647-ORDP01000647.1-marine-sediment-metagenome-genome-assembly--contig:-NODE-647-length-21679-cov-8.552026_pt1 | contig 21679 bp, 18 predicted proteins | sample MGYA00248627_ERZ508539 | MGnify/ENA primary metagenome ERZ508539 (study PRJEB26208, sample SAMN05571518) | marine sediment metagenome | biome: deep sea; feature: Hydrothermal vent; material... | reverse complement strand
AATAATTGTTTGTAATTAGAAAAGTTAGTTGATCATTCCCCAGCGGTTACGAATTATCAGAAATTAACTTGATTTATAGGCGATAAAATGGCACAGGCTATATAGCAAAAAGCAGCACGCACCATAGCCGCAAAACGCTGTGCAAAATTTAAAGACAAAAATGAAGGAGAATAATTTTAGACTTAATCAAAGGGTTCGCATAATTGTTGGGATAAGGACTCACAGAATAAAAGAGGTGGCAAACGCACTATTCCTGAATAACTACTTACACTTTAATCAGATGTTTGCTCTTTTTGTTAAAACGTGTTGTAAGCATTATTGCAGATGAAAGTAAACCAATTAGTAACCCGATCCATACACCCTGCACGTTAAATTTTAGAATGAACCCAAATAGGTACGCAGATGGAAGACCCAAAACCCAATAGGCAATGAAAGTAATTAACGTCGGCCATTTAACATCTGTCAGCCCTCTTAAGACTCCTATCCCTACAGCCTGAACACCGTCTGCGATTTGAAATATAGATGCAATAATTAATAAAGTTGAGGCTATACTTACAACACTTGCATCATCTATATAGAGTGTCGGTAAAAAATTTCTAAGGGTGATAAAAACAATTCCAAAGCACGCCATTATTGAACCGCCCAAAATAATTGCGGAAAAACCGGCTCTCCTAACTTCTGCAATATTTTGCTTCCCTACTTCATTTGCCACTCTTATCCCTCCCGCTGCTGAGACACCCAAAGCAGCCATAAAAGAAATTGATGCAAGGTTTAAAGCTATTTGATGTGCAGCTAATTGCTTTGTTCCCAACCACCCCACCATTATTACTGCAAAGAAAAAAGCACCCACCTCAAAAACATATTGCACGGCACTCGGCAAACCTAATCCGAGAAGCTTCTTTATCATTTTAATATTAATAGACTTAAAATGAAGAGTAACATCAAATTGTTTAAAACGGTTGGATTTCATAACATACCACACCAAAACAAAAGCCATAAACAATCTGGAAGTAAATGTTGCCCATCCTGCACCGTCTAACCCCAAAGCCGGAAACCCAAGGTTTCCATAAATAAGCAGCCAGTTTATAAAAGCGTTTATAATATTTGCAAGTAAAACAATCACCATAGCGGGTCTCATCACTGAAAGACCTTCTATAAATTGTTTATAGGTTTGGAATAACATCGCAGGAACAATAGAGTATCCAAGCAATTTACCGTAAGATGTTGCCAACCCAGCTACACCTTCCGGTTGATTTAAATATTGAATAAAATCTGCACCGACATAAGCCATAACAAGTAGCATTACACCCAAGACCATATCTACCAACAAAGCCTGCCTGAAAATAATGCCACAATCATCGTATTTTTTTGCACCTACGGCTATTGCCACCAATGGAGTTATAGCAAAGGAAACACCTATCCCTATCACAAATATGAAAATAAATAAACCGTTTGCAACGGAAGCAGCGGCTAAGGAAGTTGCACCTAATTCCCCCACCATAATGCTGTCAACTACTCCCATAAGTATAAAACCCAACTGACCTATTATGACAGGGTAAGCTAATTTCATCGTTTTTATTAAATGTGTTTTATATTCGTTCATTGAAGCAATAACATATTATGGAGTAAGTTCACATAAAAATAAAAAAAAAGTCTGAAGTTACACTTCAGACTTAAAAAAAAAGTTGTTTAAATTCTTAGTATTAACTACCGATCCGTCTCGATTTTTTGGTAATCACTAAATCACTTGGGGAAATATCTTTCCCATAGACGAAACTTTTGTTTGCTTGAGCTGTTAAGCTGTCTAATTCTTTCATAGAATATCCGGGATTAAAACCCAAGTCATTTACCGAAACAAATAATTTATCAGTGCTTTTGGTTCTCACTATTTGTTTAGCATTTTCCTTGTCGGTTTTAAATGTTGTAAATGAAACTAAGAAAATACTAAGAAGCAAAACTACAACGCTTAATACAACAAGAGCTTTTACTACTCCGGGTGTTATAAATTTACTAAGTAGAAATAGAATAAAACTCGCAAGTAAAATTATTCCTAATGTTATAAGTATTACTGTACCACTAATTGCAATATATGGTAATGAATAAACTCCGAGTAACAGTAATATTAAACCTGTAATAATTAGGAAGCGTAATACACCGGATGCTTTGAAAAATTTGTACATGACAAAATCAATCAAAAACAAAAGAAGTAAAATTCCAAGTATTATTAAAAATATTGACATTCTCTCTCTCCTACATTCTTCTTAAAAAAATTTTAGAAGAAAGCCCTCCGCATCAAACCTTTATAATTATAAAGTTTAATAACTGAAATTTAATATTATTTTTAAGAAAAGCAACTATAATCAATTGATAATTAAGGATTTAGGACTAATGATATAAAAATAAGAAATTAAGTAAAAGTATAAATAATTCTTAATTTCTCGTTTATAGTCATTTAATATGTATGAGGATATCCATATAAATTATTATTATATAAAGTATTGAACCGTACGAAATAGCTCAAAAGGACAAATGATATATTTTTAAAGGTTGAAATTTAAATTCCGAGTTCACATTATTTGTTAAATAATATTATGTTTTTTGGCTTTTTGAACTGCCTGTAGTTTGTTATGTACTTGGAGTTTTTTATAAATATTTTCGATATGTTTTCTTACAGTTGAAGGTGAGATATTCAAGTTATTAGCAATTTGTTTGTAGGTAAGCCCTTTACTTAACTGTTCCAAAATATCTGTTTCCCTTCCCGAAATAGGAAAATTCACATTTTCCGCCTCAGTATTTAATTGTAAAGAGTTTCGCAAAAGCTGCAACGATTTAGTTGCAATTGTCGGTGACATAGGTGCTCCCCCTTCCATTATCATTTTTATTCCCTCATAAATTTTATCAGGAGTTTCATCTTTCAGTAAATAACCGTTCGCACCTGCTTGGATTGATCTGAAGATTTTATCTTCATCATCAAAAACCGTTAACATTATAATTTTAATTTGGGGGTATTTTTGTTTGATCAATTCCGTAGCTTTTATCCCGTCCATTTTCGGCATTTCAATATCCATTAATATACAGTCTACATTATGGTCGTGAGTAAGTTGACCAAGGAGATCAATCCCGTTTACTGCAGCAAATTTATATTTAATATCATTATTAAAAAGCTCTATCTTTTCTTTAATCGATTTTGCCAGTGCAGGATTATCTTCAGCTATTGATACTTTTATCTTCATAATTTTATAAAAATAAAATAGGTTTGTTATTAAATTGATGCAATAGGTCAAATGCCCTATTTTGTGTTAAAGATGCAGGATATAATCGTTCCCTTATCCGAGCTGTTTATTTTAAATTGCCCGCCCGATTCTTCACATCTGAAACACATATTATCTAATCCATTTCCATCTTTTGCAGCATTCAGATCAAATCCTATTCCGTCGTCTTCAATTGTAACGACAAATCCGGTAGGGATTTCTTTAAATGATATTTTAATTAAGGATGCTTCAGCATATTTTACAATATTTTGAACAGCTTCCTGTACAATTCTGTATATGTTTAACATTTGACTTGAAGATAAAGCAAAATCATTTTGTATCTCATCATCCAATTCTATATTAATATCACTTATTTGATTACCCAGGTTTTGCTTCAATTCGGTTATTTTTAAAACGAGCTTTTTAATATTACCGCCTTCCGTTTTCATAGCCCAAATAGTATTACGTAACTCGCTTAATGTTTCTCTTCCGTAACTGCTCAAATTATTAAGCTTATCTTTAATATTTGAATATTTGCCGGAGTAAGAAAGATTATCCATTGAACTTATTAAGAAAGTTAAATTTGAACCGATGTTATCGTGTAAGTCCCTGGATACTCTTAACTTTTCATCTATTATTTTTTTTTCGTATTCGGCTTGTTTCAATTTGTTATTTAATACAAATTCCCTTTTAACACGTTCTCTTTTTAACTTTTGGATACGATAAACCAAATAAGAAAGAAGTATTAAAAATATTATTAGCCCGCTTGCTGCGATAAGCTGGCTGTTCCTTTTACGTATCTGTAACATGTTCTGTACAATTTGTTTGTCTTTCTTTTCGGTTTCGTAATCGATTTCTAATTGCGCAATCTTTGAATTTGTTTCAACATTAATTAGGCTGTCTTTATATGCACTAAATAGTTTAAAATATTCATACGCTTCTTTATAATTTTTTGTTTTCACAGATATCTTAGTCAAATAATCATAACAGTAACTAATCATATAATTGTTGCTGATTTTTTTTGCAAGGGTTAAGCCTTCGTTATACTTTTTAAATGCAAACTCGTAATTACCCATGGAGTAATATAAGTCTGCATACAAGACAAGATTTTCAGCTCTCCCGTAATCACCCTCTTCTTTAGCTCTATACTTATCGGATTGTTTCAAATATTTTAAAGCTGTTTTATAATTTCCTTTTAAAGTATTGACATCCGCCAAGTGATTCAAATTGAAAGGAATTCCAACCAAATTATTTAAAGCATGATTTATCTGCAGGCTTTTGTCATAAAAGTAAATAGCACTGTCAATTGAATTAGCTATTACTAATACAACACCGTAGTTATCATATAATGTTGATAAAGGAAGAAGAAGATTATATTTCTCGGCAATATTAATACCCATCTGCATATATTTTTTTGCTTTTGTAATATTGCGTCTTTTAAGCTGAAAGCCGAACACACCGTAACTTTCTGCAAGATCTTTTAAGAAATTTGATTCCTCAAAAATCTTAATTGCACGCAGAACATATTTTGTATTTTCATCGTAATTACCTTTGAGGTAATAAACAAGACTTAAGTTCATCAAAGTTTTAGCAATTCCGTATTTGTAGTTGATTATTTCAGCCTTCTTAAGGTTTTTCTTAAATATTTTCATATTAGTTTGAAGATTAGAAACAATCCTGTGATATGGCATATTATTTACAGAATCAATTTCAGACTTGAGGGATTGAGAAAAAGTATTTGAAATAGTTAAGGTAAATATTAGAATAAAAAAGTATAAGGAAATTTTTAGCTTAGGCTTTATCATATTAGGGTACAAAATAAAAATATATTTAATTAAAATATAATTTTATTTTTGCGGAGAGGGTGGCCAGACTACGTTCGGTTTCACCGAACTTCGTCTGATAAAATTCTTTTATTCAAAACGGCTTTCCCCGAACCGGTTTTGAAATATTTTTCAAGTTGCCTTGCTTTTGATTCAGTTTGAACAGCTATGTATGCAGATAATTTAAATGGTGTATAAGGTTTGGTTGATTTGACAAGTCCTTGATTATGTTCAGAGAGTCTTCTTTCGATGTTATTTGTTGAACCGATATAGGTATATTTTTTAGAAGTACTTTTAATTATATAAACAAACCACATAACTACCCTCCAATTATGATGTGTTAATTATGTATTGCCTGCAACACGAAGCTCAGCCTTAGCTGAGCGCAGTGTTGCGGAGAGGGAGGGATTCGAACCCTCGGAACCCTAATAGAGTTCAACGGTTTTCGAGACCGCCCCGTTCAACCACTCCGGCACCTCTCCAATAACATTTAAATATAAAAAGGGAAGCGGAGAGGGTGGGATTCGAACCCACGGTACCCTTGCGAGTACACACGCTTTCCAGGCGTGCCAATTCAACCACTCTTGCACCTCTCCCAAAAATTAAAGAGCAAATATAAATATTTAACAAAGTATTAACAAAAAAATGTAAATTGTAATTATTATAATCATTTTGGAACTATTGATATAATTTCCGGTTTAATTCACTTTAGTAATAACAAATAATTTACATCCTATGAAACACAAGTTATATAGAATAATCATATCAATACTTTTAGTATTTCTTTTCATTCATCCATATTTAATTTCACAAACGTTAACTATTGGAGACAGAATTGATAAAGGTACAATTACAAATAAAAATTTATCTGAAATATCCGGCATTGCTGCAAGCCAGGTAAACCTTAATATTTTCTGGGTGCATAATGATTCGGGGAATAGAAATTATATCTACGCCATAAATAACAAAGCTAAAGTTGTGGGTGTTTTTGAGTTAAAGGGAATTAAAAATCGTGATTGGGAAGATATAGCCGTTGCACCTGGTCCAAAAGGTAAAAGTTATATTTACCTTGCAGAAATTGGTGATAACAGGGCTATCTACAAAACCAAGTATATTTACCGTTTCCCGGAACCATTACTCCTAAGTAAACAAAGAAATAAAAAAAGAATAATAACAAAAATTGATAAAATAACTTTTCAATATCCTGACGGTAAACGCGATGCTGAAACAATTATGGTAGACCCGGTTAAAAAAGATATTTACATAGTTTCCAAAAGGGAGAGAAAAGTAAATGTTTATATGCTGCCCTATCCTCAATCATTAAAGAAAATTATTAAACCGATAATTGTCGGGAAAATAAATGCATCACAAATTGTCGGAGGTGATATTTCAAGATCCGGTAATATGGTTATCGTTAAAAATTATAAAGAAATATTCTTCTGGAAAAAGAAGAAGAACGAATTGCTAAAAAATATTTTTAAAAGAAAACCTGAAAAACTGTCCTATATGTTAGAACCTCAAGGAGAAGGAATTTGCTGGGCACCTAATGAAAACGGATATTATACAATAAGCGAAAAAAGATTCGGGATTAAATCACATCTGTATTTTTATCCTATAATAAAAAAGAAATAGAAATTAAGATTTTTTCTTTTACGCTATTATCCGTATCAAGCAGCAATACAGACTAACGTAGTCCGAATTATGCTGAGCAAATAAACATTGCCCCCTTTCCTCCTTGTCCGGCGAAGTTCGGCTCATCCGAACGAAGACGGATTCCGTCACCTGTTTCAAGTCCTCTCCGTTTCCTGGTTCGTAAAAAATAAATTATATTAAATTATAGTTTATGAAAATTTTACAAAAGAATAACTTTGAGGAATATTATGTACGACAAAAATATTTATATAAAAAGAAGAGAACAATTAAAGAAAAAAGTTAAATCGGGTTTACTTTTAGTTTTAGGTAATGTTGATTCACCTATGAATTACACGGACAATATTTACCCTTTCCGACAGGATAGTTCCTTCCTTTACTATTTCGGAATTGAACATCCGGGCTTTGCAGCTATAATTGATATTGATGAAAACAAAGAAATGATTTTTGGTGATGACCTTTCGGTTGATGATATTGTGTGGACAGGTCCCCAAAAAACTACCGCACAGCTTGCTAAAAGTGTGGGCATTAACAATACTGCGCCAACGAACAAGCTGGATACAATTATCAAAGCTGCAATTTCCTCTGATAGGAGAATTCATTTCCTCCCGCAATATAGAGCAGAAAATAAAATAACTCTTTCGCAACTGCTGGGAATTAGCCCGCAAATTGTAAACAGCTACTCATCGCATAGCCTTATAACCGCAGTCATCAGCCAACGTTCAATCAAATCGAAAGAAGAAGTTGATGACATAGAAAAAGCCGTTAATGTTAGTTACAATATGTACACTCTTGCAATGCGTGTTGCAAAACCCGGAATGTACGAAAGAGAAGTCGCCGGTTTGGTTGAAGGAATTGTTCTCGCTGCAGGCGGCAGGCTTTCTTTCCCGACAATACTTTCCATACACGGTGAAACTTTACACAATCATTATCACACAAATAAAATGAAAAGCGATGATATTTTTGTAATGGATTCCGGTGCCGAAGTAAGCAACTGTTATGCAAGTGATATTACAAGAACCATACCTGTTAGCGGAAAATTCACATCAATGCAAAAAGATATTTATCAGATTGTTTTAAATACACAAACATCTTCCATTAAAGCGATCAAACCCGGAGTTAGTTATAAAAAGATACATCTTAAAGCCGCAAAAACTATTACACAAGGTTTAAAAGACTTGGGCTTAATGAAAGGTAATGTAAACGATGCGGTAGCTAACGGTGCACACGCAATGTTTTTCCCCCACGGTTTAGGTCACATGATGGGGCTTGATGTTCACGATATGGAAAACCTGGGTGAAACCTTAGTCGGTTATGAAAAAAATGCTAAACGCAGCAGTCAGTTCGGACTTGCATATTTAAGATTGGCAAGAGAGCTTAAGCCGGGATTTGTTTTAACAGTTGAACCCGGAATTTATTTCATCCCGCAATTAATTGACAAATGGCAAAATGAAAAGATCAATTCAAGATTTATAAACTTCAAAAAAGTGAATGAGTATAGAAAATTCGGTGGTATTAGAATTGAAGATAATATACTTGTTACAAGAAATAGTCACAAAGTATTAGGCAAGCCGATACCTAAAACGATTAAAGAAGTTGAAGAACATTGTAATATGTAATAATAGATGAGCGAATTATTTTCAGATAAGTTACAAGATATTTTTAAATAAATTTTACAGATAAATTCTATTTTTGTTGTTAAATTAAGCACTCAATTTTTAAAATAGAATTCCGAGGGAATTATTATGGCTGTAATGCGAAACTTCCTTTTATGGTGCTCTGAAAATCCTACTTTAAGAACTAAAGTACCCCAGATGAGTTTTGTTCAAAGAGCATTAAAAAGATTTATGCCGGGAGAAGAAATTGATGATGCAATAACCGCAAGCAAAGAATTTATTGATATCGGAATACCTACCGTACTTACTCGACTTGGTGAAGATTTGCATGACTTATCGGAAGCTGATGAAGTTACAAATCATTATTTAAGTGTTATAGATAGAATTGCAGAAGAAAAACTCGATATAGAAATTTCTTTAAAGTTAACACAATTGGGCTTTAATCTTTCCGAAGAAAAAACTTTTGAAAATTTTGACAAGATTGCCGAAAGAGCCGAGAAGCTGAATAATGTTGTGTGGATAGATATGGAAGGAAGTGAGTACACACAAAAAACAATAAATTTTTATAAAAGGATAAAAGCAAAAAGATCCAACGTAGGTTTATGCCTGCAATCCTATTTGTTCAGTTCACACCAAGATTTAAACGATTTGTTAGAGGTAATACCAAATATTCGTCTTGTTAAAGGTGCATACAATGAACCCCACGATATAGCATTAAGAGACAAATTCAGGGTAGATGAAAATTACTTGGACTTAGCAAGAAAAATGTTGGAAGCTTCAAACAAAGACGGAAACAGAATGGTGTTCGGTACACAAGATTTAAAATTAATTGAAGCGATAAAAAAAGAAGCCGATATTTTAAACTACCCCCAGGGTAAATTGGAATTCCAGATGCTTTACGGAATAAAACCCAACGCACAAAAACAACTTGTAAAAGAAGGACATATTGTTAGAGTTCTTATTAGTTACGGTAAGTCTTGGTACCCGTGGTATATGAGAAGGCTGGCAGAACGACCTGCAAACATTGCTTTTGTTTTAAAAAATATTTTTACCAAATAGAAAATAAAAATGGCTCTATGGGAAATACAGTGAATAGATATTTTATAATAATAGAGAAAACTGAAATATTTGTTTCAACAACAGAATACCGGTATTTGCGATGGTGGAATACAAAAGAAAATTCCTATACATATCCTTATCGAGAAACAAATAAGCAACAGTATATTTTACGTAAAGGGGGTGGGATAAGTTGTTCTATCCAACCCCCTAAAGATAAAAGGAAATGGAAAGTATACGAAATTATAAGACCTTACCCCAGAACATCAATTCCAAACAGAAGAGTTTATAAATATTAGTAAAAGGAGTTCCTATAATGTATATTATAGGAAACAGCTATAATAAAAAGACTTACAGGTACTCTGATTTTTAGTAATCCTTATAACTTGTTTTTATCAAAACACTTATCACTATCTAAAATTTCATCGAAAACCTATTTTCGAAAAATTATCATGCCTTGCTTTCGGTTTCTTTTCAAGTCTTTATATTAGAATAACTTAAATTTCAATAAAATATATCAGCCTAAACTATTTCGAAAATCACCTGAAATTTTTATAACGCAGCTCTAAAAAGCAGAGATAACCATTGTTTCTGAAGAAACAATTGCTTAAAAACTCGCAAGCGCCATTGGTAAATCATAGTAAAAAAACTTTTCGAAGGTATAAAATGAACTTTAAAATATTCTTTGCATTAAAAAATCCTTTATGTTTGCTGAACAGATAGTTAATTTTAAATAAATGAGTCTGCTCTAAAAAGGTATGTTTAACAAAATTATGTTTTGTTTTTGTTCAAAATTTTGACCCGATGTTCTCACAATTAACCTTTTTAGACCTGCCTATGCCGAAACGGCTACGTGCAGGCAGGTTCGACTCATAAATTCATTGTAGATAAATAACTACGATTTGTATATTAAACTGTACACATTTCTTTTGAAAACCGCTTAATTATAACTTTTTCTTATTTATTTTTAGGCAAGATTATTGTATATAACATATTGAGTCAAAGGAGATACCATAATGAAAAATTTAAAAATATATACGCTAATTTTAGCATTAACTTTTTTTGTTTCAGGTTGTTATACACAATTAGCTGTTAGTGATAATACGCCTGATAACCAGGACTTTGTAACAAATGATGGACAATATTATTATGATACTAACGATACCCTAAATACTAATGATACTCTAAATACTAACGATAATTATTACTACGATAATAATTATGCTGATCCCCGGTATAATTTCAGTTTAAGTTTAGGGGGATATAGCTATCCAGGTTTCGGCAGTTTTTATTATGGATATTATAATCCTTATTATTTATGGGATCCTTTCTCATCATTTTACTATCCTGGCTATTACAATTTTTATCCTAGTTATTACTATGGTTATTATTCACCCTTTAATTACGGTTATTATGGATATAACAGCTATGGATATTACAATAATTATTATAATTACAGCGATAGAACCAACACAGGATACAGACTAAGAAACAATTCAGGCTTACGAGGAAAGACTTACACTAACAGAACAAGAACCCGTACAAGAGTTTCAACTACTAATACCGGAAAATACCAGAACAGAACACGTGTAAGATCAACAGGTAGAAGATTTATTAACAGAACTAGAGCCACTAATAGAACCAACGGCAGAAGGGGTGTTCGTAAATCGAGAACAAGAGATAAAAACAGAATAGGGATTATTAAAGCACCCAGAATTAGAGGAAAAAGCTTAGGAAGAGAAAATAGGTCATATAGAAATCCGAAAAACAGAAGTCCAAGGCAAAGATACACAACACCACCTCAAAGATCGAGAAGAAGTTACAATAGAGCACCTTCTCGCACAACAAACAGGACATATAGAAGTCAGCCTTCAAGAAGGTCTTACAGATCATATTCACCTGCTCCGAGCAGAACATCTACGAGACAAAGTCCTTCAAGATCAAGTAGAAGTTCAAGACATAGAGGGAGATAAATCTTGATTAAATTTTCAAAAATATTGTTGTTGCTTATTTCTTCATTTACACTTTTCGGTTGTTATACTGTTGCTTGGCAGCCCGGAGAAGCTTTGCCTACGAAGGATAACCTGGAACAAAATCAATCAAGTTTTTACAATGTAAAGGACTACGGAGTGTTCAGCGATTATTATTACTCGGCTTGGTGGACAAATCCTGATTACAATTTCCTTAGAGATAATCTAACGGCTGCGAACAATACAGATGGTGACAATGGAAATTTTATTTTAGACATAATTTCAATTGGGACACATTTTCTTCCACCGTTAGCTCAACCATTGCCTATAATCCCTATAATTGCGTCTCCCACTATAGTTAAACCAAATCCTACAAAAAGCAGGAATACAACATCATTATCCAAAAGTCCACCAACACGCAAGAGCAGTTCAAATAAAAATAAACTTAGAAATAATAACGGTAGTAGAAACAGCAGAAGAGGTAAATAATAATGAAATACGGTCATTCTAAAATCGTCTTACTTTCATTCATAATAGTATTGGCATTTTCCAATTTAATTTTTTCACAAGGTATTCCGGATGTACTTAGATTGGGACAACCAGGATTAGGTTTAGGAGCAAGAGCATTGGGAATGGGAAATAGTTATATAGCCTTAAGTGAAGATGCATCAGCAATGTTTTTTAATCCGGCAGGTTTAGGACTGATGAATAGAATTGAAGTCTCCGGGGGATTAAATTATGACAAAGTAAAAAACAACACAACATTTTTTAACTCAAGAACAAATGCAACTGATAATTCAACTAAATTTAACAGGTTCAGTATAGTATTACCTTATCCCACTTCCCAAGGAAGCTTGGTCTTTGGTGCGTCTTTTAATTCCGTAAAAAACTTCAATACATCAATGAGCTTTGATGGGTTTAACAAAGGCTCCAATTCAATGATACAAAGTTTATTAAATACAGATATTCCCTTTGACCTTTTTCTTACCGATACATTAAACAATACATTGATTAACGGGAGACTAAACCAAAGTGGAAGTATTTTGTCCAAAGGCTCTATAAATAACTGGGCGTTTTCAGGAGCAGTTGAAATATCAAAAAATTTGTTTGTGGGATTAACCATAAACGGTATTTCCGGTTCGTTTAGTTCAAACAATGACTATTTTGAAGATGATACAAAAAATTTATATCAAGGTGAAGTAGTAGCCGGAGATCCATTCACAACAGATTTTAGGACATTACATCTAAATAGAATATTGAATTGGAATCTAAAAGGTTGGTTTGCCAAAGCGGGTTTGCTTTATCAAATAAATAAACATGCAAGATTTGGTGCAACAGTTCGGTTCCCACAATATTATACAATTGAAGAACAATTTTTAGTTTCGGGATACAGTAAATTTGGAACAAACAATTTTGTAGATTTATCCACTGATAAATACAGCGACAATGTTAGATATGATATTGTAACACCATTTGTATTATCTGCCGGATTTTCTTTTAACGCTAGTGGTTTAATTCTTAGTGCACAAAGTTCTTTCACGGATTACACACAGTTAAGTATCGAAAATCCCCAAGGACTCAGCAGCCAGTATGTTGGTGGTGTAAATAAAGATATAAATAATTCTCTCACTCAGGTATTCTCTTATAATTTGGGCGCCGAGTATACTATTCCGGCACTGGGATTAAGAATAAGGGGTGGTTATTTTGTTCAGCCTTCAGCTTATAAAAATGATCCGTCTAAATTCGACAGAAAATATGTTACTGCGGGTATAGGTTTCTTGCTTACCCAAAATGTAGGTATAGACATTGGGTATGCTCACGGCTTGTGGAAAAACGTAGGTGATAATTATGATGTAAATGTATCCCGTACATTCCAAGATATTACTTATGACAGAATATTGGTGGATTTGACTTACCGTTTGTAAAACTACTTTGATAATTCTAAAAAAAACTTAAACCGCTAAAGAACAATTCTTTAGACCAGTTTACCCGTCTCGGTTTGGCAGTCGAGCCAAGACGGGTCGGCGAGACAAGGATTAAATGTTTTTTTAAGCAACCTTGTATGTTAAGAAAAAGTATATTTATAAGGTTAATGGAAATCATTATCTAACGGAAAGAAAGGTCAAACATTCGAGGTTTCCTGCTCTCTAACCTGAACCTTCGAGGTTCCTGTCCTTAACCTCGAAGGTTGCTAACGTTATGGTTTTCTCACATCGGAATAGCAACCTTGAAGGTCAAAGACAAAGCGACCTTCAAGGTTTGCACAGTACCTCAACAAATTTCATCTTATCATTAAACCTGTCTTAGTCATATTAGGGAAAACATCGGAGGTTTTTTCTAAGTTGTGTTGTGTTGCCAATGTCTGTTTAAACCCGGATTATTGTTCCCAACCTTAAAGGTCGGCAAAAAACAGGTTTATTATTTAACTTCAAACTACTCTAAAATTGAAATCTTACTTACTAAAAGTTATATTTGTGTTTTACAACTAAGTTATTTTGATGAAAGATATTATTACTGGTTTTATTGAATCGTTCAAAATATTTCATGCCGAAAAGATAAGTACATCTAAAGCAAAACTTAACAAAAACACATTGGTTAGTTTTGTTTATCCGAATAAGAACATAAATTTTAATATAATTTTTGAAAAGGTCAGGTTATTTACTCCTTCTTTTATATTTGAAAAACCCGATGAGAATTTTGAAATTTTAGCCTTTGATTCAACTTATTCGTTTACCGACGATATAAAAAATAATGCGGCAAAAATATTTCCCTTTATAAACGAACTCCGCGAAAACACAATAGAAAACTGGGGAAAAGAATTATCAAAAGAAATTCCACTTTTTGTGGGAGGAATGAAATTTTTAACGAACAGCAACTCTGAACTTTGGAATGATTTTAACGGATCCAACTGGTTTATACCGAAATATTTATTCATAAAAAAAGGAAGTTTTTCGGGATTAATTTTCAATACATTTTATGATTCAGTTAAAGAAATTGATAAAATATTAGCCACTATTCAAAATGATTTGAACAATTTATTCGAAGCAACACAAGTTGATTTTTCAAACAATAACATATTTGAAAATAAAATTAACTCAAACGGTAAAGCCGAAAAACAAGACTGGATAAATAAAGTTGACAGCATATTAAATTTGATACGAAAAAAAGAAATAGACAAAGTTGTTTTATCACGTAAAATTTCACTTAAACTTAAGCATAAACCAAATTGGAGTGATATTCATAAAAAGCTGATTACCAATTTCCCTTCGTGCCACTTTTTTATTTTTCATAACAATAATTCTTTCTTTTTTGGTGCCACGCCGGAACGCCTTGCAAAATTTAATAACGGTATGGTTGAGATTGATGCCTTAGCCGGTTCTGCCCCAAGAGGTATTAACGATAAAGAAGACCAATATTTTGAAGAAAAATTATTGAACAGCCAAAAAGATATTAACGAACATAACTTTGTAATTGATCACATAAAACATTCAATTGAAAACACTACGGAAAATTTTGAGATACAAAATAAATATGGAATTAAAAAACTTAATAACATACAACATCTGCACAGCAGGATATCGGCAAAATTAAAAAACGGTTTTACACCTTTTGATCTTTTAATGAAACTTTATCCTACTCCTGCAATATGTGGTGTTTCCAGAAAAAAAGCCTTCTCAATAATAAATGAATTAGAGGATTATGAAAGAGGTATGTATTCGGGTGTTGTTGGCTGGTTTAACTTTTATAACGAGGGTGAATTTACCGTTGCATTAAGATCCGCTGTCACGGATGAAAAAGAATTAACTGCATTTGCCGGTAGCGGAATAGTTGCAAGTTCCAATCCAAATACTGAATTTGAGGAAACAGAAATAAAACTTAAAGCAATCCTCAATTTATTTGATGAAAAAAATTAACGTAAATAAAAACACTATTTGGTCTACAGCATTCGTAAATGAACTTGTAGCAAACGGGCTAAAGCATGCTTGCATCTCCCCCGGCTCACGTAACACACCATTAACAATTGCCTTTGCTAAAAATAAGAAGATAAAGAAATATGTGTTAATTGATGAAAGGAGTTCTGCTTTTTTTGCATTGGGTTTAGCCAAAGTTAAAAATGAACCCGTAGCATTAATTACAACATCAGGAACAGCCACAGCTGAACTTTACCCGGCTATTATTGAAGCTTATAAACAAAGGATCCCGTTAATTGTTTGCACGGCAGACAGACCACCCGGTTTTTTTGAACGCGGTGCTAATCAAACAATAAATCAACAGAATATTTATGCTAATCACATCCGCTATTTTAAGGATATGGGAATGCCTCATATAAATGCTGATAAAATTAAAAGTGTGAGAAAAACTGCTCACAAAGCCATTGATATTTCTCTGCATAAAAATCCAGGACCTATCCATTTAAATTTTCCTTTTAATAAACCCTTTGAGCCTGATGCTTTCACTCATCAAATTAGTAATGCCATAAACGAAATAGCACAAAGTAAAAAATCAATAATTGGTCAGCCCGCTAAAAACAAAGATGATTTTATTTCTTATAAAAAGCTTTTTAATGATTTAATTGTTACACTGAATAGTTTTGAGAAAGGTATTATTATAGTAGGACCTGAAAATTACACGGGGGGTTTCCACAAAAAAGTGGTTCGGCTTGCTGATAAATTAAATTACCCGGTTCTTGCCGATGGTGTTTCGCAGTTAAGATTTAATGCTCACTCAAAGAAAAATATAATTTCAAATTATGATGCTATTTTGAGAAGTGAAGAATTTTCTAAAAAGCACAGACCCGATATCATACTGCATTTCGGCAGAACTGTTACCTCAAAAGGATTGGAAAATTACCTTACAAAAATTAAATGTCAAAAATATTTAATTAATAAATTCGGAGATATCTTTGACCCTTCAAATAACACAACAGCTTCTTTTAAATATCTTCCATCAGCATTTTGTGATGAAATAATTAACAGGATGAACAAAAAACAAATTGAAAGTGAATGGTTAAATTCATTTGTTAATGCAGATACAATAACCGAAAAAATAAAAAATAAAATTATTTCAAAAGCAAAATATCCTATTGAAAGCAGAATAGTAAAAGAAGTTCTTGATTTAATCCCCGCAGGATCAAATATAATGCTTTCAAACAGCATGCCTATTAGAGACTTTGATTATTTTGCTTCAAATACTAATAAGAAAATTACCGTTTTTAATAATAGAGGAGCCAGTGGTGTTGATGGAATAATATCAACTGCAATGGGCATCTCGAAAAGAAGTAAAAAACCTACAGTTTTATTGACAGGCGATATTGCTTTTTATTACGATTTGAATGGACTCCTACAGGCAAGGAAAAATTTCACCCCTCTTACAATTATTTTAATAAATAATAACGGTGGTGGAATCTTTAGAATTCTTCCGATTTCAAAATATAAAGATGTTTTTGAAAAATATTTTTTAACACCGCACAATTTAAATTTTGCCGAATTAACAAAAGGATTTGGAGTTAAACATACTTTAATAAAAAACTGGAATCATTTTAGGAATTCTTTTAATACGGCAATTAGAAATAAAAACACTCAAGTACTTGAATTAAAAACAGATTCAGACCAATCCTTAAAAATAAGAAAACAATACTGGGACAAAGTAAGGCAAACCCTTTGATTGTTAAGTTTGACAATGTAAACCTGAACATTGAAACTCCTTCCTTATTATCACCTGATAAGACTTACATTTTTTTTCTCCACGGATTTACAGGCTCATCTGCGGATTGGAATAATATTACTCCATTTATAAATAAGAATTTCATTCCTCTTTCGATTGATATAATTGGACACGGTAAAAGTGATTGCCCGGATGAATTGAAATACTACAGGGTAGATCCCCTAATAGAACAAATAAAAAAAGTAACAGAAAATTTTGCAGAAAAGAAATTTATACTTTGCGGTTATTCGATGGGTGGCAGACTTGCGCTGTCTTTTGAAAAAAAATATCCAAATATACTTGAAGGATTAATTCTGGAAAGTTCCACTTACGGAATAAAGGATAAAACGGAAAGAGAAGTTCGGAAAAAACAAGACAAAGAATTAACGGAATTTATAAAGGCACATTCTATTGATGAATTTGTAGAACATTGGTTGAATAAAAATCTTTTTGATTCACTTAAAAAACTACCCGAAGAAAAATTAAATAAGATAAAAAACGAAAAAAGGAAGAACAAAAAAACAGGTCTTATAAATTCGCTGTTGGGTTTCGGCACGGGAAGTATGCCTTGTTTATTGGATAATTTAAAGGATATAAAAATACCCACTCTTCTTATTACCGGAGAATTCGACCAAAAGTTTTCAGAAATAAATAAAGAAATGGCAAAAGAGCTGCCCGATTCAAAACATTCGATTATAAATAATGCAGGACACAACACTCACATTGAAAATCCTAAAGAGTTTATAAATGCCGTTAATGAATTTTTGATAGATTATTAATAATAAGTTATGTAAATTTGCAATCAGATTGCAAAATAACATAAAGATAGTTGATGATTAAGCGAAAATTAAGCAAACACATAAAAAAAATGCTCGGAAAATTCCCCGTTGTTTCGATAACAGGACCGCGTCAGTCGGGTAAAACCACTTTGCTGAAAGCGGCGTTTCCCGACTATAAATATTTCAATTTAGAGCGGTTCGACCATCGCGAAATGATTATGTCCGACATTGTTGGGTTTTTAAATAACGTCGGTTCAAAGGTAATATTTGACGAGGCTCAAAACATACCTGAATTGTTTAGTTACATTCAGGTAGTTTCGGACGAGAGAAATACCGCCGGGCAATATATTTTATCGGGTTCGCAAAGTTTTTTACTGAACGAGAAAATTTCTCAATCCCTTGCGGGTAGAGTTAGTGTGAACCATTTGTTCCCGTTTGATATTACCGAGTTGCCTAATCCGAATCAGAATAGATTTCAGCTCATCATAAACGGTTTTTATCCGAGAATTTACGATAAAAACATTGCGGCGGAGGATTTTTATCCTTCGTATTTGCAGACGTATATTGAAAGAGATATCAGAACGTTAAAATCAATTGTTAATTTGAATTCTTTCACTAGATTTTTAGGACTATGCGCCGGAAGGGTGGGACAGGTTTTAAATCTCTCTTCATTGGCAAACGACGCCGGCATTTCAGTTAACACGGCTAAAGCGTGGCTGTCTCTGCTCGAATCAAGTTTTATTATTTATTTGTTGAAACCATATTTTAGAAACTTCAATAAACGGTTAATCAAATCGCCTAAATTATATTTTTACGATACAGGTGTGGTTTCGTCGCTGCTTAGAATAACCGACGAACACACGCTGATGAATCATTTCGCTTACGGAGCGTTGTTTGAAAATTTGGTTATTACCGAAATAATAAAAACAATAACTCATTTCGGGAAGCGTCCTTCAATCTATTATTGGCGGGAAAACAACGGAACGGAGATAGATTGTATTATCGACAGAGGAGATAACAAACTAATAGCTTTAGAAATAAAAGCGGGCGAAACGTTTAATAATAATTTTATCAAAAATTTGAAGAAAATACCGGATAAAGATGAAAATATTAATATTGAAAAAATAATTCTTTATGCTGGCGATTCCTCAGTAAATTTTTCGGGCGTTCGAGTCGTCGGTTGGAAAGATTTCCCGAAAATTATTAATGATCTAATTTAGAAGTGGTAATCTCGTTATATGATTATTATATCTCCATTTAACATACTCCCGACTTTACTAATTACTAATTCTCCTAACTTTTCAATATTTTTAGTGTTACAATCAATTTAGATTTTTATCTGTTAGCCGTTAGGCTTCGGCTCTCCGAGCTAACGGACTGTTTTAACAATCAAGTTTATTAGGAAATATTATGACTTACAATTGGGAACAGGCAAAAGAATATACCGACATCATTTACGAAAAGATGGAGGGTATTGCAAAAATAACTATTAACAGACCCGAAGTGAGAAATGCATTCAGACCCGAAACAGTGATGCAAATGTACGATGCTTTTGCAGATGCAAGAGAAGACCAGGAAATAGGTGTGATTTTATTAACAGGAAAAGGTCCGGCAAAAGACGGAAAATATGCTTTCTGTTCAGGCGGAGACCAGAGAATTAGGGGCGATAAAGGTTATGTTGGTAAAGACGGGGTACCCCGCTTAAATGTTTTGGATTTACAAAAATTAATTAGAAGTATATCAAAACCTGTTATTGCTTTGGTTGCAGGATATGCTATCGGTGGAGGTCACGTGTTGCACGTTGTCTGTGACCTTACTATCGCAGCGGATAATGCAATCTTCGGTCAGACCGGACCAAAAGTGGGTAGCTTTGACGGAGGTTTCGGTACAAGTTATCTCGCAAGAATTGTGGGACAAAAAAAGGCAAGAGAAATTTGGTATCTGTGCGAACAGTATAATGCAGAAGAAGCAAAAGAAATGGGACTTGTTAATAAAGTTGTTCCCGTTGATAAACTTGAAGAAGAAGGTGTTGCCTGGGCAAACCAAATTTTAAAGCACAGCCCGATGGCTATAAGACTTTTAAAATCAGCATTTAATGCAGAGCTTGACGGGCAGGCAGGAATTCAGGAATTAGCCGGAAACGCTACACTCCTCTATTATATGAGCGAAGAAGCGCAGGAAGGGAAAAAAGCTTTTTTAGAAAAACGGAAACCTGAATTTAATAAATTTCCTAAATTACCTTAATAGAAATCATTTTTAGTTATGGACGAAAAAGAAAAAATACCTTCTAAATTTCAAAGCTGGATACTTGCAAGCAGACCTAAAACTTTATTAGCTGCAATAGTCCCGGTGGCTGTCGGTTCTGCCGTTGCATTCGAACAGACGAAGTTCGAAATAATATACTCTATAGTTGCTTTAATTTGTGCAACACTTATTCAAGTAGGTACCAACTTTGTTAATGATTATTTTGATTTCCAAACAGGTGCGGATAATGAAAATCGTAAAGGTCCCAAAAGAGGATTAGCTTTAGGTATTATTTCCCTTAAGGAAATGAAAATCGGTAGTATATTAGTTTTTTCGATTGCTTTTCTTTTCGGACTTTATCTCGTTTATGAAGGTGGAATTGTTATTCTAATCATTGGTATTATATCTATTCTGGCAGGGATAGCCTATACCGCCGGTCCTTTTCCATTCGCCTATAACGGATTAGGAGATATAATTGTATTTATATTCTTCGGTATTGTGGGAACAATGGGAACAACTTATTTACAAACTAAAGACTTTTCGCTTTTATCTTTTCTTGCTTCAATTCCCGTTGGCGCTTTAATTACAAATATTTTAGTTGTTAATAATTTTAGAGACGTTGAAGAAGATAAGGAAGCAAAAAAGCATACCCTTGCCGTTTTGCTGGGTAGAAATTTTTCGCGATATCAATTTATCGTTTTACTGACAGCGTCTTTTATTATACCGGTAATTTTTTATTTCATTTTTGATTTCAGTATTTGGATTTTTTTACCATATATAACTTTGCCCGTTGCTTTCAAGTTGATTAAAATGCTGTATACTTTTGAAGGATTACAGTTAAATCAAACATTAGAATTAACTGCTAAATTTTCCGCTATATTCGGTATATTATTCGCGATCGGATTGGCAATATAAAACGTCCATGATTACAAGCAAACACACATCTGTCCCTTCTCTTTTACGGAAAAGGGAATGATTATAAAAACCTTCGGGATTCCCTACCGGCAGGCAGACAAAAACCTTGAAGGTTTGAAACGATTTATGAAAAAACTTAAATTATAAACAGATGAAAATTATCGATGTTACAAAAAAAGATAAATTCAATATAACCGTGCTTTTTGAGAACGGTGAAAAACTTTATCTTGCTTATGAGATATTCGTAAAAAACGGTATCAAAAAAAATACGGATATTTCCGCAAATCGTCTGTCATCATTAATAAAAGAAAATCAAATTTATAGTATTAAACAAAGGACAGGACGTCTTCTTGCCAGGAGATCGCATTCTGTAAATGAGTTACGGATTAAATTAAAGCAAAAAGGTTATGATAATATTCTTATAGATGATGTTTTAAACGATTTAATTCAAAAAGGATATTTAGATGATATTAAATTTGCTGAAATCTTCGCGGAAGAAAATATTAAACGTAAACTTTGGAGTACTGAAAAAATAAAAACGGAACTTATGAAAAAAGGTGTAGATAAGGCGGTGATTAATGAAGTTTTATCAAATAAATCCTTCGGATTTAAACGATTTCATCGTCTATTTCACGGGGTGAACGGGACAAGAACAAGGCGGAAGCCAAGATT
>ENA-ORDP01000645-ORDP01000645.1-marine-sediment-metagenome-genome-assembly--contig:-NODE-645-length-21697-cov-3.967378_pt1 | contig 21697 bp, 18 predicted proteins | sample MGYA00248627_ERZ508539 | MGnify/ENA primary metagenome ERZ508539 (study PRJEB26208, sample SAMN05571518) | marine sediment metagenome | biome: deep sea; feature: Hydrothermal vent; material... | reverse complement strand
GCACCTGTTGCATCATCACTTCCAGAAAAACACCGCCTATGCCGCCTACGCCATTCTGTACCGTGGCAACCACCAGTCACGTCCATTTGAACGGCTGTTGCGCGAACACCAGATCCCGTACAAAATCAGCGGCGGCACCTCGTTCTTTGAGTGCAGTGAGATCAAGGACCTGTTTGCTTACTGCCGGCTGGCGGTCAATGTCGAGGACGACGCAGCTTTTTTGCGCGTGATCAATACCCCCAAGCGCGGACTCGGCCCGGCGACCATGGAAAAGCTCACCACTTTTGCGCAGCAGCAGGAGACCAGCCTGTTGCTGGCCTGCTATGACGATGCACTGGAAAGCCAGATGAAACCCGATGCGGCACGGCGCTTACGTGAATTTGCTTCGTGGTTCCTGCCGGTCACCGAACTGGCAGAAGACGGCGACCCGATCGAAGTCATCCGTACCCTTATCCGCGAGACCGATTACGAAAACTGGCTGCGCGACCAGAGCCCGGACCCGGAAAGCGCCCAGCGCCGTCTCGACAACGTGGAAGAGCTGGTGGACTGGTGCAAGCGTCTGGCCAGCAAAAATCCGCAGCACAAGTTGCAGAACATCCTCAACACCATTCAGTTGCTTGACCGGCTGGATCGTAATGAGGACGAGGAACAGAGCAACCAGGTGCAGCTGATGACCCTGCATGCGGCCAAGGGACTGGAGTTTGACCACGTTTTTCTGGTTGGCGTTGAAGAAGAGCTGCTGCCACATCGCAACTGCATGGATGAGGCCGGCATAGAAGAAGAACGCCGCCTGGCCTACGTCGGCATCACCCGTGCGCGCCAGACCCTGACCCTGACCCATGCGCGTCAGCGTCAGCGCTATGGCGAGGTCATCGACTGCGAGCCCAGCCGTTTTCTGACCGAGCTGCCACAGGAACTGGTGGAATGGGAGAGTAAAATCACCCGTACACCGGAGCAAAAGAAAGAAACCGGGCGCGCGCACCTGGCGCAGATGCGCGGGATGCTGGCAGATTAGGCACCGCAAACCAGTATCGTAGGATGTGGTGAAGAACGAACCGCATCCTACGGGTTGGCAGAAAAAACACGCATAAAAAAGGCCCGCCACGGTAAGCCGTGGCGGGCCTTTTTACAGCAGTTTAAGTCTTACTCTGCACTCAAACCTGCTTTATCCAGCATCGCGGTAATGGCGGCCTTGAGCTGCGCATCGTCCATACCGGCACCCTGCGCTGGCATATTGCCCTTGCCGTTTTTCGCATTGGCAACCAGTGCCGCCATGCCCTGGCCTACGCGAGGTGTCCAGTCATCCTTGCTACCCACCTTCGGGGCACCCAGAACACCTGATCCATGACAACCCATGCAGGCGCCGGGTACTTCCGGGCCAGAAGCGGCTGCCGTGGCCGCGCCTGCGGCGGCTGCCCCACCAACCGTTACCTCACCCACCGGCTTAATGCGTGCGAGCATCGCTTTTTCACCCAGCTTGTTACGCTCGACCTGGGATGTATCCTTTGTAACCGTCTGTGCTATAACGAAAATAGCTACTCCAAGCACTACCAGAGCCAGAATAAATAGTATTAAATTACGTTTTACCGCTGAATCATCACTCACGAACTTCTCCCCATCGGATCATCTATAGTCGTCACGATACGGAAATTACGGCCCGTATCAAAGCCTGGAAATTGAACGGTGCATTATACCGACATTCGGGCAACAGGGAAATCACACCATTTTATGGGCGTTATAGACGGCCGTGATAGCAACCGGTAACATATGGGCGATTACACGCCACGGATGGCTAGAAAACTGCTTAATACTGCGCCCGTAGCTCAGCTGGATAGAGTACTGCCCTCCGAAGGCAGGGGTCGCGCGTTCGAATCGCGCCGGGCGCACCATATAGAGTAAAAAGGCCCTCCATGATTTGAGGGCCTTTTAGTTTTATGCTGATGCTTATTCTCAGGCCTTACCCGCCTGCCACCACAGCTGAGGGCAGGCGGAGCAGCACCTGACAGGTCTAGTCGTGATCTTCGTCGTCATCCTCATCAACAACGATGGTGGTGGTAGCCGAGCCGCCTGCGTTAAAGCTGACTGTGATGGTATACAGACCTTCTTCGCTGCCCACCTTGACCGGCACATTGAAGAAACTGCCATTACCGCCAACGACGGTCAGGGCAGAACTTGCCTGTATTTCACCACGGCTGCTGGCCGTGGGTCCGGACATGATGATTGTACCTACCGGGTTGCCGTTCTCTTCCAGTGTCGCCGTCCACGGGCGTGATGCATCGACACGGTAACCAACATTGGCAATCCCGGGTTGTTTGATATAGGACTTGCCGGTCGCATCCAGCGATTCAAACATAATGAAGCGCGGGGCATATGGCACACCATCTGAAAAACTGCTTCCGGCGGGACGTGTTGAGTTGCTTAACATGGTCCCCGGCGCCACATGCTGGAAATCGATCAGTTCGACCACTTCCGGTGGTGCACCGCGAGTACGAATACCTTCATTCGATATATGTACCTGACGTCCGACGCTTGCCGCAAATACCACATCGCTATAACCCTGCTCTACCAGCTTGCCTGAGCTCTTGTAGATGCGCACCGCAATACTGCCCACGGTACCAGCCGGGCCGTTATAGAACGGGGTACCGCTATCGGTACGGTTTTTTGAATCGGGTCTGACATGAACAACCTTGAAACCGATTTCATTAGCACGCGCACCTTCCAGACCGTTTTTGCCGTGACCACCGGCAGGTCTGATGATGATCAGATTATGGTTGCTGGCATCGGTTTCCAGATTCCAGTTACCTTCATCGACGCCACCAGTATTGTTGGCCTTGATCGGATTCTGTGGCCCGGTTGTTAATATCACACTGCGATTATTAAATAGTGGAACCGGCGTACCGTCTGCCAGATGGTTGCGCATATAGGTTCCGGACAATTCGATTTCCATCCAGCCTCCGGCCGGAATCTGGTGCCCAAAGTTCTCTGGATCAAATGCGGTACGAGCGGCTGCTTTTTTCGCATTCAGCAGGATATTAAATTCGGTTGGCTCTCCTGCAACCAGACCATTGCTAACCACCGGCGCACTGACGATAACGCTAATGATATTGCCGTCACCTTTTTCCTTTTCGCTGGCAGATACTACGCTGGCCATGCCAGCCAGTGTTACCAGCAAAAAAAGCGAACCCCATTTCCTGAAACCTTTAATATTCTTTACGGACATAACTGCAAACTCCTTCTCTGTTGTTATATAAACCACCGGCCCGGTTTTGTAACAGCACTCCTGATGCCAGCATTTTGCTGTACAGCTTTAAACCCTGTCTAAACGTGTATTACATTCCACCCCTGTGTCAGGCGCAGATCGATTTGCTGATTGACAGAGGTGACCACCATTACCTCTGGAAATAGATTCAGTTCTGCGAGAGACAGATTTCGCCGTTGAATGGTATCGCCGCAGGCGATAAACACGACGTTGTCATATTGATTTTGTATCGCGTGTATTTTCTTTGCATAGGAGGACATATCCTGGCGTAGCAGATTTAGTCCGTCACCATTGGCAAGCACTTCGATACGTACCGCTATCTGTCTGCGTTCTGCTGCGGACAACAGCATATCTATTTTCTCAAAAAGAATTTTTCCGGCCTGCGTATCACTACGCTTTATATGTAACACAACTTTTACGGCGGCATGGTTAAGTGCGGAATCGAGAAGATTTTTGATTGTTGTTTGTTCCAGGCCCCGTGCCGTTGTGACATTCATTGGCGTGTATTCGTTAATCGGAAAAAGTGCCCACATAACCCAGCCTGCAAACATCAGCGTAACGACTCCGAAAGCCACCTGGCTGCAACAATTTTTATTATCACCGATCCTCACGGGTATTAGTGCCGCAGAGCCCTCCGGTTTTGCCGTATGCACCATTATTTTCAGTTGTTGCAGTACATGTAGTCTTCGTTGCAACCCGGGGTTCCTGGTCACTAATACCTGGACACGCATCATTTCAATCTCGTCCAGCTCCTGATCTATATAGGCATTCAGGATTTCGTCGGACACATAATCACTGGTTCTCATGTTACTTCCCGTATCATGGTTACATTGTCAATATCGCGTACGATGCCATGCAAATCGTCATACAGCAGATCACGTAAACGCGAGCGTGCACGGCTTAACCGGCTCATCACTGTGCCAATGCGAATATCCAGCGCAAGTGACACCTCTGTATAGGACATGCCTTCCATGTCAACCAGTGTCAGCACGTGGCGTTGATCAACATTCAGTCGCTTGATCGCGTGCCGCACACGCTCGATCAGGTATTCACGATCAACTTCATGATCGGGGGTATGGTTATACTCCAGATCAATATCATCCAGGTTCACTGTGGGTTTTATTCGTCGCAGGTGCTGGTGATGCGCATTGGCCAGTATTTTGATAAGCCAGCCTTCCAGTGCCTGTGTGTCACGTAACTGTGACAACTTGTCCAGTGCAGTAAGCAGCGCCTCTTGCACCAGTTCATTTGCGAGGTCCGGGCCACAACTCCATGACAGCGCAATGCTATAAAGCCTGGGTCGCATCGCCTCGATACGCTGTTGACATTTTTTTCTTGTAAATACCAGCATGGTTTGTTTTACGCAATGGTTCCTTTTGCATGAATAACAAGGATGCCTCAGGTTGGAATTTATTCCATCTATTTACGATATTATTTTTAATATTTGTAACTCAACAATAGGTATAAACCATTACCCGCACTGAAATAAAGGGAGAGTTGCCGTACAGTAGCGGACCTTAAAGCCTGGACAATGCTTCAATGATGGCAGCCGGCTCCATGCGTTTTTTATAATCGGTGTCGGCATGCACCGCTCGAATAATACCCTTGCGATCGATCACATAGGTGGCAGGTATAGGTAAGGTAACACGCCCTTCGCCATTATAGGCTTCGACATCCAGACCATGTTTTTTATAAACATCAATAAGCTCTGCATTTAATGAGTACAGCAGCTTGTATGCGCGCATCACAGAATCATCAAGATCACTCAGAATCTTGAATTCATATTTGTCTTTTTTAATTTGTTCGCTTGATTTATCAGGTTTTTGCGGCGTGATCGCAATCAACTGTGCATTGTATTTTTTAAAATAAGCCTGGCTGTTGTGCAAGGCATGTAAGTGCAGGTTACAAAACGGGCACCATGCTCCGCGGTAAAATACCAGTACCACGGGTCCCTTTTTCAACTCCTCTGCCAGATTTACCGGCTTGCCCCATGCGTCCGGCAAAGTAAAATCAGGTGCCCGCTCACCTGCCTTGAGTCCTGGCTCTGGCAACGCTATAGCCAGCTGTTCTCCCGACTCCTTCATGATGCGCATATCATCTTTTGAAAATCCTGAGCCTTTTTTATTCGCCTTTTCCTGTTTCATCATCTGCTCGACAGACTGCTGGTAATCCGGTATTTCCTGTTTGGCATGGCCAGGCTGGCTGATGCTGACAAGTATGGCCAGTATCGGTAATAACCTGGTGATCTTTTGTAATGTTTCCATATTCATGCTCCTGTAGTGCCCTGCACACTAGCGCAGTTTTTCGACCTGTTCCGGCTCAATAAGGTAACCAAGCTGGTTTCCCCATTCATTTGCACAATAACTGATAATAGCAGCAACCTCATCTGCCGACAGTGCCGAGGCAAACGCTGGCATGGTACTGCCGGGGCGGCTGTGTAATACGCGCTTTATCGTGTCATTACCGGCCTGGTGAAGTAACGGGTTTTTTCTGAGTGGTGGGGCTCCAATGCTGAGTTCGCCGCTGCCGTCACGCTTATGGCAGGCGGAGCAATTTTTCCGATACAGGGTCTCGCCCTGAGCCAGTATCCTGATATCCGCAGTCGTCCACTTGCTATTCTGTGACTTCCATTTTTGTGTTGCCTGTTCGAGATGCTGCGCCTCATTTGCCTGGCCGCAGGCCGTCAGGCCCACTACAGATGACAATAGAACCACACGTATCAACTTCATTGATAATGACTCTGGCATTAATCGGGCTCCCTGTTATTGCTTCTGTTCCATGCGGCTGGCGCAGTTAATACATAGTACTACCGCAGGATTATGTTGCAGCCGTTTAATCGCAATGGCTTCACCACAATCAGGACAATAGCCATATTTGTCTTGCGTTAATCGCTGTAATGCGGCTTCAATCAACTGTAGCTCGAGGACTCTGCGTCGCTGTGCCTCGATCGACATTTCCTGAGCCTGCATTGCATCCATTCGGGTTAAGCGACCGGTACAGGACTGATCTAGCTCAACGGTTTTAGTGGCATTTTCACCTGTCCTGGCAATGTCCTGTAACTGCTGTTGTCTACTGATCAGTTGATCTTTGAATGCTATAATCTGTTTTTTATTAAACATTATCACAACTGTCCCGTTAAGAAATCGATAATACGCGGCAAGTCTCTGAATTAGCGAACCATCAGGTTGGCCGAAGATACCATCGATATGAAATCACGCAGATCGATTAACGTAGCCATTCCTTCTCCCTCAGGGAGAAGGTCAGGATGAGGGGATACATAAAACAATGAGTTACCTATCTTGATCCCCTCACCCCCGCCCTCTCCCTAAAGGAGAGGGGGTTAAAGGTCCCTCTCATTTTATCTTGCGTATCTGGTACGGCAACAAACCAGACCACATGGCGGTACATAATTCCGGGTTGTTCTTCAATCTCGTCCTCAGTGTACGTGCCGACACGGGTGTCCTGGACAGTGCGATAATGATATTTTCATACCTTGGTAAACGTAGATCGTAAACTGACTTAAATCGCTTATTGAGTTGCTTGCTGGTAAAAAAACCGCTAGATGAAAAAGCAGGTTTACCAATAAAGTTCATCACCAGCATCCCATCACGCTTTAGATGTCGCAGTAACTGGTTGATCCAGCCCGCCGATGGGGCAATCGCGCGCTCTGGCTCACCATCCTGATCACCAAACAGATCCTCGATAATCAAATCAAATGGCGGGCCGCTATAGACCTGCAACCATTGCTGCGCTTCTGCACAGTGCAGTTCAACTGTAGCAGACGATACCCCGAAGTGCTGTGTAGCTACCTGTAAATGCACCGGATCGAGATCTACACCCGTAATCTGTACGGCTGGAAACTGCCTCTGTAACAAATGAATAACGGCACCACCGCCGACTCCCAATACCAGCACCCGATGCAAAGCATCTTCTGGCCTGAGAAATGCGGGTAGCATGAGTAAATCCCATACTCCACCCGCGGTTGCTCGCTGTGGATGATACTGGCTGTGAAATACGCCATTGGTATAAAGGCGGCGCGTACGGCCTGCTGAGCGCACCTCATAATGAACATTGTTTTTCTTTTTTTGCCAGATAACTGCCATTTGATCGTATTAGGTGTTTATTTGCCGTTTTTTTGGGTTAAAATACGCCCAGAAGTGCCTGGATGCCTCTTGCTCATTAGCGCCCAGACAAGGAATTCATTTGCAAGGAAGCAAAGCCATGCTACCAGACTACAGCATACCGCAATGAGTGTTCGGTATGAGTGGGCCATTTTATGCAGCCTATATGAGACTACAGGGCTTGCACCCATATGTTTTCAGGGCGAATTTTGCAATGATTTTTATCCTGGATGGCGCCTTACGCCTGACCGGTTATCTTGGCACCGGGCTGGTAACGTTTGATTTATACAAACTGCTACTGGTTTCGATACCCGTTATGGTGTCCAGTATTTTTATCGGTGGTCTGTTACACCAACGGTTACGCAACTGGAATATAAAAAGAGACATCCGCATCCTGTCTATGGCAGGTGGCGCTGCTTTGATCACCAAGTCTTTTCTAATGCCCTGAGTTTTTCGCTTCTACAGACTCTTGCAACAGTTTCGTCCCGCCTGTTTGGCCTGATATAACGCCTTGTCTGCTCGTTCAAATGCAATCAGCGGATCATCCTTACTGTCGAAAGTGGTCACACCCGCCGACACGGTGATCGGTACATTTTCATCACGAAAATGAAAAGCCATACCGGCTATGGCGGCACGGCATTTCTCTGCGGTGACCACTGCCTCCTGCAGGGGTGTTGCCGGCATGATTAATACAAACTCTTCTCCACCGTAACGTGCGAGCATGTCGGTCTCGCGTACGCTGCCGGTCAGTTTCTGGGCAATACTACGCAGCACCTTGTCACCGGCTATATGTCCGAACTGGTCGTTTATTTTTTTGAAATAATCAATATCCAGTACCAGCATCGACAGCGGTTCATGGTATCGTTGCCAACGTGCATATTCCTGTGCCATACGTTCATCATAGGCATGGCGGTTATACAGGCCGGTTAGCCGGTCACGTCTGGCTCGTTCACGCTCATCAATGACACGCTGACGCAGGCTGCCGGCTTCCTGCTCCATGTGCCGCAAGCGTTCATTCAGCTCGCTAATGTGTTCCTCGGCACGCGTGTTACGCTGGTCTTCATCTTCACGAAACTGTTGCATGTGCTCACCCAGTAGTTCCATGCGCTGCTTCACGCTGGTTTTCAGGCTATCCAGGTCGGATGCATCGCGCACATCGATTTTAATATCCTGAACATGGTCGCGCACGGTCTCGCCCAGTTCGATGCCTCGTTCATACGAACCCACCCGCTCACCCTCGGCCTGCTTGAAGCTGGCATCTACTTCACTCAGGCGTGAGGTCAGTTGAGACAGAAAATTTTCAAATTCCTTTTTCTCGTCATGCACCTTGTTGCGCATGCCGGTAACCAGCGCCGCGATATCGGCCAGTACCTGCGGCCATTCTTCATCCGGCACGTCTTTATGCAAACGCGTCTGCAAGGCCTCCAGATCATTTGCACCTTCTTCATCCAGCTCGATCAGTTCCAGCAGGCGCAAAAAGGCCTCGTTCAATGACATCTCATCATGATGCGGCGTATCAGCACCTTGCGATTGACCACCAAGACTGCTGGCCAGCTCAATCACAATTTTGTTTAATTCAGGCTGTACCGATGCCTGGTTAAGCCGGGTTTTTACATCAGTGGCTACGGTCTGACCAGCACGTGACAGGCTGTCGATTAATTGTGTGAGCACACGCCGCCCGCTTTGTAATTCATCCACATCGGAACCATCAGCGGCTTCTGTCACGCTATGGTTATCTTCATCTTTCCCGGTTTTTCGAAAGCGCGAGAAAAGGCCACCTTTGGATTTTTCAGCGGCTTCTTTGGGTACCTCTTCTGCATTGGCTGCTGACTGAATCAGGCATTGCTTAATCAGGTCAATAAAATCCTGCCTGACTGCCTCATGGGCATCACCTGGTTTATACCGTTTGATTGATTTACGAAATGACTTTTCTGCGCGTGCCGTACCACGTGGTAGTTCAATCTGGGCGATGATGCTTTCCAGTACAACCGCTATATCGGTCTGACTCTCTGGCTTGCGTTCGGATTCAATTTTTTCGAGTCGATTGGTAATCTGACGAATAAGACTGTCGAGCTGTTTGCTGTCCTGGTTGTCTCGTATACTCTTGCGCAAACGGTTAAGCTGATCATCAAGATCATCATCAACGCCTGAGATAGCAATACTCATACGGCTTACTGCGGTACGTAAAAGCGACTCGATACTGGACCAGTCCTTCTCTTTTAGCTCCAGCTCTTCGAGACTTTTGAAGTATTTGTCTTTCCAGACTTCCTGTTCTTCAGACATGCTAGTGTCCTACTCGGTCTCAAGCTGTACCGATTCGGGCAGGCGAATGGACATGGCTATGGGCAGGTGGTCAGAGTAAGTATGGCTCAGCACGGATACGTCTTCTACGGTAATACTGGGTGACACCAGTATGTGATCAAGATGATGTTTCGGGCGCCAGCTGGGGAAGGTAAACAAATTGGGTTCAGGCTCAAGCAGTTTGGTGCCCTGCATCAGAACGCACATTTCAGGGCTGTCCGGTGCACAGTTCATATCACCCATAATCACGACGTTGCTATATTCGCTGACTGCCCGACTGATGTACTCCAGTTGTTTAATGCGTGTGCGCTTGCCTAGCGATAAATGCATAATCACCACAATCAACGACATCTTGTCGCCACCAAAACGAACGATTAGTGCACCGCGCCCGGGGATGGTACCGGGCAATTTATGATCTGATACCTGGGACGGCTTATAACGGCACAAAACACCGTTGCTGTGCTGCGCTATTTTACCCAGTTTACGGTTGGTCTGGTGAAACCAGTACGGGAAGTGGGCCTGGTTGGCAATGTATTCGGTCTGGTTAATAAAGCCGGAGCGCAGGCTGCCTGCATCAACCTCTTGCAGTCCCACCAGGTCATAATCGCCCATCATTTCAGCAATCTGGATAAGATTTTGCATACGCTGCGTGGTGGGTAGTACGTGGCGCCAGCTTTGGGTGAAGTAATCACGAAACTTGTTGGTCGAGGTGCCGGTCTGGATGTTGTATGACATCAGGCGCATACGCTGGCCCGCCGGTTCACTGCCAGCGCTGGTTTGTGTATCCATACAGGCTTCGTTACTCATAGACATAAACACCGTATCGGCCGGCTGACGCTGGCCTTGACCCGGGGAAACGGGCCACTGACCCTCAGATTGGCGAAACCATTTCGCCCAGCTGCCGGGTCAATTTGAGGTTTTCGCTATAGTCGACCGGGCAATCTACAATACAAAGTGTAGACTGTTGCAGCGCGTCGGCCAGAGTCGGTAGCAATTCTTCAGTTTTTGAGACGCGATAGCCTTTTGCACCAAAGGATTCAGCATATTTGACAAAATCCGGGTTGTTGAAATCGACATTGGATTTGCGCCCGAAGTGCGCCATCTGCTTCCATTCTATCAGACCGTAGCCACCGTCGTTCCAGATCAGTATCACGATCGCGATATTCATCCGCATCGCGGTTTCTATTTCCTGCGAGTTCATCATAAAGCCCGCATCACCGGTAACCGCCACCACCGCGCGTTCCGGATTGACCATTTTAGCCGCTATTGCACCGGGTACCGCAATGCCCATGCTGGCAAAGCCATTGGATATGATGCAGGTGTTCGGGTACTCGCAACGGAACATGCGCGCCATCCACATTTTGTGGGCGCCGACATCGCAGACCACGATATCCTCCAGATCCATTGCCGTACGCAGGTCCCAGATCAGTTTTTGCGGTTTGACCGGATATGCGTTGTCATCCCGGTGCAGGTTCATTTCCTCAATGAGCGCATCACGCAGCGGCCGCATCAAATGGCCGATATGCGGCGTGGCCAGCTCACCGATACGGATCAGGCTTTGCTTGATGTCACCCACCACACCGACACAAACATCGTAGGCCTCGTCGACCTCGGCATGACGACTGTCGATATGGATAATCTGGCGATCACCGGACGGGTGCCACAGGTAAGGATGGTATTCGACCAGATCGTAGCCTATGCAGATAATCACGTCCGCCCGGTCAAAGCCGCAGTTGACGTAATCATGCGCCTGTAAACCTGCGCTGCCCAGAGCCATCGGGTGCTTGAACGGTAATGCGCCCTTGGCCATAAAGGTGTTGGCCGTGGGGATGTTCAGTTTCTCGGCAAATTCGGCCAGGTGCTTCCATGCGCGCGCGCGAATCACACCATTACCGGCCAGAATAATCGGGTTGCGGGCATTGGATATCATCTCGGCCGCTACGCTCACCCGGTCTGCCGATGGTTCGGACGGGTGTGGATGGCGTACAACCATCGGCTTGCCGTCCAGATGCATTGCCGCAATATTCTCCGGAAATTCGATAAAACAGGCGCCGGCCTTTTCGGTCTGCGCCAGCTTGAACACCTTGCGAACTACTTCCGGGATCACATCCGGCGTTAGCAGGCGCGTGGAATACTTGGTGATGGAGCGGAACATTTCTTCCAGATCCAGTACCTGGTGTGACTCCTTGTGCAACCGATGGGTACTGGCCTGTCCGGCAATCGCGATCAGTGGCGCGTGATCCAGATTGGCATCGGCAACGCCCGTCATCAGGTTGGTCGCACCCGGCCCTAGTGTAGACATGCACACCCCGGCACTGCCGGTCAGACGTCCATACACATCGGCCATGAAGGCCGCACCCTGTTCATGCCGCGTGGTCACGAAGCGAATACTGGAATCAACCAGTGCATCCATTAGGTCCAGATTTTCTTCACCGGGTATGCCGAAAATATATTCAACACCCTCGGCCTCCAGGCATTTTATAAACAGCTCGGCGGCTTTCACATTTTTATAGGTTGCATCCATACGGGTTGTTTTACTTGCTACGCTCCTTGTTAATCAGGAAGTTGATCACGTTGACCAAGTCCTGATGGGTACCGCCGGCCATGGTCGCATCACTACGGTATTTACCATTAACGATAATGGTTGGCACGCTATGGGCACCGTAACGTTGCACCATACCGCGCGCATTGGCCATTTTGGTTTTCACACCAAATGAGTTAAACGCCTTATCAAACTTTTTCCGACCGATACCGTTTTCGACAAACAGGGCTGCAATTTCATCGGCCGTATTGAGTTTACGGTTGTTTTTATGCATGGCGTCAAAGATTTTATGGTGCATCTTGTCGGACACACCCAGTGCCTCTGCTGTGTAGAAGGCCTGAGCATGGATCACCCAACCAGGGTTCATCTGCGCCGGGATGCGTATAAAAACCACATCATCCGGCTTGTTTTTCAGCCATTTTTGCAGGCTGGGTTCAAAACGATAACAATGTGGGCAGCCGTACCAGAACAGCTCCACCACTTCGATCTTGCCGCCCGGCGCCTGGGTCTGTTGTGCTGGAACAATGCGTTTATATTCAAAACCTTCGACAATCGAGGCAGACTGAACGGACAGGGGCAGCAACAGCACCAGCCCGGCCAGAATATATTTCATACGCGACATGCTTAAACTCCCTTGAATTGGCCGGTCATCATTATTTTCACCGGCGCTTAACTATGTATATGGTGTATAGACCACAATGACAAGCACTTTGTTCACAGCCTGCATGGATGGGGTCTGGTTAGTCGGAACCTTCTCGATTAGATGATGTCCTATTTTATAAGTGACCGGCCGAACTCCTCCCTGGCCAGTCACCTGTTTAGAGTAGTGAACTCCTATTTGGCAGGGTACCCCACCCTGCCGTTTTTCTTTCTCCCCCCACACCCCGTATAATAGCCATCCATTATGGCAACCCGAAACGACCCCTTTCCCCAACGCCTGCTGGCCTGGATAGACGCCCTGATCAGCTTCAGTGGCCGTAGTATCGCGTGGCTGGTGATATTAATGGTGCTGATCAGCTTTAGCGTAGCGATATTGCGCTACCTGTTCGATATTGGCTGGATAGCACTACAGGAGTCGGTCACCTACCTGCATGCACTGGTATTCATGCTCGGGATTCCGTATACGCTGAACCGCAACCGCCACGTGCGGGTAGATATCCTGAATCACCGCTTCAGCCCCCGCACTCGCGCCTGGGTCGACCTGTTCGGCACACTGGTGTTGCTGCTGCCCGTGTTCATAACCCTGTTCTGGCTAAGCCTGAATTATGTCACCAACGCCTGGCTGGTGCTGGAGGCCTCACCGGAGGCCGGCGGGCTGCCGCTGGTGTTCCTGCTTAAAAGCCTGTTACTGCTAATGCCGCTGCTGATGATTTTGCAGGGCATCGCCTGGTTGCTGCGTAATATGCTGTTTCTCACCGGCAAAATCGAAAGCTCAGGGATAGAACAGTAATGGCTATTACCCTGTTCGTCGTGATTTGTATCATGCTGATGATCGGCTTTCCGGTCGCACTCACACTGGCCGGTACGGCGCTGCTGTTTGCCGGTATCGGCACCCTGACGGGCAGTTTCGACCCGTTACTCGGCACCTTGCCCAGCCGCCTGTACGGCATTATGACCAACACCACGCTGATCGCGGTACCCATGTTTGTGTTCATGGGCGTGATGCTGGAACGCTCGCAGGTAGCCGAAAAACTGCTCGACACCATGTCTGCTTTGTTTGGTGCACGCAGCGGCGGGCTAGGTATTTCGGTCATTCTGGTGGGCATGTTAATGGCCGCCAGCACCGGCATCGTCGGCGCGACTGTTGTCACCATGGGGCTGCTGGCATTACCCACCATGCTCAAACGCGGTTACGACCCGGCCGTTGCCTGCGGCACCATCTGCGCATCCGGCACACTCGGGCAGATTATCCCGCCGTCTATCATCCTGATTCTACTCGGCGATGTGATTTCCAATGCCTACAGCCAGGCACAAATGGCCAAACAACAGGCACTGGCCAGCCAGGGGATATTCGAATACAGTGCTCCGCAAACCGTATCGGTAGGCGATCTGTTTGCCGGCGCACTACTACCGGGGCTGTTACTGGTCGGGCTTTATATACTATATATAATAGGCCTCAGCCTGTTCAGGCCAGACAAGGTGCCCGCGCCGTCACAACAGGAACACGCCGAACTGACTGACGGTAATCTGTTAAAACAGGTTTTCTCTGCACTGCTGCCACCGTTAGGACTCATTGTTGCTGTACTGGGCTCGATCATCAGCGGACTGGCCACACCTACCGAAGCCGCCTCAGTTGGCGCGATCGGTGCGATGTTACTGGCCGCTGCCAAAAAACAGTTCAGCATAACCATCTTGCGCAAGGTAGTAATCAACACCACCGAAGTGACCAGCATGGTGTTTTTAATCCTGATCGGCGCCTCGATCTTCTCGGTGGTGTTCCGCGGCTTTGGTGGCGACGAACTGATTGCCAGCTATCTCAGTAATTTACCGGGTGGTGTATTCACCGCGATGTTCCTGGTCATGCTGCTGATGTTTGTACTGGGCTTTGTGCTCGATTTTATCGAGATCACCTTCGTGGTGGTGCCCATCGTCGGACCGGTATTGCTTGGCATGGGGCTGGACCCGATCTGGCTGGGTGTGATGATCGCGATAAATTTACAAACCTCATTCCTGACACCGCCGTTTGGTTTTGCGCTGTTTTACCTGCGCGGCGTTGCGCCGAAAAGCGTACAAACCGCCCATATATATAAAGGTGTGATGCCGTATATCGTCATACAGTTACTGGCAATGGCGATACTGGCCTACTGGCCGGCGCTGGCCACCTGGTTGCCTAAGGTGTTGTATCCCGGTTAGCAACCATATCGTAATTTACAGCTTACCCGCGCGCATTCAGATAGGCTCGCCCCGAGACGTCCTGCCAGGCCATGACCTGATCGCGGAACTGAGCATACGATTCATACACCTTGCGACTGGCCGGGTCTTTTTCTGCCAGCTCTGCTACCACCGTATCTGACAGACCACGTAATTTATCCAGCACCTCATCCGGGAAACGACGCAGGTCGACATGGTGATCATTAACCAGTGTATGCAAGGCGGTATTATTGCGGGCGGTGAATTCAGCCTGCATATCCTGATTGGCAACGCGGCAGGCGTTCATCACGATACTTTGCAGGTCATCCGGCAGGGACGCGAACGCCTGCTTGTTGAACAGTGCCTCAAGCGTGGTGCCAGGCTCATGCCAGCCGGGGTAATAATAATATTTAGCGGCCTTATACAGACCAAATGCCAAATCATTATCGGGACCGACCCACTCGGTCGCATCAATAGCGCCTGACTGTAACGAGGTAAAGATTTCACCTCCGGGCAAACTCACCGGGGTTCCTCCGGCCCTTCTCAGTACTTCACCACCGAGGCCGGGGATACGCATTTTAAGGCCCTGCAGATCTGCAACCGTGTTGATTTCCTTGTTGAACCAGCCACCCATCTGTACGCCGGTATTGCCGGTTGCGGCCGGGATCAGACCAAAGGGCTCGTACAGCTCGCGCCACAGTTCCATCCCGCCACCGTGATAAAGCCAGCTGTTCATTTCCTCTGCAATCAAACCAAATGGTACCGCAGAGAAAAACTGTGCCGCTTCACTTTTGCCTTTCCAGTAGTAGCTGGCGCCATGCCCCATCTCGGCTACACCACCCGATACCGCATCAAAAACCTCAAACGCCGGTACCAGCTCACGGGCACCGTAGACCTTGACCGTGATTCGGCCACCGCTCATTTCGCCAATCAAACGTGCCAGGGTGTTCGCGCCGGTACCCAGACCGGGAAAGTCTTTGGGCCAGGTGGTTACCATTTTCCATTTGAATTCGGTCTTAAAACCCTTATTGTCCATGCTCTGCTGGCTGGCCTTTTCACCGCAGCCTGCCAGCAGGCCGGCACCAGCCAGCGTTCCCACGCCCAGTTTTGACACAAAATCACGCCGCTTCATGACTCTCTCCTCTTATAATTACCGTTACTGTAACCGATTATCATGCTTATCTATAGCGTTGCCAGGCGATAGTGTCGGCTAAATACCCGTAAAACCAATCTGTTAACAGCCAGCATATATCATGGTAATCGTTGTGCTTATTTGCGATACTTGTGTTAACCGCCCATCAGCTCAACTGCTTGTTTACTTTGCAAACTGCCAGGTGCTACGTATGGACAGACAGGTTAACGAGATACGAAGCCGGGTAACATGGATTGTTGCGCTGGTATTGCTGGTCACCCCTGCCGCGGGTCTGACTACTCTGGTGTTGTTTGGCCTGCTGAATCTGACCGATGCGATGACCATGCTGGGCAGTGGGTTTGTCCCCGTTCTGGTGCTTGCTGCTGTACCACTTGCCAGCTGGTGGTTTTACCACTCATTTCGCAACCTGACAGACTGGAGTCGCCGCCCTGATGGTGAGGCGCCTGAGCTGGTTTACTATTATCTACGTCGCTTCAGGCGACACTATTGGGGACTACTGGTCGCGTACACGCTAGCTATCCCTGCGCTGTATCACCTGGAATCTCCTCCAGCCTTTATGGCCAGTATCGAGCACATCATACTCGTTACGTCCCTGTTGTTAGCGGTCGCCATGTTCATTGGTCTGCCCGCTTACCTGATCTGCATGGATCAGCTCAGCAAGCTGGCGCAATGGACCGGGCTTTTCCACGTGCAAAACAGTATTCACAGCAAGATATTGTTACTGGGTGCGTTCATGCCCATTCTTAGTTACTCGTTTATGATGGTGTACTACTGGCAACAAACCGGTCACCTGACCGTCATCACGCTCCTGGTCTGGGGCGCACTGGCTCTGGCGACCGGACTAATCAGTATACTCACGGTGCGCAGCCTGAAACATTCACTGTCACCCGTGCAACACGCACTGGGTCGCACCGGTGCGACGGCCTACAATGAACTGGCCGGTGTACGCCCGGCATCAACAGATGAGATAGGTATTCTGACCCAGACCCTGGGCCGGGTATTTGAGCGGCTGTCTGACCAGGAGCAACAGATTCGAACGGTGGTCGACAAGGCCGCTGAAGGTATTATTGTGGTCACGGAGGCAGGCCGAGTAGACACCTTTAATCAGGCCGCGCAAAGACTCTTCGGCTATCAGTCACAAGAGGTTCGTGGCCAGCCATTATCCAGATTGCTTCCCTTTCTGAAAGAACAGCGTGGCAAGCCTACGCTGTTTACCGGCGAGCGCGAAGAGTCCGGCATCAAAAAAAATGGAAAACCGGTTCATGTGTCGGTAATGATCAGCGATATGCGCACACGCAGCAAACGTATGTTTACCTATATTGTCGCTGACCGCTCCGAGCGACAGTTATTGCTTGATCAGCAACGCAAGGCTGAGAAGCGTTATCGCAACCTGGTAGAAACTGCGCAGGACCTGGTATGGAGTATGGATGCCAAAGGTCACTGGACTTATGTCAATGCCGCCTCGAAAAAGATTTATGGTTATGATCCGGAAGAAATGATAGGAAAACATTTAAGTGAGTTCCAGCTACCCGATTCTATCGAACAGGACACCGCCACGTTCAGGGAAGTACAACAGGGACAAAAACTAAAACAATACGAAACCGTGCATCTTGATAAAAATGGTAATAAGCATTACCTGAGCTTTAACGCCACCCCGGAGATGGATGATCAGGGCAATGTGGTACAGATTACCGGTACCGCGCGCGACATCAGCGAACAAAAGGCCTATGAAAAACAGTTAACCTATCAGGCTGAACACGACGTGCTGACCAGCTTGTATAATCGACGCTATTTCCTGCAGGAACTGGAACGCGTGATTGCGCTGATCCCTCGTCATGATCTTAATTGCGCTGTTTTATATATCGATCTGGATCAGTTCAAACCGATCAATGACACACTGGGGCATGATGCCGGTGACCGGTTACTGATAGAAATCAGCAACATGCTGACCGGTAGTAGCCGCCAGGGTGAACTGCTCGCGCGTTACGGTGGTGATGAATTCACCATGCTGCTGTATAACGTCAATCAACAAACTGTCATAACCGCTGCTGAAAACTTCCGCCTGTTATTTGAAAAATACCGCTTTGTTGATAGTGGCCAGTCGTTCAACATCCATTGCAGTATTGGTGCTGCGCTGGTTACCCCACAAGCTCGTTCCGCCGATGAAGTCCTGACCCAGGCCGATCATGCCTGTAACGTAGCCAAGGCCTGTGGGCGTAATCAGGTGGTGTTGCATGATCCCGCTGATCATGACGATTCCAGGGTTGCTGAAGATACCGGCTGGGCCAATCGCGTCAGTGATATGATAGAAAACAATCGCCTGATACTGACTTTCCAACCTGTTATCAATGTAAAAAACAACAGCATCACTCAGTATGAGGTTCTGATACGTATGCCCAGTGACGAAGGTGAAGCGATTAGCCCCGGGGGGTTTCTGCCGGCCGCCGAACGCTTTGGGCTAATACACAGCCTGGATAACTGGGTAATTGAACATGCCATTGCCAGGTTATCCCGGTTAAAGCAGGCCGGCCAGTCCTGTCACTTTGCTATTAACCTGTCTGCCAAAGCACATGAAGACGAACGTCTGGCTGATTTTGTTTACAAACGCCTTTCTGAAAGTAACGTGCCACCTGAATGGCTATCGTTCGAGCTGAATGAGTCCCGTGTCATCACCAAACTTGCGGACAATCAGCGCATGATTCAGGAACTGACTCAGCTGGGTTGCCAATTTACGCTGGATAACTTCGGATCGGGAATTCAGACTTTCCACACCATCAAGGCACTGAAAATCAATAGCGTGAAGATTGATGGCGATCTGATACGCAGTATTACATCCAGCAATGTTGACCTCGCTATGGTCAGGTCAATAAACAGTATTGCCCATGAGCTCAGACTGACGACCATTGCCAAGTTTGTAGAAGATGAAGCGACTTTAAAATGCATTGAGGAATTGGGTATCGACGAGGCGCTTGGGCATTACATCGGTAAGCCACTCACGCATTTGATCCATAACACCGAACTGCCACACCACGATGACAAACAACTGGACAGTAGCGCCTAAAACCTGAAGTCTCTAAATCTTAAATTCGCTCCAGATTCGCATACGCCAGTACCAGCCACTTACTGCCTTCGTATTCAAACTGCACCTGAACACGCGCGTGATTACCTTGCCCTTCGTAGTTCAGCACCACCCCTTCACCAAACTTGCCGTGCATCACCCGGTCACCCAGCGTAAAGTCCTGCGCCTCATCATCTTGCCAGGCCGGGCTGGATAAGGTCTGGGCACGTTGCGCCGTACCAACCGGTCGTACCTCTTCAATCTGCTCGGCGGGTAGCTCTTTAAGAAAACGGGATGCAAAAGCGAGCTTTTCTGTACCATGCAAACGGCGACTTTCCGCATAACTCATATACAACTGTGACATCGCACGGGTCATGCCCACGTAACACAGGCGCCGCTCTTCTTCGAGTTTTTCCATGTCTTCTACGGAGCGCTGGTGTGGGAACAGGCCTTCCTCCAGCCCGCACATAAACACCAGTGGAAACTCCAGCCCCTTGGCTGAATGCAAGGTCATCAACTGTACACAGTCTTCCCAGGCATCGGCCTGGTTCTCACCCGCTTCCAGCGCGGCATGGGCCAAAAACGAATCCAGCGGAGCCATGTCTTGCTGTTCTTCGCCCGGCTCATAACCCCGCGCAGCGGTGATCAACTCCTGCAGGTTCTCCAGCCGCGACTCGGCCTTCTCACTTTTATCTCGCTGGTGCAATGCCAGCAAGCCACTGCCTTCCAGCACATGCTCGACCTGCTCGTGCAACAGAAGGCCTTCTATCTGTTGTGCCATTGATCGAATCATGGCCTGAAAGGCCGACAGTGCATTAAGCGCACGTGCTGCCAGCGGCTTTTCATCCAGCGCCACCAGGCAGGCATCCCACATCGAAATAGAACGCTCGCGCGCCAGACCACGCAATACCACCAGACTGCGATCCCCAATGCCGCGCGTCGGTACATTTACGATGCGTTCGAATGCCGCATCATCCTGCTGGTTTTGCAGCAGACGCAAATAAGACAGCGCATCCTTGATTTCGGCACGCTCGAAAAATCGCAGGCCACCGTATACCCGATACGGCATTGCCATGGCCATCAACTTTTCTTCAAAAACACGTGACTGTGCATTGGATCGATATAAAATGGCCGTTTCAGAGCGTAAATTACCCTGATCGACCCAGTCGCTAATGCGACCCAGCACAAAAGCCGCTTCATCGTGCTCGTTGTAGGCTGCATACAGGCGAATGGGTTCGCCCTGGTCACCCGCAGTCCATAAATCCTTGCCCAGACGACCGGTATTGTTTGCAATCAAGGTATTCGCTGCAGTCAGTATCGTACTGGTCGAACGGTAATTCTGCTCCAGCCGGATCGTTTTAGCTGCACTGTAGTCCTTGCTGAAACGCTGGATATTCTCGATACGCGCACCGCGCCAGCCATAGATAGACTGATCGTCATCACCCACCACAAACACATTGCCGCTTGCACCAGCCAGCAGCCGTATCCAGGCATATTGAATCGCATTGGTATCCTGAAACTCGTCTACCAGAATATGTGCAAAACGCAGATGGTAGTGTTCCTGTACCGATGCATTATCACGGATCAGCTCCAGCGCGCGTAGCAGTAACTCGGCAAAATCAACCAGACCAGACCGGTTGCAGGCCTGTTCATAGGCGGCGTAAATCTCGATCATATGATCCTGATAATGGTCGCCGGTCAGCTCCAGGTGCGCGGACCGTTGTCCTTCATCCTTGTTGTGATTAATAAACCACTGCACCTGCCGCGGCGGCCAGCGCGCTTCATCAATCTCCATGGTGCGGATAAGCCGTTTGATAAAACGAAACTGATCGTCAGAGTCCAGAATCTGGAAGGCCTGTGGCAGACCCGCCTCTTGCCAGTGCGCGCGTAACAGGCGGTGCGCCAGGCCGTGGAAGGTGCCTACCCACATCCCGCCAAGCGGCCGTTCCAGCATCTGCTCAATACGGCCACGCATTTCGGCAGCCGCCTTATTGGTAAAGGTAACCGCCAGCACCCCGTAGGGCGCCACCCCCTCTACCGATAATAACCATGCTATGCGGTGCACCAGTACACGCGTCTTGCCACTGCCGGCACCGGCCAGGATCAGGCGTGGTTCAGCCGGGGCGGTTACCGCCTCACGTTGGGCATCGTTCAGGGGGGCTAGTATTGAGGTTACGTCCATGTGCAGATTGTAACAGAAACTGTATCGTCACTATGAATAACAAACCAGCCAATAACAACAGGGTATCAGGAGTCTAGCTCAACGTATCCAGTGGGCTGTTCACCGTAATGCCTGGTTTGTTCAGGACATGTGTATATATCATCGTTGTAGAAACATCTGAATGACCAAGCAGCTCCTGAACAGTACGAATATCATAACCAGACTCCAGCAAATGAGTCGCGAAAGAATGCC
>ENA-ORDP01000644-ORDP01000644.1-marine-sediment-metagenome-genome-assembly--contig:-NODE-644-length-21715-cov-33.185411_pt1 | contig 21715 bp, 19 predicted proteins | sample MGYA00248627_ERZ508539 | MGnify/ENA primary metagenome ERZ508539 (study PRJEB26208, sample SAMN05571518) | marine sediment metagenome | biome: deep sea; feature: Hydrothermal vent; material... | reverse complement strand
TGCGCCTGCACTGGCAGGGCGACGACGACACGCAGCAACTGGCCCAACGCTTGCGTGAACTGGACGGCATCCCCGCTGTAACGCTACCCGAGAACCTGATGGCGACGTTGCGCCCCTATCAGCAACACGGCCTGGACTGGTTGCAATTTCTACGCGAATACCGACTGGCCGGCATCCTGGCCGATGACATGGGACTGGGCAAGACCGTGCAGGCGTTGGCCCACGTGTTACTGGAAAAGGAACAGGGCCGCGCCGACCGCCCCAGCCTGGTGGTCGCCCCCACCAGCCTGATGTTCAACTGGCGTCACGAGGCCGAGCGTTTTACACCGTCACTCAAGGTACTGGTGCTGCACGGCCCGCAACGCCATAAACGCTTCGCCGACATCGCCAACCACGACCTGATCCTCACGACTTACCCGCTCTTGTCCCGGGATAAAGAGCCATTGCTGGCCCACGCGTACCATTTGTTAATCCTCGACGAGGCGCAGGTGATCAAAAACCCCAGGGCGCAAGCCAGCCGCGTGGTGCGCGACATCGACGCCCGCCACCGCCTGTGTCTCACCGGTACCCCGCTGGAAAATCATCTGGGTGAGCTGTGGTCGCTGTTCGATTTTTTACTGCCCGGGCTGCTGGGCGACAGCAAGCAGTTCCGCCGGCATTTCCGCACACCCATCGAAAAACACGCCGACGAAATAACCGCACAACGCCTCAGTCGCCGTATTCGCCCCTTCCTGTTACGCCGCACCAAGCAACAGGTGGCCACCGAACTGCCACCCAAAACGGAAATCATCCAAACCGTGGTGCTGGAGGGCAAACAGCGGGAACTCTACGAGACCGTGCGCCTGGCCATGCACCGCCGGGTGCGCGAGGAAATCGAGCGCCAGGGCATGGGCCGCAGCCACATCGTGGTGCTGGATGCGTTGTTGAAGCTGCGCCAGGTATGTTGCGACCCACGCCTGGTGAAAATGGCAAGCGCACAAAAGGTCAAACAATCGGCCAAGCTGGCCATGCTCATGGCGCTGCTGCCGGAGATGGTCGAAGAAGGCCGGCGTATTTTAATCTTCTCCCAGTTCACCACCATGCTCGGGTTAATCGAAAACGAATTGAAAAATGCCGACATTAATTATGTAAAACTCACCGGGCAAACCCGTGACCGGGCTAAACCGGTACAGCAATTCCAGGCCGGTAAGGCACCCGTGTTTCTGATCAGCCTCAAGGCCGGTGGTGTGGGACTCAACCTCACCCGCGCCGACACCGTCATCCACTACGACCCGTGGTGGAACCCCGCCGTGGAACGCCAGGCCACCGACCGCGCCCATCGCATCGGCCAGCAACAGGCGGTATTTGTCTACAAGCTCCTTTGCGAAGGCACCCTGGAAGAAAAAATCCACGCCATGCAACAGCGCAAGCAGGTGCTGGCCGACAGCCTGTATCAAAGTGATGGCGGCAACGCGCCACAATGGGATGAACAGAGTCTGGATGCCCTGTTCGGACCGCTGGATGCCGCCGAATGAGCACCCCGGTTATCCCGCCTGTCCAACACCAGGTCGACCGCTTACTGCTGGAACAGGGCGAATACCTGCCCCTGGAATTTCTGTTGCAAGAGGGACGCCTGAATTATGCCGACTACGAGGCATGGCGCAACGGCGAGTTAAATACGCTGGATGAAGTCTTGTTTGGCGACCGCGAACACGTCCAACAGCAATTGACACAGGCTGCCGACTACCTGCAACGCCTGGGCTGGGAGAGGGAAACCGTCAGCTATCAGGTCTGGCTTAACGACCACTCGCCACGTTTAAGCTTCAGTCAAAACAATGCGCTGGATCGCTGTTTTCACCAGCGCTATCGTAAACCGCAAGACCAGCCGCAACTGGATATGTTCACCGATGCCCCGGCCACCAACCGGGTCAACGGCATCACCCGGGCATTGGTCAATCGCAACGCGGCAGAGGCGCGCCGTCAGCTGGATGGTCTTTACGATACCGCGCCCGACCATGTCCGCCTGGGCGAACTGGAACGTCTGGTGGAAGCAGCGGAAAACCTCGATGCACCGGTTATCGACGCCGCCACCGACATGCAGCTTCTACAAGAGACATTAACCCCCCTGGCGGAAAGCCTGTTGGGCAAGGGGAGCCGCAACCTGCTGGTCCCCCTGTGGCGACGCCTGAGTTCGGCCCTGCGCAACCACCCCTGGCAAACAACGCAACCCGACGTGCATGCCAGCTACACGGCTGGCCGGGCGATGGATTGGGACATCGCCCGCCAGGCGGTGGAACAGGCACCCGACTGGCGGGCCGACCCGGTGTTGCTGCAACGCCACGCCCGCGCCTGCGACCAACTGCACCGGCGCTGCGACGCCTTACTGAGCTGGTTCACGCTGTGCTGGCGGTTTCCGCAACGCTGCGATGCGCTCGAATCCAGCAGCGATACGGAACTGCACCAACAGTGGATAGCCTTCCTGGAACTGGAGCCGGAACTGCCAATGCAGACCTTTCCCGCCTGGCTGCTGTTAACCAAGCCAGGCTTGACCAGGATTCTGCCCCCTCCTCACCACGATACGACAGCGTACCCCGCCAGTTACCAAACTCTGTACCGGCTGCAAAGCAACATAGCCGACCCAACCGATGAGCACATCGCCTTGCGCGCCCGGCTCAAACAGCAGGATCCCGTGTTATTCCAGCACTACCTCAGCAATATTCAGAAACAAACTACCCCACAGTAAACGGACGGGGTATCCCGCTCCTACGGATTTCGCCATACCATCAAAAGTAGGCGCCCTTAGTCGGAAGGCGGAGAATTGAACCCAAAAGAGATTCAACCGGTACTCCAGGCACGCGGGCGTTGCATCCCGGCAATCTTGCAGGCCTGTTTGACATAGCCATAGGGAAATAATTTGAACAAGTGCTGCTTGGCGATTTTCTTGTCGTAACCGTCTTTCTCAACCAGAAACCCGACCACATGGCGCACATCCGGCGCGACCTTGTTTTCCATCCAGTAGGCCCGCATAAAATTGATAATTGCCCAGTATTCCTCCGTAAGTAGCAGGCTTTCGCCCGCAGCCAGTTCAGTGGCAACCTGTTCATCCCAGTCTTCCGGATCAACCAGGTAGCCTTCGATATCCCGTGCAACTTGTGTATCCGTATCCATCTTCGTTCCCCTGATCAGTTGATTTACAGTTACTCTATCGGCCACATTAAATGCTTGTCAAACGATATTATTCAATGAATACTATCGAAATTATCGATATATAAGGCCGGAACAGGCCGCGAGAGGCATAGCAGCATGGATATCGAACAATCCCGCACCTTTCTGGCCATTACCGCCCACGGCAGTTTCCTTGAGGCCGCCCGGCAATTGCACCTGACGCAATCGACCGTCAGCGCGCGTATCCGGCGCCTGGAAGAGGAACTGGGCGCACGGTTGTTCGTGCGCAACCGCTCCGGCGCCACACTGACGCCGGGTGGACGCCGGTTTCTGCAACATGCCAAACGACTGGTACGGACCGCAGAGCAGGCGCGCCACGAAGTCGGCCTGCCGGGACGCTACCGCGCGACCATCCGCATCGGCGGCCGGATCGCGTTGTGGGAAGGGTTCTTACCGGCATGGGTCGGCTGGATGCGCCGCGCCGCGACCGATGTTGCCATTCGTAGTGAGATCGGCTTTGAGGAAGACCTGATGCGACAGTTGGTCGAAGGCACGCTGGACGTCTGCCTGATGTACACGCCCGGCCACAGTCCCGGGCTGATTGTCGAGCACCTCTTTGATGAAACGCTGGTGCTGGTCAGCAGCCGACCCGATGATGTCAAACCGGGCAAAGACTATATTTATGTCGAATGGGGGCCGGGTTTCTATGCTCAGCATGCGCAGAGCTATCCCGATCTGGAACGACCACCACAGGTGGTTAACATCGGTTGGCTGGGTATACAACTGATTCTCAGTAACGGCGGCAGCTGCTTCCTGCCTGCACGCATGGCCGAACCGTTCATTGCCGCCGGCAGCCTGTACCGTGTCGCAGAAACACCGGAATATGTTCACCCGGCTTATATGGTCTACCCACGCGAAAGTGACAACCCGGTGCTGGCGCAGGCGCTACAGGGATTGCGCCAACTGGCCGGTCACGCTCCTACAGGGTTATTGGTTAATGCCGAACTGTCGAAAACAGCGCATCGAAATTCCCGTCAGCTGCCAGCCGGTACCCTTTGATGTCGTCCCGTGCGGCAAAATACTGGTCTTCGTACCACAGTGGCACGTAGACAAGTTGCTCAAACAGCCGGGCCTGTAAACCGGCGTAGATTTTTGCTTGTTGTTCTGTATCCGTTGCCGCCATTGCCTGTTCGATCATCCGGTCGACCTGCTCATCGACCAGGCGCCCCCGGTTGGCGCCCGAAGGCGGTAACGACTGACTGTGAAAGGCGTAGCGAAAGATATCCGGTGATTTCACGCCGACCCAGGCCAGGCTGTACATCTGGAAACGACCGGCCTTGATATCACCGTAAAACGTACCCCAGTCGTAACTCTGCACATCCACCTCTATGCCAACCCGCCCTAATTGTTGTTGCAGGATGGTCGCGATGCGTACACGAAACGGATCACTCGATGTTTTGTAGCTTATGCGTAACGGGTTCGCTGTGCTGTATCCGGCGCGTACCAGCAAGGCTCTGGCCCTATCGAGGTCGGTTTTAATGCTACCCAGTTGCGCGTTGCCCGCCCAGTGTTCCGGTACCAGTAAAGCAGAGGCCGGTCTGGCTGCACCGCGAAAGATGTATCGGATAATCGCCTGGCGATCAATAGCCAGTGCAATGGCGCGTCGCACTCGCCACTGGCCGGTATCCTTGTCCTGGAGCTGAAAACCCAGATAGGAAAAATTGCTCCCGGCGTGTTTTTGTACTTTGATACCGGTTTTCCCTGCCAGGTAGTGCAGAAGTTCCGGGGGCAGATCGTTTTGCAGGATGTCTACTTCGCCGCGCATCAGTTTAAGCACCCGCATGGTCGGATCATGCACCTGCTCGAATACAAACACCTGCCGGTCACGGGTACGCACCAGTTCCAGCCTGCCCGATTCCGGCCAGCTGTGCAGTCTGAACGGACCACTCCCCATCGGCTGGTGATGAAAGGCGGTACCTGCCTCAATTCCGGCCGCGGGCAGAATCCCGATGGACAGGTACCCCGGGAACAGGATGTCGGCGCGGTTAAGGAAAAAATCCAGCGTGTTCGCGTCTACCACCTGGATACGTTCGATCATCGCCAGTGTTCCGCGATGTGGTGACGCGGTTTTTGAATCAAGAACCGAGCGGTAGGTTGCGGCGACATCACGGGCAGTGAGTCGGGAGCCATCATGAAACAGCCGTCCCGTTTCGCCAAGCCGGAATCTGTAATGACGCTCCGAGAGCTTTTTCCAGGTGGCAAGAGCAGGCACCGGGCGGGCCTGCTCGTCGAAATCAACCAGCTGCCGGTATAACAGCCGGTTAATCCGTTCGGAGGTGGCATCCGTGGCAAAGCGCGGATCAAGGTTGATGGGTGCCGACGCCAGGCCGAAGCGAATACTGCCGGTCTCGGGTGCGCTGCATGCCATGAGCAGCGTCCCACATAGCAATATGATCCAGCACTTCACCACTGCGTGTAGGGCTTCTTTGCCAGGTTCATATTGTAGTACCGGGAATCATGAGAGACTTCCTCGCCCAGCCAGTCAGGCGTTTCGAAAACCTCCTGTTCATCGTCTAACTCGATCTCGGCAACAACCAGTCCGGCATTTGCGCCTGCGAAGACATCCACCTCCCACAGGTGCCCGGCATGAGTCACGTGGTAACGTGTTTTATCGATACGGCCGCCGGCGCATAATTCCTGCAACATTTCAGCAGCGTCGTCCACAGGGATCGGATACTCATACTCCAGCCTGCGTAGCGCGGAGGTCGCCTTTTTTATGTTCAACCAGGCCCTGTCGCCCGCCAGCCGCACCCGCACACTGCTTAACGGGTCACTGGCCAGATAGCCCTGGCGGTAAACCACGCCTGCATCAGCCTGTTCCCGCCAGCTGTCATCGCGCAGCAGGAACTTTCTTTCGATCTCTATTGCCATGCGCGGATTGTAGCAAGCGTACTCTGAGTCGGCGAAAGTCATTTGCGGGGAGGCGATCAGCAAACAGCAGCACTGTTCGCGTTCTGGAACGGCCGCTCCGGAACCGAGCCGCTGCCACGCGATAGCTGACAAATACCGGTAACAGCAACTCTGCGGGCAACCATTCGGCATCAGGCCCTCGCAACTGCCACCCTTTCAGCCTGTCCCAGGACAGGGCCTGAACGGATGCTGTCGAGGTGGCGGCGATATGCCGGCGGTAAAGGTGGAGAAAGTGCGTCACCAATAGCACCGTCAACAGCAGCCTGACCGGTCCGGACAGGGGCACATTCCACCAGGCCAGGATGGCCAGTGAATAAAGTGACACCAGTACCGACAGGTAGAAACGTGAAGGACTGAGTTCAATGCTCAGTGGCTGATCGAATTTGCTCAACGAGTTGTGCGACATCCTTGTCGGTGGGGCGGATACGACCCATGAACCATTCCAGCAACACGGCATCGGGGTAATCGAGCATTTCATCAAAGCGCTGCTGTCCCGGACCATCCAGGTCCTGATAACCCTGTTCCAGAAAGGCTTTCAGTAACAGGTCCAGTTCCAGCATACCGCGCCGGCACTTCCAGTGCATGCGCGCCAGTTCACTCACAACGAGCGTTTCACCATCAGTGCCTTGATGCGGCCGATGGCCCGCGTCGGGTTCAGGCCCTTGGGGCAAACATCGACGCAGTTCATGATGGAGTGACAACGGAACAGACGAAACGGGCCTTCCAGATTGTTAAGACGTTCTTCAGTAGCCTGGTCACGCGAATCCGCGAGAAACCGCCAGGACTGCAGCAGTGCGGCCGGTCCCAGAAACTTGTCCGGGTTCCACCAGAACGACGGGCAGGATGTGGAACAGCAGGCGCACAGAACACACTCGTACAGGCCATCCAGTTGTTCACGTTCCTGTGGCGACTGCAGGCGCTCCACTTCGGGGCAGGGTTCTTCATTAATGAGCCAGGGCTTGGCCGTCCGGTATTGTTTGTAGAACTGTTCAAGATCGACTACCAGATCACGAATGACCGGCATGCCTGGCAGCGGCCGGATCTCGATCGGTGTTTTCAGCTCCGAAAGACGGGTGATGCAGGCCAGGCCGTTACGGCCATTGATATTCATGCCGTCCGAGCCGCACACACCTTCCTGGCAGGAGCGCCGGAAACTCAGGCTCTCATCCTGCGCCTTCACCAGCAGCAGTGCATCAAGCAGCATCATGTCCGGTTCTATCTGATCGTCGGGAACCTCATAGTCCTGCATGTAAGGTTTGGCATCCTGGTCCGGGTCATAGCGATAGATCGAAAATTTCATGGTTAATACGTCCGTTTTTTGGGCGGGAAGGTATCGACCGTTAGCGGCTTGACGCGTACCGGTTTGTAGTCCATTTTATGTCCCTCTAGCGAAAACAGGCTGTGACGTAACCAGCGCTGGTCATCACGGTCCGGGTAATCCATGCGGGAATGCGCACCGCGACTCTCCTTGCGCATCAAGGCAGAGGTAATGGTCGCTATGCCGCATGCCATCAGATTGTCGAGTTCCATGGCTTCGATTCTGGCGGTATTGAAAACGCGGCTGTGATCGTCAATATAGGCATCCTGCATACGATTCAGCAGCTCCAGAACCCTGGTTTGACCCTCCTGCAAAACTTCTTCATTGCGGAACACGCTGCAGTGTTCCTCCATGACCCTGGCCAGTTCCGTGCGCAGCTGCGCCACTGACTCACCGCTGCCCTGACGGTTCCAGCGCTCCAGTCTCGCCATGGCCGGGTCGGTGGCATCATCCGGAATCGGTTGATGGTAGCGGTTCTCACTCAGATGCCCGATAACGTGATTGGCGGCAGCACGACCAAACACCAGGATATCGAGCAGGGAATTGCCCCCCAGCCGGTTGGCGCCGTGTACCGAGACGCAGGCGCACTCACCTACCGCGTACAGGCCCGGCACCGGTTCTTCGGCCCCCTGCTGCACCGGCACCACCACCTGCCCGTGTCGATTTGTCGGGATGCCTCCCATGGTGTAGTGCGTAGTGGGATAGACCGGGATCGGTGATTCGCACGGGTCGATGTGTAAAAAAGTCATCGACAGATCGCGGATACCCGGCAAGCGTTTTTTAACGATATCCGCGCCCAGATGATCCAGTTTCAACAATACATAGTCCTTGTTCGGGCCGGCGCCTCGCCCTTCGCGTATTTCCGTCGCAATAGAACGGCTGACCACATCGCGGCTGGCGAGATCCTTTGCATTCGGTGCATAGCGCTCCATGAAACGCTCACCGTCACCGTTTAACAGGTAGCCGCCTTCACCGCGCGCACCTTCGGTGATCAGCATACCCTTGCCGGCAATACCGGTGGGATGAAACTGGAAGAATTCCATATCCTGTAATGGAATACCGGCACGCAGGGCCATGGCCAGGCCGTCGCCGGTATTCACCAGTGCATTGGTATTGGTGCGGAATAATTGTCCGGCACCACCGGTCGCCAGGATGGTGGTTTTTGCCTCGATGAGGATCGGCTCACCGCTGGCAATCTCGATGGCCAGTACGCCCAGAAAATACCCATCGTGGGTGCGAATCAGGTCGATGGCAAAATACTCATCGAAGAAATGCGTTTTGGCGCGGATATTCTGTTGGTAGAGCGAATGCAGGATGGCGTGGCCGGTACGATCAGCAGCGGCACAGGTGCGCATCGCCTGCTCACCACCGAAATTCCTGCTCTGCCCGCCAAAAGCGCGCTGATAGATTTTACCGCTGTCCAGGCGCGAGAACGGCACGCCGAAGTGTTCCAGTTCGTAAACCACGCGGGGTGCCGCACGACACATATATTCAATAGCATCCTGGTCACCCAGGTAGTCACTGCCCTTGACGGTATCAAACATATGCCAGTGCCAGTTATCAGACGTCACGTTGGCAAGCGCCGCGTTGACACCGCCCTGGGCAGCGACGGTATGGGAACGGGTCGGGAATACCTTGGAGACTACCGCGACCCGGGCATCAGCCTGTGAAAGCTGCAGTGCGGCACGCAAACCACCGCCACCGGCACCGATAATCAGGGTATCAAAACTGCGCTTCTCTATCGTCATTCCCCTACCCCGTCCCCATAGCGGCCAGTGTTATTGCACGCATAACCCACAGCAGGCTGCCGAGCAGTACCAGAGCGGTTCCCGCCATAAACAGCAAACGTAGCCAGACGGCATGTATATAATCGATCAATACATCGCGGATGCCTACCCAGACGTGCAGCAATAGCGCCAGTGCAAACAGGGTGGTACTGACACTCATCCAGGGGCCGCTCAACCCGCTGCGCCATTCCTGGTAGGTGAAGGCTTCAGTACGGAAAATGATCGTAATGACCACGATAAGGTAGGCGGCCAGATAGATCGCCGTAAAGCGTTGCAACAACCAGGCTCGAAGCCCCTGAGCGGCTCGGCTCATAAAAGACTTGCCGCGTAGACCGCTGCCATCAGCAAGGCACCGATGTTGACCAGCCAGGCCGAAATAGTGGCGCAGTTTTTGTCTACACCAAGATCCACATCAAGAAACAGGTGACGCACGCCGGCCAGCAGATGGTGGCTCAGTGCCCAGGCCAGAATCACCGACAGGAGAATAACCGGGGTTGACTGCAAACACTCCTGCACGCCCCGGAAGCCCTGCTCACTCTCCAGCGAGCGGTCAAATTCCCACGCAATAAACGGAATTGACAGAAACATCAGCACACCGGAAATTCGATGGCCAATGGAGACAATGCCGCCAGGCGGCAATTTGATCTTGATCAGGTTCAGAAACTTCGGAGCTGGCTTTTTTTCGGCCATTGAACTCAACTCGCCCGGCATTGGTGTGTTTATACCACCTGTCCGTTTAATCTACCAGCGTTTGCGAGGCTGACACCCAAAGAAAGATTGACTACTATGCAGCACAGGTAATCAGGACTGTTAGCCAATGATATCTGAATGGAAAGATTTTCTGGCCAATGCCGGTGCAGAATTCAACGATACCGGTGTTGCCCACTATGGTAGCGAGCGTCGGGAGCTGAAAGTGGCGATCACCGGCAATGTATTCGCTGACCTGTCACACTACGGACTGATTTCGGCGCACGGTGAGGATGCAGGGACTTTCCTGCAAGGCCAGTTCACCAACGATATCCGCAAAGTCACTAACGAACACAGTCAGCTCACCGGTCTGTGCAACCCCAAAGGCCGCCTGCTCGCCACGTTCCGTGCCCTGCAGCGTGGCGACAGCTATTACCTGTGCCTGCCCGGTACCATGCTGGAAGATGTCATCAAGCGCCTGCGCATGTTTGTACTGCGGTCGAAAGTGACGCTGGAAGATGTCAGTGATACCTTCGTCCACCTTGGGGTGTCGGGAGACGATGCGGAACAGGAGCTGCGCAAGTTTGCCGGTGAATTGCCTGAAACCGTGAACGCCGTTGTGCAGGCCGGGGACCACACCATTATCCGGGTCCCGGGAATTCACCCGAGTTACGAGATATTCACCAGTGTGGATGACGCCAGACAGTTGTGGGACCGGCTCAATGTACAAAGCGCCCCGATCGGGGCCAACGCCTGGCAGTTGCTTGATATTCAGGCGGGCATACCGGTCATCTCACCGCAGACTCGCGAAGCCTTTGTGCCACAGATGACCAATCTACAGTTAATTGACGGCGTCAGTTTCAAGAAAGGCTGTTACACCGGACAGGAAATCGTCGCCCGCATGCAGTACCTTGGCAAACTCAAGCGCCGCATGTACCGGGCCCGGGTCGAGAACGCCCCGCCGCTAACGGGCGAGGAGGAAATTTTCGTAGCGGGCAAGGCGCAGCAGAGTGTCGGCAGACTGGTCTCTGTCGCCCCGCACCCTGACGGCGGTTACGCTATGCTCGCAGTATTACAGATAGCCAGTGCGGAAGGTGATAACGAGCTGCATCTGGGCGCTGTCGATGGCCCGCTGCTGGAGCTGGAGACACTGCCCTACCCGTTTGCAGAGGACTGACCCACAGCAAAATCCGGATTAAGATAACGCCCCACCATAACCCAAGGAGCCGGTATGGAACCCGAAGAAGTCTTCGTTAATGAGCTTATCCAGGACCTGGAGAGCGGCCATTTACAGCTACCCACCCTGCCCGAAGTCGCATTACGGGTGCGTGATGTCGTCGATGACGAAGATGCCAACGCCGGTCAGATCGCCGATATCATCGGCCAGGACGCTGCGCTGTCTGCGCGCCTGTTGCAGGTTGCCAACTCCCCCCTGTACCGCGGGCGCCAGGAAATTGATCGGCTGCCCATGGTAGTCGCCCGCCTGGGCAATAAGCTGGTACGCAACCTGGTCACCAGCCAGGTCATGAAGCAGATGTTCCAGGCCACCAACGACATGGTCGACCAGCGCCTGCGCGCAGTGTGGGAGCACAGCGTACAGGTCGCCGCCATCGCGCGTGCGCTGGCCGGCCAGGTACCCGGCGTGGAACCGGATCAGGCCATGCTGGCCGGCTTACTGCACGATATAGGCACACTGCCGATTCTGTACCGTGCCGAGGAGCGCGACGAATTGCTGGATACGCCCGGGCTGCTCGATCAATTGATCGAAGACCTGCATACCCGTATCGGCGGCGCCATTCTCAAACACTGGAAGTTTCCCGCAGCACTGGTAGCGGTCGCCGCCGAGCACGAGGACCTGACCCGGGACCATTCCGGCCCTGCCGATCTGGTCGACGTGGTACAGGTCGCCAACCTTCAGAGTCACATTAATTCTGACCACCCGTTGAGCCAGGTGGACTGGGGCACAATCCCCGCATTTCACCACATGGGGCTTGATGTGGACGTTCATGAAATCGAACTCACCGATGTGGAAGAGGAAATCGACGCCGTTCAGCAACTATTCAACTAGCAGTGTATTTTCGCAACTAAATGATTTTAATAGAATATATTTTCTTTGATACAGGAATTTAGTGAATTTTATCCAATAACCACTCAAGCCCGCGACTTGCGTGCCGACGCAGTTACAATATCCCGTATTCTCAAATAGATAGCGTAACAGGAGATACTGTGGGCAGGAAAGCAGTCTACACCGCCCCAAACGAACTTCGGGAGCTACAAGCCCGGCTTAAAGAAAAAGAAGCCGAGATCACCATGCTCACGGAAGTTACCGATGTCATAGGCAGCGAATATCGGTTACAGAAGGTCTTCGACCTGGTTGCCGCGCGCGCTTTCGATTTACTTGGCGCCGAGACAGTCACCATTCCGATTCTTGCTTCCGACCAGAAATCCTATTGTTATCGTGCCGCGTGTGGTGTCAATGCCGAGGAACTGCGGTTTGCCGAGCTGCCTATCGAAGTCGGTATCTGCGGCTGGGTGCTGCGCAACCGCAAGCCCTGGTGGAAAGGCGTACTCGATCAGCTGGATGGCTGCAATCGTAACAAGTGGGAACAGGAAGCCGGAAACCTGATCCTGGTACCGCTGGTTGGCAAACGTCAGTTTCTGGGTGGCATCGCCTGTATCAACAAGATCGGCGAAGACAATTTCAACGCGCACGATTTCGATCTGCTTGGCATGTTTGCCAACCAGGTCAGCATCGCCATCGAGAACGCCATGTTCTTCGAAGAGCTGAATGCTGCCAAACAGAGCTCCGAGGCGTACCGGGAAAAACTTGCCGAGTCCAATCGCAAACTCCTGCTCTCCAACGAGGAACTGCAACACTTCGCCCTGCATGATCCCCTGACCGAGCTGCCCAACCGCACATTGATGCTCGACCGTCTGCAACAGGGCATCCTGACTGCCAAACGCAACCGCCACACACTGGCGTTGATTATGATCGATCTCGACCATTTCAAGGAAGTGAACGATACGCTGGGCCACTCGGTCGGTGACGCATTGCTGGTTGGTGTTGGCGAGCGCTTCCAGTCCACATTGCGCGAACCGGATACGCTGGGGCGTTTGGGCGGCGATGAATTCGCTGTAGTGCTGCCGCAGGCAGACCGTGAAGCAGCACTGACAGTGGTAGGCAAATTACAGGCAGCGCTGCAAAGACCGCTGGAAATCGATCACAATAATTTTTCCGTCGCAGCGAGTATGGGTATCGCTGTTTATCCGGAACACGGTAATGACCCCTCCAAACTGCTGAAAAGTGCCGACGTCGCCATGTATATTGCCAAGCGCAACCGCGATGAGTACGCCATCTACAACATCGAGCATGATAGCTACAATCCCAACCGGCTGGAGTTGCTGAACGACTTGCGTGCAGCGATACAGCAACGTGAGATAGGCATAGCGTTCCAGCCTAAACTCGATCTGCGCCGCCAGATCATCACCGGGGTGGAAGTGCTGGCGCGATGGACCCATCCAACGCGCGGAGCTATCCCTCCCACCGATTTCATTCCGGTGCTGGAACAGACGGGTCTGATCAAGACGTTTACTCTGCAGATACTTGAAAAAGCGGTAAGTTACTGCAAATTATTTCAGGACAAAGGCTATCAACTGGGTGTCGCGATTAACCTGTCGATGCACAATCTGCGCGACGAGAATCTGCCGGCGCAGATTGCCACCATTCTCGATCGCTACCACCTGGACAAGCAGTTCCTGATGCTGGAGATCACCGAGAGCGCCATTATGCACGACCCGGAACTCAGCCTGGATATCCTGACCCAGCTGAACAAGATGGGCCTGCAATTATCCGTAGATGACTTCGGTACCGGGTATTCCTCACTCAGCTACCTGAAACGCTTGCCGGTGCAACAGCTGAAAATAGACCACTCTTTCGTAAGTGACATGATGGGCGACAAGGACGATGCCATGATCGTGCGCTCTACCATAGACCTGGCGCATAATCTGGGTCTGAACACGGTTGCCGAAGGTGTGGAAACCCAGGAAGTTCTCGACAGGCTAACGGAAATAAAATGTGATCATGCCCAGGGCTTTCTGATCAGCCGACCATTGTCACTCGATGATTTCATGAGTTATCTGCTGGCCGGTGAGTGGGAGGTATCCACTTTTAGTGAAGTGAAAGAGGCCGGCCGCGACTATTGACGCATATGCGGAAACAACAGCACATCGCGGATTGATCCCGAGTTGGTAAACAACATCACCAGCCGGTCAATACCGATGCCCTCGCCCGCCGTAGGCGGCAGACCGTGCTCCAGCGCGCAGATGTAATCCTCATCGTAGTGCATGGCCTCGTCATCTCCGGCCTCCTTCTCTTCAACCTGCTTGCGGAAGCGCTCTGCCTGATCTTCGGGGTCATTCAGTTCGGAAAAGCCATTGGCTATCTCTCGCCCGCCAACGAAAAATTCGAAACGGTCGGTCACAAACGGATCTTCATCACTACGCCTTGCCAAGGGTGATACTTCCGTCGGGTAAGCGGTAATGAATGTTGGACCCTTGAGCCGGTGTTCCACCGTTTTTTCGAAAATCTCGATCTGCACCTTGCCCAGGCCATAGCTGTCCCTGATCGGGATGTCCAGCGATGCAGCGATGCTGCGCGCTGACTCCAGGCTTTCCAGCTGTGCCGCTTCGAGCCCGGGATTAAAGTGCAGGATGGATTCCTTAACAGTCATGCGCACAAACGGCTTGCCAAAGTCATACTTGTCGTCCTGGTACGAAATCACAGTATCACCCAGAATCAAATTTGCCATTGAGCGCAGCAGTTCCTCGGTGGTATCCATAAGATCCTTGTAATCTGCGTACGCCTCGTAAAACTCCAGCATGGTGAATTCCGGATTGTGACGCGTGGACAGACCTTCGTTGCGGAAACTGCGATTGATCTCATACACTCTCTCAAAACCTCCAATCACCAGGCGCTTGAGGTACAGTTCGGGCGCAATACGCAGGTACAACTGCATATCCAGCGCATTGTGATGAGTGGTGAACGGCTTCGCGGCTGCGCCGCCCGGGATGGCCTGCATCATCGGCGTTTCCACTTCCAGGAAGTTGCGCCGGTTAAAAAAGTCACGGATAAACTGCACAATACGCGAACGAATAACAAAAGTGTCGCGCGAGTCCTGATTCATAATCAGGTCCAGGTAGCGTTGTCGGTAACGTGTCTCCTGGTCAGTCAGCCCGTGGAATTTTTCCGGCAGCGGGCGCAGGGATTTGGTCAGTATACCCAGCTCGTCCGCCTTGACCGACAGCTCACCGGTTTTCGTTTTAAACAGGTTGCCTTCGGCACAAATGATGTCACCAATGTCCCAGCCCTTGAACGCCTGGTAGCGACCTTCCGGCAGATTGTCGCGCTGCACAAAGACCTGTATTTTCCCCGACATGTCCTGTATGTGTGCAAAGCTCGCCTTGCCCATGACCCGCTTGCCCATCATGCGCCCGGCTATCTTGACCCGGATGGCATTTTCCTCGAACCACTCCCTGTCTTTTTCGCCGAACGCAGCATGCAGCTCCGCGGCGATGGAATCGCGTCGGAAATCATTAGGGAACGCAGTACCTTGCTTACGCAATTCATCAAGTTTCAGTCTGCGTTGCGCAATAAGCTTATGTTCGTCAGTTTCAGTCATAGTCTCGATAGCCAAAGTTAAATTATTCGAATAGGGCAAGCCTGTATCACAACCCACTCTTCAGACTGGCCTCGATAAAAGTATCCAGATCACCGTCAAGTACTGCCTGGGTATTACCCGTCTCGACAGCGGTACGAAGATCCTTGATGCGCGACTGGTCCAGTACATAAGAGCGAATCTGGCTGCCCCAGCCAATATCCGATTTACTTTCCTCAACCACCTGCTGGCTGGCATTGCGTTTTTGTATTTCCAGTTCGTACAGCTTGGCTTTCAGCTGTTTCATCGCGGTTGCCCGGTTCTTGTGCTGGGAACGATCATTCTGACACTGTACCACCGCACCAGTAGGCTGGTGCGTGATGCGTACCGCCGACTCAGTCCGGTTGACGTGCTGACCACCGGCGCCGCTGGCACGATAGACATCAACGCGCAAATCTGCCGGGTTGATCTCTATTTCAATATCATCGTCTATTTCCGGCGATACAAATACCGCGGCAAACGACGTATGCCGTCGGTTACCCGAATCAAAAGGAGACTTTCGAACCAGGCGATGCACACCGATCTCGGTGCGCAACCAGCCAAAGGCATAGGATCCGTTGATTTTGACGGTAGCGCTTTTTATACCCGCGACTTCTCCGGAAGACACTTCGATCAATTCAGTCGTAAACTCGTGGCGCTCGGCCCAGCGCAGGTACATGCGCAACAGCATCTCCGCCCAGTCCTGCGCCTCGGTGCCGCCGGACCCGGACTGGATATCAAGAAACGCACTGGCGGCATCCATTTCACCTGAAAACATGCGCTGAAATTCAAGCGCTGCCACACGTGTTTCCATCCCGGCCACGTCACTTGTCACTGCGTCGAAGGTTTCCTGGTCATTTTCCTCTGTCGCCAGTCCCAGCAACTCGGCCGCGTCCTGCAAAGCCGTATCTATACCGGAAAGCGTCTCGACCACCTCTGCAAGACGTGCCCTCTCCTTACCCAGGGCCTGGGCACGTTCAGGATCATTCCAGACATCCGGATTTTCTAGCTCGCGACAGACTTCTGTTAATTTTTCGCGCTTGGTATCGAAGTCAAAGATACCCCCTCAGGGACTCGGCACGCCCTTGTAGATCCTTGATTTGATTTAATACCGGATTAACTTCCAAAATGACTCCCCGAACTATAATTCCGCTACTGGACAAAAATGGGAATCATACCGGGTTCCCGGGGCGCTGCCAAAAATTACCCGCGCTGACGCCGAATTTCGATCAGCCTGTTATTTTCGTCCACCCGGATTACGAATATGCCCTCGATCCCCTCATGGGTGACAAAGGAGCGCAGCGACGACGCCGGGAACTGTATTTTCCGACCTTCCGTGTCATGTGCGAATACCTGTCGTGCGTCCCCACGATACAGGCTCTGGTAGGCTTCGGCCGAAATACTCAAAGGTACGATGAATTCGCTGATGCGCACGGACTCGCTAACCCTCAATCATCTCAATCACAAGCTGCAAACCCAACAGGCCGCGATACTCATTACTGTCCAGTCGATAGGCGAGCCGCACCTGCTGACCCTTCCCTAACTGGTGGTCGGCTGCCTGATTGAAGGCGATGGCATCCAGGGTCTGGTCGCCACCTTCCGGCCTGACCTGCAACTTCAGGTGATGTTCACCAACCACGCGCTGTTGCAGCACAGTAAAGTTTCCATCGAAGAGCGGCTCCGGAAACCCCTGTCCCCAGGGACCGGCCGAGCGCAATTGTTCGGCCAGCTCAAGACTGAAATCTTCCACACCCAGCGTACCATCTGATTCCAGCACGCTGCTCAGAATCTGCGCATCCAGACGTTTTTCAAGCTCCTCCAGAAAAGCCGCTTCAAAGGCCGGTAAATCATGCTCTGCCAGTGACATTCCGGCCGCCATAGCGTGCCCACCGAACTTGTGCAGAATATCCGGATGGCGGGCAGCAATAGCATCCAGCGTGTCGCGAATATGCAGTCCGGGAATCGAACGGGCCGAACCTTTGAGCTGATCCGGACCGGAGCGCGCAAAGGCAATGACCGGGCGATGAAAACGTTCCTTGATCCTGGATGCCAGAATCCCGATCACGCCCTGGTGCCAGTCAGCCTCGAACAGACAAAACCCCAACGGCAGTTGTTCCTTCTGCACATGGACCTGTTGCACAAAGTCCATTGCCTGTGCCTTCATATCCGCTTCGATTTCTCTGCGCTCGCGGTTAAGTGCATCGAGTTCTGAAGCCAACTGGTGTGCTTTCCCGGCATCTTCTGCAAGCAAACATTCAATACCAAGCGACATATCATCAAGCCGCCCCGCAGCATTCAGACGTGGCCCGACAGCAAAACCGAAATCCGACGCCACCACGCGCGCTATTTTACGGCCTGCAATATCCAGCAACGCCTTGATTCCCGGCCTGCAACGTCCGGCGCGTATGCGTTGCAATCCCTGCCTGACCAGCACCCGGTTGTTGTGATCCAGCGGTACCAGATCGGCAACCGTACCCAGCGCCACCAGGTCCAGGTAGTCTGCAAGGTTCGGCTCCGCACGACCCCCGTTCGCAAACCAGCCATCCTCCCTGAGTCGACCGCGCAACGCCATCAGCAGGTAAAATGCTACCCCGACACCGGCCAGGTTCTTGCTCGGAAATGTATCGTGCGGCTGGTTGGGATTCACAATCGCATCCGCTGCGGGCAGCTCACTGCCCGGCAAGTGATGGTCGGTAACCAGCACGCGGATGCCGCGTTCGCGAGCAGCTTTCACGCCGTCAAGACTCGAAATCCCGTTATCGACCGTGATGATCAGATCGGGCCTGTGATCCGCCGCAACAGAAACAATCTCAGGCGTTAACCCATAGCCGAATTTAAAACGGTTGGGGACCAGGTAATCAACGTTGTGCGCACCCATCGCTTTCAGCGCCGATACCATCAGCGCACTGCTGGTCGCACCGTCAGCGTCAAAATCGCCAACCACCAGAATACGCTCCTGCCGCTGCAAGGCCCCGGCCAGCAGGTCCACTGCTGCCGATATGCCTTTCAGATCAGCCGGGGAATGCAGGCGCGCAAGACTGTTATCCAGTTCTATGCCGGTTTTGACATTCCTTGCCGAATACACGCGTCGCAACACCGGGTGGAGCGTTTCCGGAAGCTCGCACTGACTGGATTCAGACGCCTGTCTCTGAACAATTTTTTTCATCTGCCACCGGGTTGCATACACATACTTGCGCCATTCTAGTTCAAAGCACGCCAGATGAGGAAGAACACCCCCAGTAGAAATAGCCCCGTATTTATCTATAGTGGTTCCGTGGATAAAATGGCTCACGGGCTAATCATATATAAGCTTTCTCTAAAATACTGGAGTCGACCCAATAACGACGTTCATCTAATCCTGTAGGAGCGCCGTCCTTCGGCGCGACTGGTTGTACTACCAACAATCGCGCCGAAGGACGGCGCTCCTACGGTGCTTCGACATGAACGACAGGAGTTGGCCGGTTACCGACCGTTGGAATGATTCCAAGCGCCAGGATGCAGGGAATGAAAGAAGTCCGACCCGAATGGCACTAAGTTAAGCCGAAATCACAACCGTCATCCCGGCGCAGGCCGGGATCCAGGCGGTTTAATCAGGCCTCATGGATTCCGGCCTGCGCCGGAATGACGGGAATACGTACATTTAAGGCTTAACTTAGTGCCATTCAAGTCCGACCCGAAATAACCATTTCTGCGTCATTGCGAGCGCAGTGTGGTGATCTCTTTGGCATGGTGCGAGACTGGGGAAGATTGCCGCGCTGCGCTTGCAATGAACGGGTTGGTTAGGGCTTTGCTAGTGTTTCCCGATATGATTTGCTGCGTTTCCAGAATTTTAGCAAGTGTGCGGGGGTCATGCGGTAACGTTGCCCGTTACCCGGGAACAGTTCCAGATACCTTAGTCGGCGTCCGGTGAGAACATCCAACAGCGGCTTGAACCAGTCGCGTTCGTAACGCTCGAGGGTTTCGTTCCAATGGCCTAAATCTTCGTAAGCTGCCGGCGCATCGAGTGCCTCCAGTGTTACCAGGACGCGCTCGTTGTTTCCCGGCTTGCTTAACAACTCATCGGCATGGTTGGGTACGGGCTCACAGCGTGATGAAATCCATTTACCCAAACCTTTCACGGTTACATTGTTTGTGACAACCCGGTTAAAGCACTGCGCTCCGTTTTCAGGCAACACCCCCCCGCCCCAGATCCATAAACTGTTAACCAGTGGCAAACCGCGTTCGGCACGCTGCTGATTGACCGGGTGCGCATGCATAAGCATCTGGATTTCGTTGAGCCGTGTACGCCAGACCAGCGCGTCCTTACCCTGGGGAAGATAATCTGAAACGGGTTTCCCGCGCAGCAAAGGCAGTGGCACCGAAATTAATTCCTGGCCCCCTCCGCCGCTCAGATACCAGTGCCCGGCATGGCTGCTCTCGAGTTGCCAGCCATCCTGCCCCAGAAAATCCGCAACGCTTGCAAGCAATGCCTGGCTTTCTTTATCACTGAAGGGAAAGGTGGAAGTATCGAACAGAATCAATCCACGCGTATCGGCGCGCAAGTGGACGGGGTCGGCGCGCAGGCAGTAACCATCAGGGAGTTGACCCGAATCACCCAGGCGGGCAAAAGGCGCGACCGGTGCCTGGCGGTCCGGGAATCGAACGTTGAACAGTTTTAGTGCAGTTTCCTCCAGATTCCGTGCAGGAAACGACCTTGGCTGACAGCGACTTAATCCCCTGGACAACGCGGGAGCGCTGGCAAAGGCCTCTTCTGCGTAACCCGGAAAGCCGGCCGCCAGTCCGGGGACCAGCAGGCTGACAGAGGATGTCAGCTCAGGTTACCCACAATGGCTTTGCGCACCGGCTCAAGTTTCGCATCGATGGTAATGATGCCTCCGGCGCATTGCTTGATAGCTGTATCAGGGTCTTTAAGACCGTGACCGGTCAGGGTGCATACGATAGAACTGCCTTCGGGGATTTTGCCGGTTTTAATGTCGCGCATCGCACCGGCCAGTGATGTCGCCGAGGCCGGCTCGCAGAAAATACCTTCTTTTTCCGTTAGCAGCTTCTGTGCGGCGAGAATCTCCTCGTCACTGCATTCATCAAACCAGCCGTCGGATTCTTCCTTGACCTTCCAGGCTTTGTCCCAGGATTGTGGATGACCTATGCGTATGGCCGTTGCCACGGTATCCGGGTTGTCGACCATTTCGCCACGCAGGAAAGGTGCGGCACCGGATGCCTGGTAACCCACCATACGCGGTCGTTGATTGACGATGCCGTGCTCGAAGTATTCGCTGTATCCCATCCAGTGCGCGGAGATATTGCCCGCATTGCCCACCGGCAGACAATGGTAATCAGGTGCGCGCTCCAGTTCTTCGACAATTTCGAACGCTGCCGTTTTCTGACCTTGCAGGCGGAAGGGATTAATGGAATTCACGATGGTAACCGGCGTGTTCTTACCCACATCTTTAACCAGCTGCATACCTTCGTCGAAATTACCGCGAATCTGCAACACCACGGCACCGTGCATCATCGCCTGCGCCAGTTTGCCCAGTGCGATCTTGCCTTCGGGAATCAGCACAAAGGCAGTAATACCCGCGCGTGCTGCATAAGCAGCAGCGGACGCCGAGGTGTTTCCGGTCGACGCACAGATGACTGCGCGACTGCCTTCCGCAACTGCCATGGTCACCGCCAGGGTCATCCCCCGGTCCTTGAACGAACCGGTCGGGTTGAGACCTTCATACTTCACGTAGATATCAACATCCTTGCCGATTTCGCGCGGAATGTTAGTGAGGCGGATGAGCGGTGTGTTGCCTTCTCCCAGGCTGATAACACGGGTGTCATCATGAACCGGCAGACGATCCCGGTATTTATTGATCAAACCGGAATAGCGGGGACGAAATGGCATAATAATTACCTTTATTTACAATATATTACACTTAATATCTTATGTATTTTATTGCTGGATCATTTAGAAATAATACTCTCGCCAAGACGCAAAGATCGCAAAGTTACCAATTTATTCAGTAACCGCATACTAAAATTCTTTCCTGGCGTCTTTGCGCCTTTGCGAGAGAACTATTTTCGATTCTGGATGGACACCGATTGAAAAGCCGATAGTACAGTGGCCGTCAGTC
>ENA-ORDP01000643-ORDP01000643.1-marine-sediment-metagenome-genome-assembly--contig:-NODE-643-length-21733-cov-4.065781_pt1 | contig 21733 bp, 16 predicted proteins | sample MGYA00248627_ERZ508539 | MGnify/ENA primary metagenome ERZ508539 (study PRJEB26208, sample SAMN05571518) | marine sediment metagenome | biome: deep sea; feature: Hydrothermal vent; material... | reverse complement strand
CGTTGCTAAACAGAGGAACCTGACAGGTTCGCTGGACTATATAATATGATGTTGCAAATAAAGCACTACCACCAAAACCGAAAATAACCAACGTGGTATGCACAGGACGAAGACGTCCAAAAGAAATATATGGAATGTTTAAATTAAGCCAGGGCCACGCAAGCTCTCCGGCGATATAGACGCCGACAATAGCGCCTATGACCAGATATACAACCGAAGCGACACTAAACGCCTTGACAACCCCAAAATGATAGGCGGATTCATTTACCGGCTGTTGCATGCCCCCCCCCCATATTGAGAGCGAACCCGTTATCATCGCCACGCAAAAAAATTTATGGCGCGGAGAACTATAATAATATTTACCGATAAAAAGTTGACGCGACATTTAGATAAAAATCTAAGCAGTTAGAATATAGTAAAATATATCTTACTATTTGTAGTTTTGGCAAGGGAATCTTTATTATGGGAGCAGGTTTGTCAACAAAGGGCGCCAGGAATCTGACGAAACCGGAATTATACCTTAACGCTCGGTATCAAGCGCGCCATTCGAGTTGACGCCACATAGCCAGGGCTCCTGATTGAGCGTTCCGGCCACGATTTATAAAATGTGATGACTTTCTGAATATCAAGAGGAATTGGTGGAGCAGATGGGGATCGAACCCACGACCTCAGCGTTGCGAACGCTGCGCTCTCCCATCTGAGCTACTGCCCCGGAAAACTCATTTTACGTAAATAGTTATAGAGCCGCTAACAACGTCACGAGCGCCTCCTGCGCGAAAGCTTGCGCCGTTAGCGTATCCCGGTTGTGATTGTCATGCTCGCGGAGCTATTTACTCATGCCTTTTGACGAGCAAGGGTTGCACGGATTGCCCATGCCGTGGCCTTTGCCATGCATCATCTCGCTCATCTTTTCATGTTTTTCCATGTGGGCCCGGAATCTTTTCTCAAGTTGAGCCGCTTTCGCTTTTACTTTCGGGTCTGTAGCCGACTCTTTCATCAGAATGATAGTATCGAGTATTATGGTCATCCCCTCTTCCATCATCTGATGCTTCATGGCGCCTTTGCCCATTTTCATTTTCCCATGGCCTTTCATCATGCACGGATTGCCATGTTCTTTTCCGCCGTGGGCGTAAACGGGCGTAGACACGCCAACCAAAAACATACAAAGACCTGCAATTAAAATAAAACTACGCATCACATCTCCTTTTTCAAAATTTTGCGGCAGATATCGACATCCTGCCTGCTACCAATAAATAAAGGCACACGCTGGTGCAATCTGGTTGGTAGTACTTCGAGTATATCCTCACAGTCGCCTATCGCGTCTCCGCCCGCATGATAGCATATAAAAGCCAGAGGCGAAGCCTCGTATAAAAGCCGTAATTTGCCTTCAGGATTATTAGTGTCGGCCGGATACATAAATACGCCGCCGTAAAGAAGATTGCGGTGAAAATCGGATACCAGGGAGCCGATATATCTTGTGGAGTACGGCCTGCCGGTTTCCTTATCCTCTGCTTTAAAATAGTTCACCAGCCTGGTCACCCGCTCATCCCATCTATGGAAGTTTCCTTCGTTGACAGAATATATTCTTCCCCGCTCCGGTATCCTGATGTTGGGGTGGCTCAGGATAAACTCACCCACCGACGGATCAAGTGTAAAACCGTGAACCCCGGCGCCCGCCGAATAGACAAGCATTGTCGAAGAGCCGTAAATGATGTAGCCCGCGCAAACCTGTTTGCTCCCTTTTTGAAGGAAATCGTCTTTGGTAGCTTTAGGCGCGTCTGAAATTTTTTTGTGAATTGAGAATATCGTTCCAATGGATACGTTGGCGTCTATATTTGACGATCCGTCCAGGGGATCGAACGCCAGAGTGTATTTTCCGCCCTGTGGATGTTTGTCGGCTATCTCTATAATTCCTTCAATTTCTTCTGAGGCCATCCCGCAAAGATATCCGGTATGATCCATTTTCTGTATAATTGTGAGATTGGCGAAATCGTCGAGCTTCTGAACCTCCTCGCCCTGCACGTTATTCGCGCCGGTTTTTCCGAGAATCTCCGCCAGTCCCGCCTTGTTCACTTCGCGGTTTATCACCTTGCAGGCCACAACCAGTTCATTTAGCAGGCCGGAGAAATCTCCGGTGGCGCCGGGAATTCGGCGCTGGGCCTCCATTATATGCTTCGTTACAGTAGTTCCGAGGCGTTCCGGCATAATGCAGTCCCCTTATTTATGGAAAGTTTGTCCACAACAAAACAATAACATCGGGGCGCCCTGACTCCCCCTGAATTAATTTTACCATAGTGGGGTTTAGCGCCCCGCGCGTTTCCCCTTCAAGGCTACTGGTTTTATAGCAAGGTCGGCGCATTTTTGCAATGAGTGAGCGTAAAACCTTGAATAGAAATATATAATCGTGTAGTTTGATGGCATCTGAAGGGGTTATCATTTTGCTTTATACCTTGGGCGATCTTGCTGGATATAAACGGGGGTTATGAGCGAATTATTTGAGCACAAAGGGTATTTCGGCTCTGCCGAAGTAGACATGAGACGCGGGCGCTTAAGCGGGCAGATTTTGTTCATAGAAGACATCATGGTCTATGAAGGCAAAACCCTGGAAGACCTTAAAGCTAATTTCGAAAACGCGGTCAACAATTATCTCGAAACATGTGAGACGTTGGGGCAGGAGCCGCAACAGCCTTATTCCGGCGCGTTGACAGTGGAGATCGGCGAGGATTTGCACAGGGAAACGGCTTTCCAGGCGAAGATCACCTCTGAGTCTGTGGATGAGTATGTTAAAAAAGCCATATCAAACAGGATCGGCGGAATGGACGCAGAAGAGCAAAAACGGCACCACGAAACGGTCATAATGCTGGTCATCATAGCGGCGCTCATAATCCTTTTTAACCTTAAAATCCTCTAGCCGCGATTTTTTACAAATTCTTGCTCTTAAGCCTGGTCACAGGCTTGTAAACCTTGCGGTAAAATTGTCCATATGAGATATTTACAACTTTCCAATTTACATTATTTTTGTTTGAGAGATTAAGCATATGGCTATCGGTGTTATCGGCGGGAGCGGGCTTTACGAAATTGAAGGTTTACAAAACGTCAAAACCGAATCAGTCAGCACCCCTTTCGGCGATCCGTCGGATAAGTTCCTGATCGGCTCTTTGGGCGACACGGAGCTGGTTTTCCTCCCCCGCCACGGGCGGGGCCACAGGATACTTCCATCCGAATTGCCGTTTCGGGCGAATATATGGGCGATGAAAAAACTGGGAGTGGAGAGGATAATATCGGTCTCCGCCGTCGGCTCGCTCAAGGAAAAAATCGAGCCGGGGCACGCCGTGATTGTGGATCAGTTCATCGACCGCACAAGAGGCCATCGGCAAAGCACGTTTTTCGGAGACGGGATCGTGGGCCATGTAACCTTCGCCGATCCCACATGCCACTATCTTGGCCAGACACTCAGCCGAGCCGTCAGCGAGACTGGATGGACTTGTCATACGGGAGGGACATATATCTGCATGGAGGGGCCGCAATTCTCCACGCGGGCCGAATCGCATCTCTACCGCTCGTGGGGCGCCGACGTTATCGGGATGACGAACCTGCAGGAGGCGAAACTGGCAAGGGAGGCCGAAATATGCTACGCCACTCTGGCTCTGGCCACCGATTATGACTGCTGGCACAACGAAGACGTGACGGTCGAGCAGGTGCTAAAGACTATGGCCTCGAACATCGAAAAATCCAGGACTGCCCTCAAAGCTGTCGTTCCCAAAATCAAGAAAGAGCGCGACTGCCCGTGCAAGGACGCTCTGCAATTTGGCATAATCACCAATCCCGATGTTATTCCCGACAAAATCAAAAACGACCTTCAGCCTATTATCGGCAAATATATAAAGTAGAAACAACATGAACATATCGTCGCAACTTTTTGATAAAGCAAAGGTATTAATACCCGGAGGAGTGAACAGCCCTGTCCGGGCCTTCGCTCCTGTCGGCGGAAAGCCGTTGTTCATCCAAAAAGCTGAAGGCTCCAAAATATATGATGTGGATGGAGCGGAGTATATCGATTACGTCGGCTCGTGGGGGCCGATGGTCGTGGGGCACGCTCACCCGAAAGTCATCGGAGCGATAAAGAAGGCGGCAGATAATGGAACATCGTTCGGGGCCCCTACCCGGCTTGAGGTGGAGATGGCCGAACTTATCATCGAAGCCGTCCCGTCGGTAGAGATGGTCAGAATGGTCTCATCCGGCTCCGAAGCCACCATGAGCGCCATTCGGGTGGCCAGAGGATACACCGGCAGGGACAAAATAATAAAATTCGACGGGTGCTACCACGGCGCGAGCGACTCTTTGCTTGTCAAGGCCGGCTCCGGTGTTCAAACCCTGGGACTGCCCGACTCGCCCGGCGTTCCATCAGCATTGGCGAGCCTGACCATATCTTTACCCTTCAACGACCTCGACCATGTGAAAAAAGCGTTAACCAAAGAGGGAGACAATATCGCCTGCGTGATACTTGAGCCTGTGGTCGGCAACATGGGCGTATTACCGCCCCAGCCTGGATATCTTGCAGGTTTAAAATCGCTTTGCAGGGAGCATGGAGTAATCCTGATATTCGACGAAGTAATGACCGGCTTTCGCGTCGCCTTCGGAGGGGCGCAGGAGCTGTATGACGTGACGCCCGATTTGACGACTATGGGAAAAATAATCGGCGGCGGACTTCCCGTGGGAGCTTTCGGAGGAGCAAAAGAAATAATGGAGCAGGTGGCCCCGGCTGGCCCCATATATCAGGCGGGAACCTTGTCGGGCAACCCGCTGGCCATGACCGCAGGCATCGAGACGCTCAAACTTTTAAAAGAAGATGGCGTTTACGAAAAACTTGAAGAGTTTTCAAACCTGTTATGCGAAGGATTGGAATATCTAGCGAAAAAGCATGATATTCCAGCCGTACTCAACCGCGTCGGCGCCATGTTCTCCATGTTTTTTACTGATCTGACGCAAGTGAAAAACTGTGACGACGCCAAATCATGTGACACAAACCGGTTCGCGAAATATTTCGCTAAAATGCAGGAGGGCGGAGTGAACCTTGCGCCTTCCCAGTTTGAAGCCGGTTTCATGTCGCTCGCCCACACGAAAGAAGATATAGACAAGACTTTAAAAGCGGCCGACACGGCCCTTGGGTCTTTAGGGAGCCTCTAACAAGCCCGCCTGTTATTTTTCAGTAGACTCCCCTGTCGTTGAAAAACCGGCCATACCTGGAGTCTTTCTCAGCGACATGGTTAGTCAGCCAGTCTGACATTAATCCCGCAAGCTCAACAGTGACCATTTTATCTCCTGTCACCAGGTCTTGTTTACACTTTAAGAGCTTGTCCAGCATCTCCGCGTGATCCCTGGCGTGTTGCTCGAATTCAGGGTAGTTGTGGTCGAGCATGAGCCGCTCTTCATCGGCGAAATGATTCTTTTTATGCTCGTAGATTTCGGTCACCACTTTTTCCAGCTCTTTATTATCGCCTCCTACGCTTATTATCCGCTGAAGTTCGTTTATCAACGCGATAAGTCCCTTGTGCTGGCTATCGAACTTCTCCACCCCGGCTTTGAATTTATCGGTCCACTCGATACGCATACACAGATACCATTAAACACAACCATTTGAAGCAGGCAATCAAAACCAATTCACCATTTTACTAGAATTAATATTATTTTTGAAACGTTTTTTGACATTTTGAGAATGATATTCTAATGCATGTTTGTGGCGCCATGATGCGCTTGCCGGCTACAAAAAGAGTGGGTGGTGAGCGTTGAGAGGAAATCAAACCTGCTATTTTTAAAAGCGTTACATTTTTAAATAACTTTTCCGAGGCTACCGCAGAATTTATTTTCTTGCGCGAAAGCAAGTGGGCAGATGTCCGGTTTCCATCACTTTTTCCGGGATGAAGGTCAAATAATTTTACCGGGTGGAATGATAGCGTTTTTGGGGATCACCACTATTCCGTCACGAATGTAGTATCCGTCGCCGTCATGGCGCTCCATTTTGCGGGCGTTGATTATCTGCGCTCCCTCTCCTATATGGACGTTTTTGTCGAGAATGGCTCTTTTAATGACAACATTTTTGCAAAGCCCTGTGCTGTCGTCACTCGAAAGCCCGCCTCTCCGCTCACTTGAGTCCGCCCCCATGACAATCGACTCCTCCACACGCGTATGTTCGCCTATGCGCGACCTTATGCCGATTACAGATTTTATTATCTCGGCTCCCGCGCCGATATAACATCCGTCGCTTATGACCGATTCGCCGATATGCGCCCCTAAAAACCGGGAAGCGGTCAGAAACCTCTGTTTCGTAAAAATCTTTTCCGCCTCTCCTCCAAAAAAATCGAACGGAGGATCGGGAGAGCCCAACTGGATATTGGCCTCGAAAAAGGATTTGATTGTCCCGATATCCTCCCAGTACCCGTCGAACAGATGGGCGACGGTATTATATTTAGACAACGAAGCTGGAATCAGATCCTTTCCGAAATCAATCATTCGCTCGTCGGCAAGCGCGTCGATGAGGACTTGTGTTTCGAAAACGTATATACCCATATTGGCCAGCCATCTTTTTTCTGTTTTTTCAATCCCCTGTTTTTCAGCGAAACTCTCGCTCACCTTCAAACTGTCGATTACCTGCGGATCATGCGGTTTTTCCACGAATTCAATTATCCGGCCATTCCCATCTACGCGCATTATTCCAAGATCTTCTACTTTTTCCCGCTCCACAGGCAGGACGGCGATGGAGATGTCTCCATTTTTCACCAGGTGCGTCTTCAGCAAATCTTGATAATTCATCTTGTACAACTGGTCGCCGCTCAAGATGACAACACGTTTGTATCTCGTCGGGTTCATCATCGCTATGCATTTACGCACAGCGTCGGCTGTCCCCTGAAACCAGTCTTCCGAGCCTTTGCCTCTTCCTGTCTGCGTAGCGGCCAGAATGCTTACGAACCCGGATGAGAAAACATCCATGAGATAGGCGCGGGCGATATGCTGGTTTAAGGAGGCGCTCATAAACTGGGAGACTATGTAGATATCACGAAGCCCGCTGTTGACGCAGTTGCTTATCGGCACGTCTATGAGCCGGTATTTCCCCCCAAGGGGCACAGCAGGCTTGCACCTTTCTTTAGTGAGCGGGTAAAGCCTGGAGCCTCTTCCACCGCCCAGAATAATGGCGAGATTGCCGGTCACTCTCAATCCAGGCACAACGGTTTCCCTTTAATATATACAGCTTCCTCTACACTCGATAATAAGTATATGCCTTATCGCCGTCTGTTATAAGCGTAAGTTTTCTGAAAAACCACTATCAGCCTTTCACTCTAAAAGCGCCTTTAATTTAGCCACAAATTCATCGGCGTCGATAAAGCCTACGAATCTTAGCTCTTTACGTTCTTTTCCATCGGGGCCTATGAAAACAACCGTCGGCACACCGACGATGTTGAATCGTTTTTTCAAGGCTTCGTTCTCTTCGATGCCTGACTTGGTGAGGTCAGCTTTTAATGGTGTGATTTTTTTTGAAAGCTCAACCGCCCTCACGTCAGAAAAGGTGAAATGATCCAGCTCTTTGCATGGCAGGCACCACGTAGCCGAGAAATCCAGGACAATCCGCTTGCCTGATGAGGAAGCCGATTCTAAGGCCGCCTGCGACGCTTTTTTCCACGCTATCTCTGGTTTTTCTTTATTTTGAACAGATGAAACGATAAGAAAAGCGCCTATGGACACAAAGGCAAGGCACAGGCCGTAGCGCATGGTTTTAAAAGCCGGGCCCTGGTTTGTCACTTTTGAAATCAGGCCCAGGTATATTCCCGAAACGATGGCGAACGCCCCCGCCAGCGGCAGAAAAACAGACGCGGGAATCAGCGGCTCCATAAAATATATGGCCATTCCCAAAAGTATAAAACCGAACAGCTTCCTGATCCAGACCATCCACATACCAGACATCGGAAGCTTCGTGATGGCGCCTGAAAATATCGCCAGAAAGACAAATGGCGTTCCCAAACCCAGAGCGAGCACAAAAAACATTGTAAAACCGAGCATCGGATCGCCCCTCTCGCCCACAAAAGTGAGAAGCCCGATGACGAACGGCCCTATACATGGAGCGGCGATTATTCCCACTGTAAGCCCCATCATAAAAGCGCCCGCTACGCCTTTTCGGTTTTTCCCGCCCATCTCGGCGAGAAACGAGGGAGGCTGGATATCGTACAGTCCGAACATAGAAAGGGACAGCCCCACAAGAACCGCCACTATAAACATAATCACAGGCCAGCTTTGCAACATTCCGCCGAAAAGACTTCCTGTCAGCGCGGCGGCCACTCCCAATACGGAATACATGGCGGCCATGCCCAAAAGGTAAAAAATGGCGTGGATAACAACACTTCCCTTTTTCTTCTCGCTCTGGCCTCCGAAATAGGAGATGGTGACCGGAATAAGAGGATAAACGCACGGTGTAAGGTTGAGAGCGAGGCCTCCTAAAAAAATGAACAGGAAAGTGAGGAGAAGACCGCTACTGTCAAGATAGTCCCTGATTTCATTAACATCGCCCGCCCCCCCGGAAGGGGTCGAAACGGCAGAAAAAAGAAAATCCTGTTTTTTATAGATTTCAGCGTTTAACCGGCTAACCGGCGTGTTCTCATCCACAACTTTTATCTTGAACTTGGCCGCCATGTCCGAAGGAGGCAGGCATACTTTGTCGTCGCATATCTGGACGCGCAAAAGAGCGTCCACACGATATTCGCCCGGCGCAAGGCCGCTGGGGACGGTTCCGTTCACTCCGATATAAACCGTCCCCTTGTAGGTTGAAAGAGGTTCTTCGGTAAAGGAAAATTTCACCATTATCTCCGGCGGATATGAGACCCTGCCAAAATTTATACCGTTTTGCCCTGTTATATTTAGCCTGGTTGGGATAAGGCTGTCTAGCGACGGGTTATGCGACTGGCTGTGCCAGCCCTCCTCTATCTTAAGCTCAAACAAAAGCCGGAATGAACCTCCCGTCTTGTATCCATCCTGGCCCTGAACCTGTTTAAACGTGGCATACTCTGAGCTGGGAGTAAGCTGGGCGGATGCGGTCTGGAAAAACGCGGTAAATATAACCAGAGTAAAGACTATCTTTTTCATTAAATTATTTTTGAACCTTATGTTTCAGGCTGGAGCGAATCCAGCGAGGTTTTATATAAAAGCTGTTGCTTTAGCGCATATGTAATTTTACAATCATCACTTCAATAATTACTCAATTGTTTAAGGGTAACAGATAGGCGGTCGAAGATTCATATATTGAAGACGTAAAAAAGTGATTTTCTTCCATTTTTTATATTAAGGAGCCAGATGCCAGAAGAGCTAAAAAAATCGATCCGTGAAATTCCTGATTTTCCGAAAAAGGGAATCCTTTTTTATGACATCACCACGCTGTTCTCTCACGCCGGCTCTTTTCGGCGCGCTATGGACATGCTCATCTACAGGTACATCGAAAACAGACCCGATCTTTTCGTCGGGATAGAAGCCAGGGGCTTTATAGTCGCGTCCGCTCTCGCCTACGCTCTTAATACAGGCGTCGCCGTTGTGCGAAAACCGGGCAAACTGCCTTTCCGCACGTTCAAACAGTCGTACGACCTTGAATACGGCTCCAACGAAGTTGAGATACACCAGGATGCGGTGGCGCCGGGGCAGAAAGTGGTAATAGTCGATGACCTGATCGCAACCGGGGGAACGCTGGAGGCGGCTGGTAAGCTTGTAGAAAAACTCGGCGGCGATATCATGGAGATGGCCTGCATAGTGGAGCTTAATTTCCTTGATGGCAGGGAAAAACTGGGCAAGTACAAACTTCACTCACTGGTCACTTATGACTCTGAGGAAGTGAAAAAGTAATACCCGCTCTTTCGTTATATCACTCTGGCCGGTCCGCCGTTGACAGGAGCGCGGTAATGGGCACAATGTGAACCCCCATCGACGCAAACTTCGGTAAGGCTTTTTCCATCGCCTCGACAGTTTCACGATAAGGGTGCCCTATGCCTATGGCCGATCCGTTGTCGAGCGCCTTTCTTGCCAGCTCCATAATATTCAACATTATCTTCTCCACCTCCCTGTCGTTATCGAGAAATACGCTTCTCCGCGCTGTGGGGACACCCATTGAAAGAGCCGTTTTGTAGGCGACAGTATCCGCAGTTGTCCTGGAATCTACAAAAAACAGACCTCTTTTCTTAACCTGCTCCATGACAACTCTCATTTTCGATCCGTTTTCGGTGAAACGGGAGCCCATATGGTTGTTCACTCCTTCTATTCCCGGCGTCCACGCAAAGTCTTCCTCCATCCGTTTTATGATGAGGAAATTTTCAAAATTGACAAGCAAAGCTCCTGAGCCTGGATCTTTTGACTCCGACTTTGGCTCCATCGGCAAATGGAGCATGGCGACCTGCCCCATTTTCTTTGCGTTGAGGGCGATAGAGCGCGAATATTTTTGATATGGCAAAATTGAAAGCGCAACCGGAATGTTCAATGCGAATAGTTTGTCAACAATCCCGGTGTCCGCCCCCAGATCATCGATGATGATGGCCACGCTGGGAGCCCCGGAATATTTTTTTGGCTTTTTAGCGATAGATTGAGGTTTTATCCGTCTTAAGGGAGTGGGCGCCGCCAGTTTTTTTGGTGTGACCGCGTCTGCGGAATCTTCTTCGATTATCTGGTCTGGGCGCTCGATTTCGTCTCCCATTGAAGCGGTTATACTGACCTCGCCCTGATCGACACGTTTTTGAGAGACAAAAGACCAGATAAACGCGACAAGAGCGATAAAAACAACGGCCAGAAGCGCCTCGACCCAGTAGCCGGGTTCCGTCGGTTTTTTCCTGGCGCGGCTCTTCTTCCGCTTTATCTTTCTACGACCGGAGCCCGCCATGATTTAATGATAAAAAGGAAGGTTATTGGCGGCGGTTGGCGGCGGCCGGAAACCGGAATTTTCACTTTGCGCGCGCCGCAGTCAAATCACGGTTTTGTATTCCGTTTATTATCTCCCAGCTTTTAAGCACCCCGATCGCTCTTTGCAGTTGATAATCTTTATCCAGATTGACTATCGGGCGTTTTTTAGCTTTCTCTACGGTTTTCGGTTTCTCCCCGTTAGTCTTCGCTTTGATCTTTTCTTTTACAGATTGATCTTCATGGGCTTTCTTTTCCTTTTCGGCGACGGCCTCAGGCGCTCTTTGCTTCACAATTATGTCTGGCTCAATGCCGACGCCATTTATCTGACGGCCAGACGGAGTGTAATACCTGGCGGTTGTAAGGCGAAGCCCCGCGTGATCCTTCAAAGGAATAATCGTCTGAACCGATCCCTTCCCGAATGTCTGTGTCCCTACGATAACGGCCCTCTTCAGATCCTGCAACGCCCCCGCGACAATTTCCGAAGCTGAGGCCGAGCCATGGTTTACCAGCACGACCATCGGATAGCTGTTGTCTTCTGATGTGTTTTTAGCGGAAAACTCCAGGTTCTGATTCGGCATTCTGCCCCTGGTATAAACAATGAGCTCGCCCCGTCTTAAAAACTGCTCCGACACCGCCACCGCCTGGTTCAAAAGCCCGCCCGGATCGTTACGCAAATCGAGAACCAGCCCTTTGAAGCCTTCCTGTTTGAATTTATTTAACGCTTTGCGAAGATCGGCCCCCACGTCTCTGCTGAACGACCGGAGACGGACATATCCCCATTTGCCTGGGAGCGTTGTGCTTTTCACGCTTGTGACTTTTATGATGTCTCTTACTATTTTAAAATCTTTCGGCCTATCGAGCCCTTTCCTGATTACCGTTATGGTCACAGACTCGCCTCTTTTGCCGCGCATTTTACGCACAGCCTCCATAAGGTTCATGTCGAAAGTCGATTCCCCGTTCACCTTGACGATCCTGTCGCCCGCCTCTATTCCGGCGCTTGCGGCCGGTGTGTCATCAATAGGAGCCACCACTGTGAGTATGTCGTCTTTAATCGTAATCTCTATCCCGATACCTCCAAACTCACCATCCGTTTCGGCCTGCATTTCCTTATACATTTCCGGGGACATGTAGCTCGAATGTGGATCGAGCGCCCTCATCATGCCGTTAATGGCCCCGTCGACCAGCTTCGATGGTTTCACGTCATCCACATAATTAGTCTCTATTAGTGAAAGAACGTCGGCGAACACCTCTAGCTGGTCATAGGTTTTAACAACCGCCATCACATTGTTGGACTTGAGCGCGCCTAAAGCTATGCCAAAAGCAAACGCGATAAAAAGAGCCGCGATCGAATAACGGCCAGTCTTTCTGGAATGATTCTTCACTTTACCTTCTGTTACTTTGTCTGACATTTTTCTATCCTATCAGCTTTGGGCGTTACTTACCGGCTCTTTTTTCATGGAAACGGCCTTATGGACGGCGTCTGCTATGCTTATAGCGTTCATCCCGTAATGATCGAGCAATTGCTCCGGTTTTCCCGACTGACCCACCGGTTTTTTCATCCCGACGCGAATGACGGGAACAGGCCCCACCTCGCAGACGGCTTCGGCGACGGCAGAGCCAAGCCCCCCTATTATAGAGTGCTCTTCTGCAGCGACAATGGCGCCTGTAGACGCCGCCATTTTAGCCACAAGACCGGTGTCTAAAGGCTTGATGGTGGACATATTCACAACCGCCGCCATGATTCCATCTTTTGCCAGCAGATCAGCGGCCTCCAGCGATTTGGCGACCATATAACCGCAGGCTATGATGGCGGCGTCCGGGCCGTCACGCACGACCGATCCTTTGCCGATATCAAACTCAAAGCCCTCATCGGTAACAACAGGCAATTTGTCACGGGCAGTCCTTAAATAGACAGGCCCCCTGGTCTTTACGATAGTTTTCATCGCGGATGTCGTCTCATGCGCGTCCGCCGGGACAATGACAGTCATGTTGGGCATTATACGCATAAGCGCAATATCCTCCAGCGCCTGGTGCGTAGGCCCATCCTCACCGACGGTGATACCGCCATGAGACGCCACTATCTTCACATTCATATTCGAAAGGCATACCGACTGCCGCACCTGATCCCACGCTCTTCCAGACGCGAAAACCGCGAACGTAGAAGCGAACGGGATTTTACCGACGGCGGCTAAACCGGCGGCGGTCGAAATCATATCCTGCTCTGCTATTCCCATGTTAAAAAACCGCTCCGGATATTTCTTCGCGAATTTAGAGGTGCGCGTAGAGCCGGACAAGTCGGCGTCGAGGACTACTATGGAGCGGTCTTGCGAGCCAAGCTCGACAAGAATCTCGCCGTATGCGTCCCTCAGCGATTTTTTATCAGATGTCATTACAGTTTATTATTAACCATTTGAGCCCGCCAATCAGGCAGGGTTTAACTCTTTTTTAGCCATCTCAAGCTCTTTGGCCGTAGGGGCGGCTCCATGATAGCTCGCCTTATTCTCCATGAACGACACGCCTTTGCCTTTTACCGTATGGGCCCATATGAGCGAGGGCTTGCCTTTGACCGCCACAGCTTTATCTATGGCCCCAAGCAACGCTGACATATCGTGTCCGTCGATCTCTATGACTTCCCATCCAAAAGCCCTCCATTTGTCGCCGATAGGCTCTATGCCCATCACGTCCTTGACGAACCCGTCAATTTGCAGACCGTTGTTGTCTAAAATCGCGACCAGATTGTCGAGCTTGTAATGAGCGGATGTCATCGCCGCTTCCCAAACCTGCCCCTCCTGCGTTTCGCCATCCCCCATAAGACAGAAAATTACGCTTTTACTCTGGTCAAGCTTTAACCCCAGGGCCATTCCGTTGGCTATCGAAAGCCCCTGCCCAAGCGATCCGGTGGTGACTTCCACTCCCGGCGTAGAAGGGCTGTATGGATGGCCGGAGAGCATCGAGCCAAGCTTTCTCAGGGAGGCCAGCTCACTTTTATCGAAATAGCCGCAACGCGCCAAAGTGACGTAGAGCGCCGGGGCGCCATGCCCTTTGCTTAACACGAACCTGTCTCTTTCAGCGCCGTTTTCCATCCCTGGTTTATGATTCATTTTAGAAAAATATAGCGCGGTTAAAATATCAATCGCTGATAAAGACCCGCCTGTGTGGCCCGATCCGGCTGTATGGAGCATCTCAAGTATGTCAATGCGAAGCTCGTCGGCTATTTTTGCCAGCTCTTCGCAGTCTTCAATACGTTTCATCAACTTCTTTCAATTAAACCACGCTCGCTCCGTCTTTCGTCAAACCCCGAAAGGAAATGATTGAAAAGCATGAGGCAAGCGGATTGAACTTTCAAGCCTATGGGATTTTAATAAAAAACCTCGGCAAAAAAAGCCTATCCGACGGAATCGGCCTTAAAAAGTTCAATTTAACATCAAATTAAATCTGTTGCAAAGACATTTTATTCCATATGCCCGCCAATTGACATGGATTCCGTAACCTATTATAATCAAGGTTGTTAGTGGTGGATAAATCTCTTTCTTCGGGAGTCTTGTGAAGATGGCTCTATATGAGGGCTCTTTTCGTCCGGGCGCGAGCGATCTTGCGGACGAAGCGGACATCAGCCTGGATCATCCAGGCATATCCGTCCAGTCGGGCGCGAACAATCAGCCGGGAGCCGAAAAAGCCAGGTTGAGGCAGATAGCGTCTACTATCGCAATTTCGAGCGTTTCAGGCGGTTCTGGTAAATCGATAACCGCTGTCAATCTGGCCGCGACTCTGGCTCTGACCGGCAAACATGCGATTCTGGTCGATCTGGCTTTCGGCTCCCGTCCGTTGAGAAACCTTCTGGGAATGGATAAGGCCGGGCACACTATAAAAGATTATTTGTCCGGAAAAATTAAAACACTTAAAAAAGCGGTAAGAAAAACTCCTTTTTACAATCTTTCACTTGTTGAAAGCGGAATCGATTTTTTCAATTTCACCGATAAATCGCTTCGGCTTAAAAAAAACCTGATTAAGAAATTCTCACGGCTTGGAGCCGATTATGTGATTTTTGATCTGGGCCTTATTTCAGACCATGTGAAACTCGATTACTTCCTTAACGCCGATATCCCGCTGGTGTTGACTGAGCCGGATGGAACGTCAACCGCCTCACTTAAGCGCCTTATGCTCAACCTGGCCGCAAGGGCGGTCGAAACCGGTTTTCGCAAAACACCGCTGGTGAAAAAAGAAGCGGCCCTGCTAAAAATGAATAACGAATGGAGAGGATCGACCTTTATCGACGAAGTAAGAAAACAGATCACTTCAAATCCCGCGCTTATTAAAAAACTTACCAAACTTGCCAACCGGCCACTGGCCCATATTCTTGTCAACAGGGTCAAAACCGGTGACCACCTGAAATTCGGGCCAGATATTAAAAAAACGCTTCAGAGCGTCACAGGGATGGAGATTGTCTATCTTGGCTTTATCCCTGAAGATGCGCTTCTTGCCGGCATGTCGCTCAACAAAAGCCCGGTAGCCTATCTCGACCCTTCATCGACAGTTCATGAAATTTTCAGGAATGTCGCTTCGAGGGCGACAGGTCTCGATGAGATCGTGATTAATAAAAAAGCTCTCGATAAAGAAAGCCGCCGGCTCGAAATGGAAAAAGGCAGCGCTGTCAGCAGAATGGAGGTCGAGCTTGAGTCTGCTCGCGCCCAAAAAGAGATATTGATAACAGAAGAGCTGGAGGAGTTGAGGGCAAAGCGCCGCGAAGCCATAAAAGGAGAGCTGAAAAAATATCATCACCAGCTCGAAGCGGAGCTGGAAGGAAAGCTTCAGGAGGATTATAACCGCGCAAGAGGCCTGATGAAAACAGAGTTGAACAGGGAGCGCGAAGATACAACACGCAGACTGGACAAGGAAGCTGAGGATTTCGAAAGTGAGAGGGTGTGCCAGGTAGAGGAGTCAATCCGGCGTATAGAGCGGACGAAGCTCGAAAGCCTCGAAGAGGAAATTGTATCCCGCCGCCAGAAACGATTCCAGGATCTTGAAGATGAGATGGAGTCTGTAAAAGAGCGCCATTTGTGGAAACTCGACGGTGAAATTGAGAAAGCCCGCGCTCTGGCTACGGAATCGCTGGCCCGTGAGGAGCGGGCGCGACGGGCGCAAATGGAAAAAACTTTCGCGAAAGAGAACAAACTTCGCCAGAAGGAGATACGGGCCAATTCTGCGAAGGAAGTTGAAAGCATCAAGGAGATGGTGTGGAGAGAGCTTGAGGGTGATCGTGAGAAAAAGATAGAAGAAAACAGCCGGGAGACGGAAAGGATACGCGAAGCTGAAAACGAGCTTTTACGCGCCGAGATAGAAAGAGCCAGGAGAAAATTAAAAAGCGGCGCCGTCGCCGAAGCTGAAACTTTGCGGAAAAACCTTGTCGATGAAGCTCACCGGGAAATAATGAGGCTTACTTCCAGTTTCGACACTGAATATGTCCGGCACGGCGAATACCTGCGCTCGGTTTTGAATAAAAAGATAGCCCTTGAGCGGGAGATGCTGGCGAACCGGATGAACAATGAAATAGACAAATCCCGGCAGTCCAAAACATCCGAGTTGATCCAGGAGCTGGCCGATGACAGAAGCAAGAGGATAGCCGGGTTCGAGCGCGAGCTTATGCTTGAGCAGAAAAACGCCAGGGCCAAAGCCAACGGTCATCTGCGGAAAGAAATGGAAAGGAAAAAAACTTTAATCAAAAAAAGCATTCACGATTTCAACCTGAAAGCCACGCGGAAAATCAAACTCGATAGAGATAACAGCATTTATGAGGCTGAAAGGAAAATCCTGGAGCTAAAATCAAGAAAATTCGAGGAGGTCAAAAAAGATTCGCAGGCGCTCTACGAGCAGATGTCCGGCGAGATGATTAACAGGGTTCAAGAGGATAAAAACGCCCGGCTTGAGCTTATGGAAAGCGAATTTAGCGCTCTTAGAAAAGAAAAAGATAAAGCCATGGACGACGCGCTAAAGCTCGAAAGGCAAAATCGTATTAATGATCTTTCAGAGGAGATAACTGGTCTGCGTCAGGAAATGAAAGAAGCTCTAAACCATGAGTCGCAGGAGATAAGGGGACGCTGGCTCGACCGCACAAGGGAGGAAGTCAGAAGAATCAAAGAATCGATGCTCTCCGCTATCGAAGAGAAATTAAAAGCCGAGCGCTCGGAGCTAAAGCACAATCTCAATGAGTCTTTGAAAGACGAGGAGAAAATTCTGCGTAACGAGCTTTCCGAGAGAATAATCGCCGAAGAAGAAGCCGCGCGCCGCAGGCTGGTGGGACAGCTTGAGATAGAAAGACGGGAAGTTCGCGCCGAATTCATGGCGGAGATGCGGCCCCGGATCACACGCCAGGAAATCGAAATGAAAAAGCGCGTGGAAGAGCGGCGTCTCGCGGCGGTCGACAAGCTCAAATCAGAAATAGAAAAGCTTAAGAACTTGAGCATTGAAAAAATATTGCGCTGGGAGATGGAGGAAAAAGACCGCCGCATGGCCCTTCTGGAGGCAAAATGGGCTGAGAAAGAGACCACAAGGCAAGCTCTTTTTGAAAGCAGGATTGAAGACCGCAACCGGACAGCTTTAGAGCAGGTAAAAGCAAGGCTGGATAAAAAGAAGCTCGAAGCCGTAGACAGTATCCGAAAAGAGTTGGAGCGGAAAAAATCGCTCATGGCCTCCAAGGCGCGCCACGAAGCGTCGGCGGAAAAAGAGAGACTTATGGCAAAAACCCGCGAGGCGGTCTGTCTCGAAAAGGAAAAAGCGTTGCGTGAAGTAATCCTCCAGATTTCGGATGAAAAATTGTTACGGCGCAAGGAGATGGAGCGTGAAATTGAAAACGCTCGTATCGATCTCAAACGCCGCCATTCCATCGAACTGGCCGAGGAAAAAGCAACACGTCTCGACAATCTCAACAGAGAATATGAGACAAATGAGTCGATAATGACCAAATCTCTGGATGAAAGGCGCAATAAGCTTTGGGAGCGGCAAAAGGAATGGGCTCATTATGAGATAGATCAGCTGAGAATCGGGCTGAGAGAAAAAATGCGCGAGGAGTTGGAGACCGAAAGGGAGCTGAGGCGCCGGCAAATAGAAGAATCAGGCCGCAAAGAGGCCGACCAGATATTAAAGCAGGCGCGGCATGAAGGAAAGTTCGAGAAGATGAAATTGGAGCGCATGTTCCGCGCCGAACTGGAAAGCGCGAGGCCTCGCGAAAAACAGAAAATCAGGGCGGAGATGGAAGCGGAAATGGAAAGAAAACGAGCCGGGATGGAAGCCGAGCTCAAGGAGACTCATATTAAGCGGCTCAAAAAGTTGGATGTCGAAATGGAGAAAGAGAAAAACGCCCATCTCCAGATGCTGGAAAAAGAAGTCGCTGTCGAAGAGCAAAAGAGGCTCGATCTTTTAAACGTGGAAATGAAGACGGAAGAATACAAACGCCGCCAGGAGCTTATCTCGGAGATCATGAGCAAGCGGGCCGACCTTGAAAAATCGCTCAAAGATGAAAAAGACCGCTATGTGGCGCGCCTTCGCGAGGCGATCACAAGCAATTCCTACCTGAACAGGGAATTTCGGGACGCCGAGATAAACCGGATCGAAAAGGACTGGCGGCTTAACTAACAGTCTGCTGAAAAAATCCTTCCCTGGCTTTTTCAGCAGGAAAAGCGAAAAACGCGGTTTCCGCTTTTCCTCATTTTTCAAGCGCTTTTCATTCTTGAAAAATGGCGGTACTTCCATGTACCGCTGACATCAGGCCGCTGAAAACAGTTTTTCAACGACCTGCTAAACCGCAAAGACCCCGTATATATATTCTGTATATCAGGCCGCTGAAACTAATTGCTATTTTACTAACCGGGGCTATAATGCCAGGAGATGTAACATTCTGGTTGTCACAAGTGAAACATATAAATTTGAATCCAATTATTATCATTTGAATCCAATCAGATGAAGGTAAAAGGATTTTTAGGCGTCCTTTTGCTAGGATCTGTGATTATTGTCACCTAATCCTATTCCAGATTAGTCCGGGATTTCGTTCCAATTCGCGAACGGTGAATTCCTTGAAGGCGTTTTTTGACAATCAACTTCTGGTTGTCAAAATCAAGGTGAGGGAATTGAGATGAGTAACTCCTGCGGAAATATCGTATGAACAGGTTTATTGTTTTTATTGTGGCGCTATCGCTGGCGCCTTGTTACATGTCGGCCCTGAACGCTCACGCCGAGGATAAGGGGGTGGCCGCAAAAGGTATGAAACTCGACACAGTTTTTATCAGCATAAAGACGAATGATCGAATAATAGACGATTCTTTGAAAAAGCGGCTTATAAGTTACATGGAGCCGCGGTTGCGTGAAATTGGCGTTAAATCATTTCCGGCAGAGGAGATCAAATCCGGCGCCAGGCTCGTACTTAGTTTTCATATCGGATATGAAAATGACCTTAATAAACATTTGGGCTACGAGCATGAAAACCAGCGAAAATACCTGGTTTTTATGGAGCTGTCGCTTGAGCGGCCTGTAACGGTGAACGGGGGCGCATCGACGACGGAAACCGCCTCCATATGGACTTCCGGCATGGAGCGGCAGGCCAGTAAAAAGGATAACAAACCGTTTGCGTCAAACAAAACAGAGCTAAATAAACACGTGACCGCCGAGCTGAAAAACCTCATGGACGAGTTTCTGGTTTTCTACAAAACAACCGGCGGTCAATAGGAGCGGGCGCAGGCTAACAGTGACCACGATCAAATCTGAAATATATCAACGCGCCAGGGGCCGTAATGGAAAATAAATATATAAGCAAACTGCTTCCCTTTTTGTCATGGTTTCCCCTGGTTAACAGATCCACGTTAAAAAGCGATCTGGTGGCTGGTATTACAAACGCATTTATTGTTTTGCCGCAGGGTGTGGCGTTTGCCATGATAGCCGGCCTTCCACCGGAGTACGGCCTTTATTCGGCGATAATCCCTCCCATAATCGCCGCGCTTTTCGGCTCTTCGCTCCACCTTATATCCGGGCCCACCACCGCCATTTCCATAGTCTTGTTCTCAACAATAAGCCCTTACGCCGAGCCTGGATCCGGCGAATTCATCCAGCTGGCGTTAACGCTTACGTTTATTACGGGCCTGATACAATTCACGCTGGGGGTTTTAAGATTCGGAACCATTGTCAACTTTATCTCCCACACAGTTGTCGTCGGTTTTACAACCGGCGCGGCTATGCTGATCGCCACCAGCCAGATTAAACATTGCCTGGGGGTTGATATCCCCGCAGGTGAGTCTTTCCTTCACACCTGGATTGATGTATTCCTGAAACTGCCAGAGACCAATTTTTATGTCCTGTCGGTCGCTGTAGTTACGCTGATTATTGTGGTTGGGATGAAGATATACAATCCGAAATTGCCTGGAATGCTGGTGTCTATGATAGTCGCCGGGTTAGTGGCTTATTTTCTGGGAGCCGAAGAGCACGCCATAAGAGTTGTCGGGTCTTTGCCTTCGCATCTCCCCCCGTTTTCCATGCCTGATTTTGACGCTAAAACAATCAGGGTATTGGCGCCGGGAAGTTTGGCGGTCGCAATGCTTGGCCTCATAGAGGCTGTTTCCATCGCGCGGTCTATCGCAATAAAATCCAAGCAGAGAATAGACGGCAACCAGGAGTTTGCAGGACAGGGCATCGCCAACATTTTCGGCAGTTTTTTTTCATGCTATGCGTCGTCGGGATCTTTCACAAGAAGCGGGATAAACTATTCCGCAGGCGCAAGAACCCCGATGGCGGCCATTTTCGCCGCGATCTCTCTTGCGGCCATACTTTTCGTGGTGGCCCCTCTGGCCGCGTATCTGCCGATTCCAGCGATGGGCGGGATCGTGCTTGTTGTCGCGTACAACCTGGTGGATTTTCATCATATAAAATCGATCTTAAGGTCGGGCGGGCATGAGACATCCGTGCTGGTTGTTACGTTTCTCGCCACGCTGTTTCTGGAATTGGAGTTCGCCATTTACGCAGGCGTTATACTTTCGCTTATTCTTTACCTGCACAATACATCCAAACCTAGAATTGTGAGCCGTATTCCTGATGTCGAATCTCCCAACCGCTCTTTCATCACTAACACCGACCTTCCAGAATGCCCGCAGTTCAAGATAATACGAATCGACAATTCCATCTATTTTGGATCCGTCAACCGTGTGCAACAATATTTCGAGCACCTACGCAGTAAGTCCCGCAGGCAAAACTACGTGCTCGTTGTCTGTAGCGGTATAAATTTCATCGATATCGCAGGAGCGGAAATGCTCGCCAATGAAGCGAAAGAATGGCGCGAAAGAGGAGGAGGCCTCTACTTGTATGGAGTGAAGCATAAGGTCAGGGCGTTGCTGAAAAAAGGTGGATACCTTGATGTGATAGGGGAGGAGAACATCTTCAGCTCGAAAAGCGCGGCGATAGGCGCCATTTACTCAAAACTCGATAAGGATATCTGCCGAACCTGCCCCGAAACAATCTTCACAGAATGCGCGCTTACTCCAAAAGCGGACGGAATAGCCAAAAATGACAGCAAACTATCTATTCCTGCGTGATTGGACTCGCCACACTTCCGTAGACATCTTCATGCGACAACTTGATTTTGGAGATGAATATGAGTAATCAGAAGTATGCGGTGGAGTTTCGGGAAGAAGCAGTCCGTCAGGTGTTGAACCGAGGGTACTCGCTCAAGGAGGTTTCGGCCAATCTTGATGTGCCGAGTCACAGTCTTTACAAATGGCTTAGGGGAACCTCTAAAAAGCGCTTTCGTAGCGAAATCGAGCGAAAAGTCGTCAGGCGA
>ENA-ORDP01000642-ORDP01000642.1-marine-sediment-metagenome-genome-assembly--contig:-NODE-642-length-21755-cov-12.052581_pt1 | contig 21755 bp, 20 predicted proteins | sample MGYA00248627_ERZ508539 | MGnify/ENA primary metagenome ERZ508539 (study PRJEB26208, sample SAMN05571518) | marine sediment metagenome | biome: deep sea; feature: Hydrothermal vent; material... | reverse complement strand
ATTTAAACCTGATGATTTTGAAAAGCACAAGAACTCACAAGAAACAAATCTTCGCGAAGAGGATAAAAAAGCTTTCAAAAATTATATTGACAACATAGAAGAATTACATAAACTTTCGTATTTTTACTAAATCCCACATTACGCATAGCCGTTGTTATGGGTTGGGTTTCGCTCATTCCTATATATTCATATTTCGGTTTTTCAACAAATAAGTCTCCCGAAATAGTTTCTAATTTATTTTTTGTTGCTTCAATCGCTAAGTCAGATTTGTCTATTCCAATCCATTTTCTGTTTAAGGAATGTGCAGATTTTAAAGTCGTTCCAGAACCACAGAAACAATCTAAAACAATACTATCTTCATTTGACGATGTTTTAATTATTAAGTCTAAAAGACCTTGATTTTTTTCTGTCGGATAAGTTGGATATTGTGGGTCTTTAAATTCCCAAATATCTTGAACTCTCTTACCTTCTCGCTCATCAACATATATTTTTTTTCTTGGATTACCAGTTGATGACCACTCTAATAATCCTTCTTTATCCCATTTTTCTAATGTTTCAACATCAGTTCGCCAATGCCTTCCTTTTGGTGGCAACATTCCTTTGAATGGTTTAGATGAATTTCCATTTTGCGTTTCCCCAGGTGCGTGAATTGGAACAGTTGTATAACGTCTTCCGTTTTTTTCTTTTTTCTGAAACAATTTAATAATGTCTTCTTCGCTATAAGGTTCTTTCGGCTCATTCCAAATAGGCTTGTCCGATGTTGAATAAAAAAGGATTAAGTCCTTAATATTTCCGTATCCAGTTCGTTTAAAATTTTTAGGATTACATTTTATTCGTGTAATGTCATTTCTGAAATTTTCAATTCCAAAAACTTCATCCATCATAATTTTTACATAATGACCAATTTTATAATCTATGTGTAAGTAAATTGAACCTTTATTTGATAATAATTCTCTTAATAAAATCAATCTCTTCCTTAAATATTCAATAAATTCTGTTCCTACAAGTTTGTCAGAATATGCAATTTTTCCATTTTTTGAATTACTGATAGTTGTTGCTCTACCATCAGTTATTGTAAAGTTTCCATTAGTTGCAAAAGGTGGGTCAATATATATTAAATCTACTTTACCTTTTAAATTCTTATCGTTTAAAAGAAAGTCAATCGCCTTAATATTATCACCTTTAATTAGTAAATTTTCCATAGTATTTCCTTTTAAAGTTGATATAAAAATTCACGCAATACTAATGCACTCATAATATTGTAATCTTGATACAATTCTGTTATTGATTTGTGCATTTTATTCTTTCCTTTAATGTAAAGCACTCCATCAAGAATGGCTATTTTTATTGCTTTTACCTTTTTAGTTTCAATTGTGCTTATTGCATCATTGAATTGAGCATTCTGATGACCACCAAAATCAGTTAAAAATTTGGCTTCACCAATTACATATTTCCCATTAAATCTTGCTACAAAATCAAGCCCTTTATTGTGATTATAATTCAAATGTTCTTTTGCAAAATCCATCATTGCTTTATCACTCGCATCTAAAATAGCATCATTATTATTTGATGTAAATTCGTCTATTGAAACAGGTTGAATACCCAAAGTTTTCCTATTCAACCAATCTTTAAACATTGGTCCAATTTGTCTGTTTGTTTCTTTTGGCTCGCTACATTTTTCAAATATTTTATCTAATCCCATTTCATATAATCTTCCACTAATTCGATTAATTGTTTTAGGATTTCTTTCAATTGATGCTTTATCTCTCTTTAAATATGCAATGTAGCTGTCTTTTATTGGAAATAAATTAAGTTTCAATAGTTCTTTTACTAATGAAACATTATTCTTCTTTTTAAATTCTTTTTCTACGTCTTTCCAAACACTATCATCTATTTCTCTAATTCCTTCTGGAATAGTCGGGTATACTTGAAATAAGTCATCAAGATATGACCTTTGATTTGCATATTCAATGCTTAATTTTGTCCAATAATTAGTGTACGGCATATTGCCGCATAATTGTAAGTTAGGTGAAGAATATGGTACATACAGCACCACGAGAACGTATTGAAATGCGAGTCGATGCAGATGTAAAAAAGCTGGCAGAAAGGGCTTCTGCTGCGCTCGGTTGCGCCACATTAACCGAATATATCACTAGTTTGATTCGTGAAAATGCACCAGTAATTTTACAACACGAAGCCACCATCCAGCTTACGAATGCCCAATTCGATAATTTCATGGCAATTTGTGAAGACACTGAGCGTAAACCCAGTGCCCGTATTATGGATGCTGTCAAACGGTTGGATGCTGAGGGGTATTGATTGGCGTTTTTGCAAGAATTTGTAGTAGTCGATAAAACACAACACGATCTAAAAAAATTTAGCTGTGGCAAACCAGATATGGATACATATCTGACACTCTTTGCAGTTAAAAACATGCAATTGGGGCTTAGTCGTACATGGGTTTTACCCATCGTTAATGAAGATCCTAACTCTCAAAAAACTCCAATAGCGGCTTATTATTCTCTTGCTTCGTCTACTGTTAATAGAGAATCTATTCCCTCGGATAAAAATTTACCAGGTTACCCTGTTTCAGTCATACTTCTTGCGAGGCTCGCAATTGATAAACAATTTTCAGGACAGCGACTTGGCGAAAAAACACTAATTACGGCGCTTAGAAAATCTGTAGAATTGACCGATACCGGGTTGCCTGCACATGGCGTAATACTAGATGTTTTGGATGAAGATGCACTTCATTTTTATCAGCACTATGAAATGTTTGAACCATTTACTGATGATCCTATGCGACTATTTGTATCCGTGAACACATTAAAACAGATGTAAGTATCTTATTTATCAGCCCTCCAAAGGGGACGTAACTATTTACAGGATGTAGAATAGCCGTTGAATACATATTATGACAGGGAAGCTTTATGCCAAGGAAAGCAGGCATATTGGTGTCAAATCACCCACACCATATTGTCCAGAAATACTGGGGGTCTATGAAATACTGGGGGTCAAATCTTTACTTATAGCAAATAAATATATATTACCCCTCTATGTCTCGCCCGCTGAGAATAGAATATGAAAATGCCTTCTACCATGTCATTAATCGTGGTAAAGGCCGACAGCAGATATTCCACGATGCGGTGTACTATGAGGCATTTCTCAAGGATGCTTTAAGTGCTTGCAAATGTTACCATGTATGGTAACATTTATATATGGGTAAGATACGTAGAGGGAACTACATCTTTTTGACATGGATAGGTGACCATTCACCTCGACATGTCCATGTTTATCGGAAGTCAAAGCTCGTGGTGAAGTGGGATCTGGAGAATTGGCAGCCTATGGAAGGTAAAGCCAGTCGAAGGCAGCTTTTGCTCATCGAAGAACTCAGAGAGTGAAGGTGTTTTATGAAGATACGTAACGTTACGTCTAATAATCGACGAAATGAATTTTCGGTGCTAACCCGTTCTGGGGTTACTTATGCCTTTCCTTACGTAGAAGCCGACCCTCGACCAAGTTCCGATGATCGAATTGAGGAAGTCTTTGTAGACAAAGAGCTCGGAAATGAGGCATTTACCTATATTCTGGAATCTGGTGATGAGGGTTCAGTCCACATTGAGCAAGTTCTCGAGTACAACGAGGACCCGATGTATCTCGCAGATCTCCTTACTTACAAATTAACCCTGGAGGCCCAGCGCGGAATTGAATGCAGCGGTCTGAGTAGACGTCAGATAGCTAAGCGACTCAAGACATCGGTGCCTCAGTTGTATCGTCTTTTAGATCCAGCGAATACACGCAAGTCAATGAATCAATTAGTTGCACTTCTTCATATACTGGATTGTGATGTTGACCTGATTGTTAAGAAGAGAGTCGCAGCATAACTAATTCTATTGCGGAGTGGAGATGGGGGGTTGAGAAGTGGTTAGCCGCAATGGTCAATAAAGGGGTGAAGAAATCTATCGACGTGTGATTATGTATTCCTTAACAAGTGAACAGGTGGAATAGGTAAATAGGGATAATGGGGTCAAGTCTTTACTTATAGTAAATAAACCTATATTATCCCTCTATGTCCCGCCCGCTGAGAATAGAATATGAAAATGCCTTCTACCATGTCATGAATCGTGGTAGGGGCCGACAGCAGATATTCCATGATGCGGAGTACTACGAGGCATTTCTCAAGTGCCTTGAAGAAGCGAATACCCGATTTGGCATTGAATTGCACGCTTACTGCCTGCTGGGTAATCATTATCACCTACTGCTAAGCACCCCAAGGGGAAACCTGAGTCGCGCAATGCGCCATATTAATGGGCTTTATACCCAGCGCTATAACCGGCTGCGAAAGACCGATGGCCCGCTCTTCCGGGGTCGATACAAGGCAATACTTGTGGACGCCAGCAGTTATCTTCTGCAACTCAGCCGGTACATACACCGAAATCCGGTTGAAATCCGCAAGCCACTGGTACAGAAACTCGATGAATATCCCTGGTCCAGCTACCCTGCCTATGTGGGTAAGGTAGCGACTCCTGAGTGGCTCACCAGAGAGGTAATCTATGGTGAGTTAGGGGCCAGGCGACACAAAGCCGCATACAGAAACTACGTTGATCAGGGAGTAGACGAAGAAACGGCCTGTTTTTATAAAAAACAAGGGCAACCTGCTATCTGGGGCGATAGTGAGTTTGCGGAATGCGCCGTTGGGGGGGCCGGCAAATGGGACCGGGAAGTGACGCGCAAGGGTATAGTAGAGCCTATAGCAATGCGTGAAATAATCAGCCGGGTTGCCCGGCACACAGGTTGCTCAGAGAAATCGATCTACCAGGCCCGGCGAGGGAGGGGTAGCCCCAATATACCCCGGTGGATTGCGATGAAATTATGCCAGGACTATTCTGGTCAGACATTAGCAAAGATAGGGAGGGTATTTGGAGTAGGTAACTATTGTACGGTATCGCAGTCAGTCGCGAGGCTGAAGCGCCTGGCCAATGAGGATAAAAGCGTGATGGATCAATTAAATACTATAAGTACAGATTTGACCCCTTAAGTCGACTTAAAAGTCCCTTTTTGGGGGAAAAAAGGTGATTTTAAGCTTGTCCTGATAAACAACCCCGCCGCAAATGGACACGAATATTTAAAATACTTAAAACTTTATGAACTGTAATTTGATAGCATCGTCTCTGCCCATTCAGGCAATGTATCCATCTGTTTATGGAGCTGTCTATTTTTCAGTAGAGCCACCGATAAAAATGGCCGGTGGTGTGAAGAGTTATCGTATAACTTTGCTACGTCAACCAGGGGCAACGCATCACGAACATAACGCAGGGTTCTTGGTATGCGGCTGATGATTTTATCAATTGGTACATTATGCCCACCTTGCATTACTCGTTGCGCCACACGAGCCTGATTGAGTTGATCGGTTTGCAGATGAATATAAACCAGTATAATTTCATAACCGAGTGATTTGGCCGTAGCTATAAAATCAATTTTAGATGGATGAGAAAAAACGGTCTCAAAACAAAAACTGGTCTTTGAATGTAACAAATTAAAGCGCAGCTTTTCTGTAAGTATGGCCGCCTTATAACTGACGGATTCAGTGTGATCTGCAACCAGTTCCTTTGCCATAATATCGGCATTGATGAACGGTAGCCCGGTTGGTGCTAGAAAGTGTTGATAAAAAGTAGATTTTCCTGCGCCATTTCCTCCGGCTAATACCCAAAGCTGTTTACTACTACTCATTCCGGCATGAACGAACCATTACTGAAACGCCCGGTTATGCGGGTGCCATCTGGCATCACCTGGTCTAATAACCCTGGTCGGCTTTTACTGGCTTCGTAATACAGGCTGCCTCGGGTGATCTGCTGTCCTAATGAGTCCATTGAACTTGCATTATCAACGGCAGCAAACACATGTTCAGAATTAACCGGCTGTGATTCAGGCACTTCTACATGTACATTTGCAATGCCCTGCATCAATGCCAATAAATCAGTCGGTGTGATTGAATGGGCGACCCTTTTACCCAACTCTGCCCAAAATTCAACTTGCTTGGCAGCGGAGCGATTCAGCAAAGATCCCTCGGCCTCGGCTGTTTTAAAAAGACTATCATTGACTCTTAAAGGGGTAGACATAGGCGTAACCTCGTTACGTATTAATACAATTGTAGCAAAATACTACAATTATACAATGCAAGATAATCCTGTAATTCTAAAAATACAGGGGTCGCACCAGGTCCGGGGCAGGCTCTAACCCTTCACCCACAAGGGGGTAGCGGGATCCCATACTTGGGAAAGGGGATGAGAAATGGTTAGCCGCAAATCATAGGCCAAGATTAGCCATCCATGGCGGCCCGGCTGCCGCATCCGTGCTGTAGATGGCCTTGATCCGGCTTGTCGATTCCATGTCCTCACATTGTTATATGCCTCATAAAGTTAACGGCACAGCAGTGAAAAATATACATGATGACCCCCTCCAGGGGTTTGATTATACCGCCCGCTCCACGGGTGGGATTAGATTATTAAAACTATTATGAATGGCCATTTATCAAAATAGGAAGGTGCAGGATGCGTATTGCCAAGAAGTACAATGTATGGATTATTTATGTTGCAGCATTACTACTGACTGCCTGTAGTGGTGCGGATGAACGTGCTGCAAAATATCTGCAGCATGGAAAACAACTGTATGCAAAAGGTGATTACATCAAGGCCAGGCTGGAATTCAGGAATGTTTTGCAGATCAATCCAAAAAATGTTGAAGGGCATTACCAGTATGGCCTGACCGAGCAAAAATTAAGAAACTGGCGGTCGGCATTCCAGCAATATCTGGCTGTGGAGCAGCTTGATCCCACTCATGTTGATGCCATCATTCATTTAGGAACCTTGTTCCTTGTTGCAAACGACCTGGAAAAGGCCCGGGAGAAGGCAGATGCCGCACTGGCTCTGCAAAAGGACAATCCCGATGCGCATGTATTGCTTGGTAGTGTTCATTTACGACAGGGGAAAACAGAAAAGGCAGTCCGGCATGCAGAGGCTGCACTGGCGCAGGATGCAGACAATGAAAGGGCAATTTCATTACGTGTATCCCTCTATTTGCAGGACAAACAAAATGAAAAGGCCATAGGGCTGTTAAAAGAAAGTATAAAACGTCACCCAAAGAACACTACTTTACGCATGTTACAGGCCATAACACATGCAAGCCTGGACGAATATGGCCTGGCAGCCAGTGAACTGAATGCAATCATCTCTCTTGAACCGGGTGTAATAGGCCACCGTATCCGCCTGGCAAGGTTCTATGACAAGCTAAATGATAAAAAGAAGCTGGGAAAAACATTACGGGATACTATTATTGCATTCCCTGAAAATGAAGAAGTAAAACTGTTGCTGGCCGAATTTATGTTCAAATCCGACAGGCCTGATCAGGCCGAGCAAGCGTTACTCGGTTTTATTATAAAATCACCAGATGCATACAAACTCCGTTTTGGACTGGCGCTGTATTATGCAAAAGCAAACAAGCCGGATAAGGCAAAGCAGGTCTATGAAAAAATTATTAAACGGGATAAGGAAGGATTGTCGGGTTTAAGAGCCAGGACAAGGCTGGCCCTGATGATGATTAAGGAAAAAAATATAAACAAGGCAGAAACACTGATAAAAGAAGTACTCAAGGAAGATCCACGAGGAAGTGAGGCGCTTCTGATCAGAGGTAGCATTGCATTGGCTAAAAATGATTCCGATACCGCCATTGCTGATTTTCGTACAGTGCTGCAGTATGATGCCGGTTCCTTAAAGGCATTGTTGTTATTGGCCAGGGCCCAGTTGCAGAATAAACAGATGGAACTCGCCCGAAAAAACATAATGAAGGCAATCGGCACCAATCCCCGTGATCGATATAGTCGTATGGAGTTGGCGGATTTATCGGCTAAGACAGGGAACCTGGACGGCGCGATAGAACAATTGCAGTTTATTCTGGATGCCTTCCCCACAGATTTTAGTGCGCTCAAGGCGCTGGCGACGGTACAGTTGGCAAAAAAGGACTGGACAGCGGCAGAAAAAACAGTAAACCGGATAAAGAAAGCCATGCCTGATAATGTCACAGGTTTTCAAATGATGGGGGTGATTTATCGGTTTCAGAAGCGGTTTAATGAAAGTATTATCGAATTCGAGCAGGTATTGAATAAAGTGCCAGATGCAATTGAGCCGCTGGTGGCAGTGATTAAAAATTACTATGCGATTAAACAGCCCCAAAAGGCATTGCAACGTATCGAACAGGTTATTGCCCGGTCGTCAGAAAATTATGTCGCCTACAACCTGAAGGGCGAGGTGTTGCTGATGCAAAAGAAATATTCCGGTGCAGAGACCGCGTTCCGAAAATCGATAACAATCAGACCCGACTACATAAATCCCTATAAGAACCTGGCGAGTCTGTTCCGGTTCAGGGGAGACAAAAAGGCCAGGATACACATTTTACAAACCGGCCTGGCAGCCAGTAAAGATAATACGTTATTGCTGGTTTTATTAGTTAATGCCTATGAGGAAAGTGGTAAATATGACGAGGCCCTGGCTGTGTATAAAAAGATTCTGGGCAAGCTACCGGAAAATGATATGGCGAACAATAATCTTGCCATGTTGCTGGTTGATTACAAGCGCGACACAGAAAGTCTGGTATGGGCCAGCAAACTGGTAAAAAGATTTGAAACAACAAAAAACCCGATATATGCAGATACACTGGGGTGGGTGTTCTATAAAAATGGTGACATGGAAAATGCGTTGCGGGTTTTACAGATGGCAAACAGGCAGGCCCCCGAACTGGACGTGCTCAATTACCACCTCGCTATGGTCTATTATAAAAAAGGTGACAGGGCGGCTGCAAAACGTTATTTGCAGAAGGCTATAACAGACAAGTCACGTTACTTTGGCCTGAAGGAAGCAAAGGAAACTCTGGATAAATTGTGATGGATGCAGGGGGAATTGGCTATCTGACCTGAAGGGTAAATAATTTGTTGTTGCTAATATTGTATTTGAATATGCCAGATAGAATATATGTCGAACTCATAATAAGATAACGTCTCCAGGATTATGTCGAGTCTGACCCTAATTTAAATATTATTCATCTATATAGGCACAATGAACCTGGCCTATGGATAACTGGTCATTGTCCTTCAGGTTGTGGTACGTAGCCATCTTACCATTTACATATGTACCATTGGTGCTATGCAGGTCGGTTAGAATTATATTACGCTGGCCACCTGCCATAATCTGGTAGGTAATAAGTGCGTGTTGCTTGCTGATGGAGCTATCATTCAGGCTAATATCATTTGACTTGTCACGACCAATACTTGTACTACCTACCTCGATAGTAAACTCGGTTGGACTATCACTGAAAATGATAAGTTTTGGCATCTGACCCCCGTGTCTTCCTTGTGTTTCAGGTTATTTTACCATTATCGGGAGTGTGGCAACAAAACAATTTTATCGCAATGATTCCATCCTGACCCGTTTGGGGGATGAGATTAAACCGGAGATGGGATACCTCCGGAACGGCAGGGGTTTCAACACCCTGTCCAGGTTTTGAACCCTGAACTGGCGGCCCTTTATTTTACATTGGCTATTTAGCCAGCGTACCTGTTCTACCGGTAAGCGTAGCTAAACACCCATACCCATATCAATATAACCGGTTGGGCATACGTCTGCACAAATATGACAGCCTATGCAGCGTGTGTAGTCTGTATAGACATAACGCCCGGTTGTTGATTTTGCTGCCGGTGTTTTTTTGACCGCATTTTGTGGACAGAAAATAATGCAGTTGTCGCATTCAAAGCACATGCCGCAACTCATACAACGATCGGCTTCACTGCGTACTTCGTCTTCACTCAGGCCTTCGAAACGCTCATCAAAATGATTCAGCACATGGTCTGCTGTGACCTTTGTTTCTGATCTTTGATGGCAGGGTGTATAGGTAAAGTGTCCCAGGAACAATTTGTCCGAGGTAATAATTTCATGAAGTGAGCGATCTTCATAGTTATGTGTGGCAAAACTGGATGTATCGGTACCCCAGTCTACATGATGATCATAATCCTCCGGCTGCATGTCCCATTCTTTCAACTTGTCAAGAAGATTGAAGTGGTGAACATCCACCTTGGGACGCCTTTCAAATTTTTCGGCCTTCAAATAATGATCGATACTTTGCGCAGCAATACTGGCCTGGCCAATTGCCGTTGTCAATAAATGTGGCCTGACAATATCACCTGCGACAAATACCCCCGGTTTGTTCCTGACCTGATAGTAGGCATCGGTATCAATCAGGTTTTTACCATTATTGTATTCCTCCAGGCCTTCGAGATTTCCGGTCTGTCCCACTGCCGCAACGATGAGGTCACATTCCAGATCCTCGGTTTTGCCGGTATTCTTCATTTCACCATTTTCCCACTCAACCACCTCAACCCTGAGAGCGGTTGCCCGGCCATCATCGCCCAGCACAACCTCAACGGGCGTAATACTCCCTCGTATACTGACACCTTCACGTTGGGCCGCGTCTACCTCATGCTCTGCCGCGGGCATCTTGTCGACGGGTCGCCGGTAAGCCAGCATTACCTCGGCGCCTTCCTTTTTGGCGGCTGTTGCAACATCATGGGCCGTGTGACCCAGTACGACATACTCGGTGCGGTCTTTTTCATGGACTGTCTTGATATGACCCAGACGGCGTGCCACCGATACAACATCCATTGCCGTATCACCTCCACCAACCACAACAACCTTCTTTGCTGTATATTTCAGGCGTTCCTGATTGAAGGCGTCCAGGAAGGCGACACCGCTGATACAGTTGGGTGCATCACCGCCTGGAATCGGCAGCAATCGGCCTGATTGGGCACCAATTGCTATAAGAACGGCATCATAATCCTTTTCCAGCTGATCCATTGAAATATCGCGGCCTATCCGGGTATTCATTTTGAATTCAACACCCATGTCGATAATACGCTGGAATTCCCCATCAAGTGTTTCGCGCGGTGTACGGTAACCTGGTATGCCATAGCGGGCCATGCCCCCCGGTTTGTCATGCTCATCAAAAATTGTGCAGGCATGCCCAAGCCGGCGCAGTTGGTAGGCACAACTGAAACCGGCAACACCACCACCTATAATGGCAACCTTCTTGCCTGTTTCCTTGCCGGCCGCATTGAAGGCCAGTTTTTGCTGTAATCCATAATCGCCAATGAATTGTTCGACAGAATTGATACCAACAAAGCCTTCTACCTCATTCCGGTTACAGCCATCCTGGCAGGGAGCGGGGCACACACGCCCCATCATTGAAGGAAAAGGGTTGGCATTGGTTGAGCGCCAAAAGGCGTATTCCTGCCAGGGGAGGTCTGCCGGTGGTTTTTCCATCCCCCTGACAATGTCAAGCCATCCCCGGATATCTTCGCCGGCGGGGCAGCTGCCCTGGCAGGGAGGTGTCCGGTGGACATAAGTAGGGCATTTATAGGATGTGTCCTGCTCAATGATTGATTCCTTCCAGGGCAGGTGTGCCGAGTCGTTGTCCTTATAACGCCTGAATGTGTTCTTTTGCTCTTCCATCGTGTCACCTTGAGTGTCTTAAACGCCTTGCAGATATATTAGCAGGGCAGGATTTAGCTAAATCAGTCGATTGTCAGACAGTATTATGCTTAATTAGCCTTATCTATAAAATTATATAAACAGAATACAAGAACAGTTCAATAAATAAAAGAGTCAAATAGTGATCAGGCTCAATAATTTACATTGAAATTACAATGACTTTGTTGCCAATGGTTGCCATAATATCACATATAAAAAAGGGTTAAAATCAGATAAATCGTACGGGTTTTCCACCCTTCTACAAGGCATTGCCCTTTGGCAGCTTGCAGCTCAGGATAAAGGATATTATGAGCGAACGATCCATGCAGTTTCTCTACGGCGACAGGGAATTGCTTATTCAGGTAAGCGATATTCTGAAGGCACCCGTAGATGTTATTGTTAACCCGGCAAATGGAGGACTGAAACACGGCGGCGGCCTGGCCGCACAAATTTCAGATGCCGCCGGTGAGGAACTGGACAATCAAAGCGCACAGCTCGTCGATGAGCACGGTATTTTTGATAGCGGCATGGCTGTTTACACAGGGGCCGGAGAGTTGCCTTATAAAGCGGTAATACATGCCGTTGGACCGCGCATGGGGGAGGGGGACGAGCAGTTCAGGATTGAGCAGGCCGTATCGAGGAGCCTGTTGCTTTGCGAAATAAATGAATGGCACTCGATTGCCTTCCCTGCGATCAGTACCGGTATTTTCCGTGTTCCGGTGGAAATCTGCGCCCGGGCGTTTTTCCGGGCCACGACCAGCTTCTGGGATGCACGTTATGAATGTTTTGTTGAAAAAATCATGTTGTGCCTTACGGAGGAAAATTTCCGGCCTTTTTTTGATGCTTTCAGGAATGATGCCATAACCCCGACGGAAGAGACAGAGGAACCGGCAGCGGATGAAGCTGCGGAAGAAAATGTTGGTTATGTTGAGCTGGATGAAGATGACATTGCCGGCCTTGAAAATGATGAAATAAACGACTGGTTTAAATAGGCATATAAATAAATTAAATACCACTCGCAGAGCGGGTGATGTGATGAAGGTCCCGGGAAGGGGCCACTTCGTGGCCTTGTATATTATTCCATTGTTGTCCCGTTAACTTTATGAAGCACATATCAAGGTGAGGACATGGAATCGGCAAGCCTGATCAAGACCGTCTGCCGCACGGACGCGGCAGCCGAGCCGCCATGGATGGCATGTTTTTGCGTGTCTTGATCAGGCTTGCCGGTTTCATGTCCGGATTGCAGGTTAGCCCGAAATGCACTTGCCTCTTACATTTCAACTACATTCGACATGGGGTAACGGGACAACAGTGATATTTTTCAAACCCGTCATTCAGCCGCAAATACCCACAAATATTATATTTCCTGAAACCTTGTTTAGCTGCGTATTTGAGTCACGCTGGCGGCGGTTTGTCTGGTTTTGATTACTTCCATTTAAACAAGCAGGCACCGATAATCATAAATACGACACTCATACCCGCCAGTGTAATGAGTTGTGGCAGGATATCGGTCAGCCCGGCGCCATCGTTCATGACGGCCCTGGCGGCATTGACCAGATGAGTAAGCGGTAACAGTTGTGCAAAATTTTGTGCCGCCGGGTGCAGCCCGTCCAGAGAGAACCATACCCCGGAAAAAATCATCATTGGCCAGACGATCAGGTTGAGTACTCCGCCGGCAAATTCCTCACTTTCTGTTCGTGCCGCGAGTATCAGTGCCAGGCTGATCAGGCTTAACCCACCCAGTAGATAGACCAGCAGCAGGGTGCCATAAGAACCCAGCATGATAAAATTGATGAAAAAATCAGTGCCAAAATACACAAATACAGCCACTGTAATCGTGAGTAAAAGCCTGGAACAGACCTGTGCACCCAGAAATTCAAGCGCGGTCAGGGGTGTTGCCTTGAGCCTCTTGAGTACGCCGTTTTTGCGATAACGCACAATCACAAAGCCGACACCAAAGAGGCTGCCAAACATCATGTTCATTGCAAGTATGCCCGGCATGACCCAGTCGACATAGCGTATTTCACGCCCGCTGAGTACTTGTTTAACCATGGTCTCTGATTTGCTTTTATCCGCCCCCCAAAGAATTCGTTCCACTATATAGCCCTTTGGCGAGGTTGAATTAATCCAGTAACGACCGGCACCGGCAGGATCCAGCAGTAAATCAAGCTTATGATGATCAACCTTCTCGATAGCACTATCGAGGTTTGTTACCGGAATAAACTGTATGTATCGAGTATTCAGGAAACCTTTTTCCAGGGCACCGGATACTGCCTGTTTGCCTTTGGCAACATTATTATAAATACCTACCTTGTAGAGATCCTTGCTTGAGTCTGAATATAGAAAGGCAAATCCGAAAACAAGCAATACCGGAAACAGCAGGTTCCAGCCCAATGCGGCCCGGTCGCGCATGAACTCAAGGTTACGTGCATGAAACACGGCAAGAAAGCGTTTCATTTTCATCCGCGTAATCCCTTGCCGGTCAGTTCCAGGAAAAGGTCCTCAAGTGTACGAGGTCTGATTTCAATGTGAGACAGGTCAATATCATTCTCATGAAGGTATCGGATGGTAGCATGTACATCTTCCGTGTGAATGGTAATTATGCCATTATCCTTGTGTATATCCCAATTTTCAGGTGGTTTTGCTAATGTAAAATCATCAACTGGTAACTGTAGAATTATATCGTCGAAGTATTTTGATAACAGGTCAGAAGGTTTCCCCATGGTGATTATGCGTCCATGATCCATTATTGCTACTTCGTCACATAGTTGTTCTGCTTCTTCCATGTAATGCGTAGTGAGCAGGATTGTTTTATTTCTTTCCTTGATATTTTCTATCAGACGCCAGAAATTACGCCGTGATTGCGGATCCAGGCCGGTAGTGGGTTCATCAAGAAACACAATATCCGGATCATTGATTAATGCGATGGCCAGCAGCAGGCGTTGTCTTTGCCCTCCCGATAATTTGCGATTGTCACGGTGCAGAAATTCACCCAGAGAACAGGTTTCAATCAATTCTTCAATGGGCACCGTTTTGTCGTAAAGTTTTTGAAACAGCTGGAGGGTTTCATTTACGGTAATGAATTCCTGCAAGGATGTGGCCTGAAACTGCACACCCGCTTCCTGCTTGAATTTTTCACCAATGGGCTGGCCCTTGTACAGAACCTCACCGGAACTGGCAGGGATAATACCTTCCATTATCTCGATAGTGGTTGTTTTCCCTGCGCCATTGGGACCGAGTAGCCCGAAGCAGGTGCCCTCGTTAATGTCAAATGATACGTCATCAACCGCCCTGACATCCGGGAACTGCTTTTCAAGGTGTTTGACCTGTAGAATAGGCATTGACGTGTCTGGTTATTATGGATAGTTGGAAAGTGTCAATATTACTGAATTTAACTGGTATAGGCAAAGATGTGTGACGAATGATTTATGCCCGGTGTAAATGACGTTTAATTACCTTGAGTAACTGTTTTGCAGTCGCCCTGTGAGTTGTCAGTTTACCGCCATAGAGTGTAAATACATTGGCTGAAGGTGAATCATTGTGGTGTATGGTAATTTCACGTGATCTTGAAAACATGCTGCCGTTGTCTGATAATAATACACGTAGCCCTGCATAGGCATCAATAACATCATTTCTTGAAACCGGGTTATCAAAATAGTGATTGTAGACAGATAGCAGGTATTTTATATCATCCTCAGGTGCTTCTACGTCTTCGGGGCGGCCGGTATATAACCGTTCTGTTGTCCCGGTCAGTATGTGATTATTCCAGGGCATGACAAAAACGGCTCTTTTATCATCAGGCGATTCAAGATAATACATCCCTTGTGTCAGTTGTCCAGGGATAATGATGTGGGTTCCCAGGACCAGGTCTATGTCAGGATATGATTGTTTCGGTTGAATACTCTGCAAGACATTATTCACCCATGGCCCGGTAGTATTGATAATGGCCTTACAGGTAATCCGGCAGTTTTTTTTATCATGTGTATAGTTGATTACGCATTGATTATTCCGGCAATCGGCGGATTCATATTTCGCATTGGTCAGTAATTCAGCACCTTTTTTCCGGGCCGATGCCATAACAGCCTGGGTTAATAACTGATCGTTGGTTTGTGCATCGAAGTACTGAAAGACTTTCTGGAGATTATTAGTGGAAAGCCCGTCCAGTTGTCCCCATTTATTTTCTGGAATGATTTTAAACGGTTTCTTACTAAAGAGTGAGTAAATGATCAGGCCTGTCCTGATAAGCCATGGCCTTCTGGTTGTATTTTCATACACAGGGATGTGGAATGCTACCAGTTTTACCAGCTCCGGATAACGTTCAAGTAAATATTTGCGTTCGTGCAGGCATTCGTTTACCAGCCCGAGCCGGGCGGTTTCAAGATACCGCAGGCCGCCGTGTATAAGCTTGCTTGATTTACTGGAAGTAACAAGCCCTGCCTGGTCATACTGTTCAAGAACAATTACCTTGTAACCCTGGGAGCTGGCCTCATCGGCACATGCGGCCCCGTGTATACCTGCACCTAAAATGGCAATGTCATAAATCATTTAATGCCTCAAGCATTGAACAGACATTTGCAGTTTCTATCAGGTCTATACCCAGGTTTGTATAATGCATGGCCAGTTCAGGGTCTGTAATATCATAAACCATCCATTTCCAGTTTCCACTCCAGGGTTTTTCATTCTCGGGTAATTTGTGGTAATTAACTATCAGATAATCTGCTCCCAGAGATTTTGCCTTTTGGTATGAGTCATGATCATAGCTGTGCAGTACCCAGCCAAGTTTACTGGCCGCCGTCTTTTTTACTTCTTCCAGGGCTTTATAATGGTATGAAATGATAATGCACCGGTCTTTTATTTCGGCAAGTTCCAGCAGCAATTGATGGATAATGTTGACACCAAACTTTTCCAGCGTTTCCGTTTTTATTTCAACAAAGGCTTTTGCAGTCGGGTATTTTTGTAACACGCCGACCACATCTTTCAGGCGGGGGATGGACTCGCCATGATATTTGTCTGAAAACCGATCAGGCTCATGTGCACTGATCTCTTTTATTTGCTCATAGGTTAACTCAAGAAGGTTGCCTGAAATCCCCGTGGTTCGTGCAAGATCATCGTCATGAAACACAACCAGTTTACCATCGGCTGTGCTTTGTACATCAAATTCCACGTAGTCTGCACCACATTTCAGCGCAGCCTCCAGTCCGGTCATGCTGTTTTCCGGGCATAATTCCAGCAGGCCTCGATGTGCAACCAGATATGGGTTGGTCATGTGTTAAATCCTTTTGTAACTTCTGGCTGTATTATAGATAATTTCACTGCTGTGCCGTTAACCTATAGCAAATATAGTTGAAACGTAAACGTCAAGTCCGTTTTGAGCTAAACAGAACATTCCGGACATGAAACCGGCATAGCCAAATCAAGACACGCAAGTGATGCCATCCCTGGCCGCTCGGCAGCCGCATCCCTGCGGCAGACGGTCTTTATCTGGCTATACCGGTTCCATGTCCTCACATTGTTACTCGTTTCAAGTGTTAACGGGGCAACAGTGATGACTGGCAGGCAGTTGCCTTGTGCATACCGGTTAGCCTGTATGTTGTGCGATGGCCCAATCGGTATGTTCGCGTACCAGTCCAGACGCATGTGTTGTTTTTTGCTGCAATGACCGGATGACCTCCGGAGAGGTTTTGCTGTTACCCAGTGCAACAGCAATGTTACGTATCCAGCATTCATAACCGATACGTCTGATAGCAGAGCCCTCGGTACGTTTCAGAAAAGTTTCTTCATCCCAGTTGAATAATTGTATAAGCCCGGCGGTGTCGAGTTGATGTCGAGGGCTAAAGTCAGGTTCATCGCTGTCACCTGAAAACCGGTTCCACGGGCAGACCATCTGGCAATCATCGCAGCCATAGATGCGGTTGCCTATCGGCCTTCGGAACTCAACCGGGATGGAGCCACGCAGCTCAATCGTCAGGTATGAAATACAACGTCTCGCGTCCAGTTTATAGGGGGCAATGATGGCCCGGGTTGGACATACATCCATGCAGCTTCGGCAGGTTCCGCAATGATTGATTGCCGGTTCATCTACTGGCAGGGGAAGACTGGTGAAGAGCTCACCGAGGAAAAACCATGAGCCGGCTTTCTCATTAATGAGGTTGGTGTGCTTGCCGATCCAGCCCAGACCGGATTTTTCAGCCAATGCCTTTTCCAGTACCGGGGCACTGTCAACAAAAACACGGTAGCCGAAATGGCCAATGCGCTGCCTGATGAATTCCGCCAGTTTCTGCAGTCGGGGTCTTATGACCTTGTGGTAATCGCGACCCAGTGCATATCTGGAGATATACGCATTGATCGGATTATTCAGTATTGCCCTGGCATCCGCCGCCTTGTCCGGCCAGTAATCCATGCGCACGGTGATGATGCGTTTTGTCCCCTCAATCAGTTCTTCCGGGTGACTGCGTTTGCTGCCATGCCGCGACATATAAGCCATCTCGCCGTGGAATCCGCATGATAACCAGTTATTCAGGTGAGATTCATGGGTGGCGAGGTCAAGGTCGGCAATAGCCACTTGCTGGAAGCCCAATCCCGTTCCCCGTGCCTTTATTTGCAGGGCCAGTTTTGCGAAATTGATATCGGTGCGGGATTCAGGCATGGGCTTTCAATAATGGCATATACTATCGGGTATGCAGGCCATTCTACCATCAACCCTTTATAGCGCGGAACAGGTTCGCGAAATGGATCGCCTGGCCATTGAGGGATACAACATACCCGGTTTTACCCTGATGTCACGGGCCGCCACGGCTGCGTTGAATGCCATAAAAGAGAGCTGGCCCGGGCAAAGACGTTTACTGGTTGTGTGTGGATCAGGCAACAATGGCGGAGATGGTCATCTGCTTGCATGTCAGGCAAGGGCCGATGGTTTCGAAGTCTGCCTTGTGCTGGCAGGAAGCCGGGACAGGCTGGTCGGTGATGCGGCCAGGGCCTGCCAGGAATGGCAGGCTTGCGGTGGTGAGTGTGCCGGATCCGATAACCTCGCAGCCATGATCAATAATACCGATATTATTGTTGATGCCTTGCTGGGAACGGGGTTGCAGCGTGAGGTATCGGGTGGCTGGGCGGGATTGATCGAACAGTTGAACCAGTCCCGCCAGCCGGTTCTTTCCATTGATATTCCTTCGGGATTAAATGCCGATACCGGCAGTGTGATGGGTATCGCTGTCAGGGCCGATGTAACGGTATCTTATATTGGCCTGAAGCAGGGAATGTGGACGGCTTCCGGCAGGGATTATTGCGGGCGGATTATTTTTGATGATCTGGGTGTGCCGGAAGAAATTTATACCATGGTGAAATCAGACAAACACATCCTCGATTCTGCATTATTATCCAGGTTGCTGGCTGCCCGGCCGGCGAGTTGTCATAAGGGTCAGTGCGGTCATGTGCTGGTTGCCGGTGGTGACCTTGGCATGCCCGGAGCGGCGCGAATGGCGGGTGAGTCTGCGGCCAGGGCAGGTGCCGGGCTGGTCAGTATTGCCACACGCAGGGAGCATGCGGCAAACCTGTCGGCGGGTCGACCGGAACTGATGTGTCACGGGGTGGAAACGGCCGGTGAACTTGATTCACTGATCGGCAAGGCGACCATCATCGCCATTGGTCCGGGGCTGGGGTCAGGTTCATGGTCATCGGCTATCCTGTCGAGGATTCTACAGACAGACATGCCGCTGGTTGTAGATGCCGATGCCCTGAACCTGCTTGCTGCTGACCCCGTAAAACGGGGTAACTGGATTCTGACACCTCATCCCGGTGAGGCGGCGCGGCTGCTGGATTGCAGCAGCCGGGACATACAAAGTGACCGTTTTACTGCAGTGCAGGCCATTGCCGGGAAGTACGACTGTGTGGCCGTATTGAAGGGCAGTGGTAGCCTGGTTTATTCGCAGCATGATGAACAGATTTACTGTTGTCGGGATGGTAATCCGGGTATGGCGACAGCGGGAATGGGCGATGTACTTACCGGTGTGATTGCCGGTCTGGCAGCGCAGGGGCTATCCTTGTCTGAGGCGGCTTGTTGTGGGGTTTATCTGCATGCCAACGCGGCCGACAGGGCGGCGCAAAAGGGCGAGCGGGGGCTGCTCGCAACGGATTTGTTCCCATATATCAGACAACTGGCCAACCCGGAAAGGCCGTGAAATTGTCATGAGCTGCCTGAGGATTATCCAGGACGAAGCGGCCATGCTGGCACAGGGGGCCAGTCTGGCTGACTGTTTTCCAGGGCAAGGGGTTATTTATCTTCGCGGTGATCTGGGTGCCGGGAAGTCAACCCTGGCCCGGGGGTTTATCAGGGCAATGGGATTTGCAGGCCCCGTCAAGAGTCCGACCTATACTTTAATAGAACCTTACGAAATAGCTGGCAAGACCGTATATCATCTGGACCTCTATCGGCTGTCAGACCCCGAAGAGCTTGAATTTATCGGCATACGGGACATACAAGGGGGTAATGCCATTTGTCTGGTGGAGTGGCCTGAAAAGGGCCAGGGCATACTGCCGGAACCCGATATTGATATATTAATCAAATATCTGGGTGAGGGGCGGGAGGTTTCCATTGGCACAGGCAGGCCTGAATTTAAGGCTATCATCAATAGATTATGTTAGCTTTTTAATAATCTAGACTAGTTAATAACCATATCTTACGGATTATATTGACTTTTATATTTTCCGCTTCTAGAATCATGGCATATCTATAAAAATTATAGCCGACATGGTGACCCATGAAGACATCAGGCAAATTTCTGGTTCAATTGATTGCAGTATTGCTGGCCAGTCCGGCATGGGGCGATACCACCGCTGTTCATAGTGCGCGTTTATGGGCAGCACCAGACAGCACACGTGTGGTATTTGATATAAGCGCACCGGTACAGTATTCACTGTTTACCCTGAAAAATCCCAGCCGGATTGTTATTGATATCAACGAGGCCCGGCTCGACAAGCCTTTATCGGGTTCCGGTTTCTCAAAGGGTGTCGTCAAGGGTATTCGTACGGGCCGGCACAAACAAACCGGACTTCGAATCGTCCTTGACCTGGCGAAAGACGTTAAACCTAAAAGTTTTCTATTGAAGCCTCACCGGAATTACGGGCATCGTCTTGTTCTGGATTTACAGAATAAAGTGGCAACAAGGAAAACAGTGATAAAAACAGTCAATGCAATCAAAAAGAGTAAACGACGTGAATTGATTATCGCGATCGATGCCGGTCACGGAGGCGAGGACCCGGGGGCATCGGGTTACCGGGGTACAAAGGAAAAGTATGTTGTTATGGCCATTGCCAGGAAACTGCAAGCCCTGATTACCCGTGAACGTGGTATGCGTCCCGTTATGATACGCTCAGGTGATTATTATATCGGCTTGCGCAAACGTGTTGAAATTGCCCGCAAGAACAGGGCCGACATGTTTATTTCAATTCATGCCGATGCCTTTCAGGACAAGCGAGCGCGTGGTGCATCGGTTTATGCCCTGTCACAGAATGGCGCGACGTCAGAGGCCGCCCGCTGGCTGGCAGAAAGTGAAAATTCTTCAGATTTTATTGGTGGCGTAAGCCTGGATGACAAGGATGATCTACTGGCATCGGTATTGCTGGATTTATCCATGAGTGGCAAGGTTGAGGCCAGTCTGGAGTTGGGTGATGATGTGCTTGCAGAACTCAAGACAATCGGACGCGTACACAAGAGAAGAGTGGGGCAGGCCAGTTTTGCCGTACTGAAGGCACCGGACATCCCGTCAATACTGGTGGAGACTGCATTTATTTCCAACCCGAATGAGGAGAAAAACCTGTTAAGTTCCAGGCACCAGGTCCGAATGGCCCGTTCTATCCTGAAAGGCGTGCGTGTCTATTTTAAACATAACGAGGTGCCGGGCACCTTGTTGGCGCAGCGACGTCATGTCATCACCAGTGGCGAGACCCTGTCTGCCATTGCAGATCAATACAAAATCAGCTTAAAGGCATTGAAAAGCAGAAATGCCCTGAAAAATGACAGGCTGAACATCGGTGATGTGATAACCATCCCTGAAGGGTAGCTGTTTCCTGCCGGTAAACCGCCACCCATCCTGTATTATTATATTTAACTTCACTATTGTCCCGTTAACTTTATGAAACACATATAAATGTGAGGACATGGAATCGGTAAGCCTGATCAAGACCGTC
>ENA-ORDP01000641-ORDP01000641.1-marine-sediment-metagenome-genome-assembly--contig:-NODE-641-length-21824-cov-6.959392_pt1 | contig 21824 bp, 20 predicted proteins | sample MGYA00248627_ERZ508539 | MGnify/ENA primary metagenome ERZ508539 (study PRJEB26208, sample SAMN05571518) | marine sediment metagenome | biome: deep sea; feature: Hydrothermal vent; material... | reverse complement strand
TTATACACATTTGAACATGCAAACCAAAGCGCTGTTAATGGATTACTTGTCCAATCTAGTAACCTTGTTTTCATTCCATAATGTTGAGCCCAAACAAGCCATTCCCATTCATCAACAAGAAGTTGCTTAACCTTGAAAGCTGCTCTTCTCATCAACTCATAAAGCATTTTCTTTTCTAAATCAATAGTGTTAATTCCGTTGTCTTCCCTAGCAATCGAAGGTAGTAATGGTTTGCTTTCTGATTGACCACGAAATAAAGCTGTAATTTCTAGTCTGGATGCCGCTTTTGCATCAATAAGCTTATCAATAAGCTCAATATATTCAACAAAACTTTTAATGTTTTTGTGTAGCATTTTGTTTTTTTTCATTAATGAATAAGTGTTTTTCACGAAATTTAAATTTTCATTAGCGGTTTGTTTATGTTCGCCTGTAGTTCCTTTCACACTTACACAATAAATAAAGCCTTTGCTTTTTTCGTCGATGACATGTATTCTTTCCGGAGAAGTTGTAGGAGTTACTAGTAGTATCACATCTAATTCTTTGAATGAAGAATTAAAAAAATTACTGTATTCTTCTATTGGTATGTCGGGAATAATAATTCCATCTACCCCGTATTTTTTAGATTGTTCGGCAAATTTGTCAATCCCGTAATTTAGGACAGGATTCGCGTATCCCATCAAAATTAGCGGTTTGTCCGTTCCCTTTTTAATTTGATTTACGTACCGGAATGTGGTTTCCAGATTGATTTTATTTTTTAATGCTATATTAGATGATAATTGAATTACCGGGCCATCGGCTAAAGGATCACTAAAAGGAAAACCTATTTCAAGCATATCGGCGCCGGTTTCTAAAAGTTTTAAAGCAAGCTCTGAAAAATTTTCTTTATCGGGGAAACCGCTTGTTAAAAACACCGATAGTACTTTTTCGCCTGCGTTATTTTTTTTTGTAATGTAATTAGATATAGAATTCATCAAAGTAAATTTCCTAAACTGTTTTTAATAGTATTCAAATCTTTATCGCCTCTTCCACTGAGATTAACAATTATGAGGTCGTTTTCATTTGTTTTAGGCATCAATTCATCTAAATAAGCTATTGCATGAGCCGATTCAAGAGCCGGAATTATTCCTTCAAGTTTGGATAGTAACTGCGTTGCATTAAGGGCTTCTTCATCTGTAACCGAATTGTACATTGCAAATAAGTTATCTTTTAGAAAACTATGTTCGGGACCTACTCCGGGGTAATCGAGACCGGCGGAGATTGAATGTACTTCGGAAATTTGCCCCTCATCCGTTTGGAGTAAATAAGTTCTCATCCCATGGAAAATTCCTTCCCTGCCCAGAGTAAGTGTTGCACAATGCTTATCAGTATTAATTCCGAATCCGCCGGCTTCAACTCCGATCAGTTTAGTTTGAGTATTTATAAAAGGATAAAAAATACCGATTGCGTTACTGCCTCCTCCTACACATGCCACAATATAATCCGGTAGCCTACTTTCTTTTTCCAATATTTGTTGTTTGGCTTCATAACCAATAACAGATTGAAAATCCCGCACCATCATCGGATAGGGATGAGGACCAACAACAGAGCCGATTATGTAATGCGTTGTTTCTACATTGGTAACCCAATCTCTTATAGCTTCGTTCGTAGCGTCTTTCAGTGTTTTACTGCCGGAAGAAACCGGTATAACTTCTGCACCGAGTAATTTCATTCGGAAAACATTTAGGCTTTGTCGTTCCATATCAACTTCACCCATATAAACAAAACACTGCATTCCGAATTTAGCACATGCGGTAGCAGTTGCAACGCCATGCTGCCCGGCACCGGTTTCGGCTATTATCCTTGCCTTACCGAGTTCTTTTGCTATAAGAATTTGTCCGAGTGCATTATTGATTTTATGTGCACCGGTATGACAAAGGTCTTCTCTTTTCAAATAAATTTTACCTTTGCCGTAATGTTTTGTCAAACTATCTGCAAAAGTAAGAGGTGTGGGTCTACCTGTATATTCTTTATTCAATGAATTGAGTTCGGACAAAAATTTCTTATCGAATTTTAATTTTGAATAAATGTCTTCCAACTCTTTTAAAGGGGTAATTAAGGTTTCCGGGACATACTTACCGCCGTATTTCCCAAAATGTCCGTTTACATCGGGTAATTGATAACTAACCGAGTTCTGCATAATATTTTGTCTTTCTGTTTACTATGGGAGCTAATTGCTCGACCTTTTCCAATAACTTTTTAAAATTCTTCGGAGTTAACGATTGAAATCCGTCGGATAATGCTTTATCGGGATGATTATGAACCTCTATAATTAAACCATCTGCACCGCATGCGATTGCCGCCATTGCCATTGGTGTTACTTTATCCCATATCCCTATACCGTGTGAAGGGTCGACTATTATCGGTAAATGAGACTGTTTTTTAATTACCGGTATTGCATTAAGATCAAGAGTATTTCTAGTCATAGTTTCAAAGGTTCTGATACCTCTTTCACATAATATAACATTTCCATTGCCTTGAGAAAGTATATATTCGGCACTCATCAGCAAATCTTCTATTGTTGCTCCAAGTCCACGTTTCAGAAGAACGGTATTTTTCAATAAACCTGCTTGCTCCAGAAGAGAGAAGTTTTGCATATTTCTTGCTCCTATTTGTATTATATCCGCAACTTCCGAAATGATGGGAAGTGTATCGGTATCTTTAGCTTCAGTAACTATCATCATGCCTAATTCTTTTTTTACCTCTGCAAGATATTCCAATCCTTTTTCTTTCAACCCTTGAAATGAATAAGGACTTGTGCGGGGCTTATAGGCGCCTGCTCTCAATAATTTGATGCCCATATCCTTTAAATTGCCTGCAATGTCAAAAAGTTGCTGACGGCTTTCAACGGAGCATGGACCAGCGATAATGGTTAATTCTTCACTGCCTATCGGTATTCCTCCCATTTCTATTATTGTGTCTTCAGATTTCATTTCTCTGCTTACCAGTTTGTATGGTTTGGATACGCGAAATACATCTTCAACCGAATCCATGGTTAAAAATTCTTCTAATGTTAAATTGTTTGTAGGACCTGTAACTCCCACCGCCAATTTAAAACTACCGGTTATGAGATGCGGTTTGCATTTATTTTCATAAATTTTCTCATACACTTTATTTAAATGTTCTTTAGGTGTATCTAATTTCATTATTATTACCATTTCATTCTCCTCAGATTTCCTACTTTATAAAAGAATTCTTCAACCTTTTTTTCATCTTTTTTTCCCGGTTCTTTTTCTAGTGATGATGATAGATCTACTGCTGCAGGTTTAATCTTTTTATGTATATATTCAATATTATCTGATGAAACTCCTCCGGCAAGTATAATTTTGGATCTCAAATCATCTGGGATCAAATCCCAGTTAAAACTTTCTCCCGTACCTCCTAATTTATCCGGGGAAAAAGTATCAAGTAAGTAAGCGGCATTATTATATTTGCTTAAAATTGAAAACTTGAATCCCTCTTCTACCCTGAAACTTTTAATAACCGGTATTGAAATATTTTCGATCATTTGAGGACTTTCATCTCCATGCAATTGTATTGCATTGAGTTTTATATTATGGATAACTTGATCTATATTTTCAGCAGATTCGTTTACAAATACTCCAACCTTCATTGTAAAGGGGGAGAGATATGAAATAATTTCGGAAACCGTCCCCGGTGAAACATATCGGCTACTTTTTTCATAGAATATGAATCCCAAAGCATTGGCTCCATAGTATTCACACATGAGCGCGTCTTCAACATTGGTAATTCCGCAAACTTTAATTTTCATATAAACACCATTTCTTTAACTTCTGAATATTTTTTCCAATGTTTGAAGATTTCATTAAGTGTTCGCCAATTAATATTGCATCAATTTCAGCGCTCTTCAAATAGTCAATATCTTCTTTTTTAGCGATTCCACTCTCGGAAACCAATATTACTTCATCAGGGATAAGTTTTGAGAGTTTTACAGTAGTTTCAAGGTTGACCGAGAAATCTTCTAAATTGCGATTATTAACACCAATAATCGGGTTCAATTTGAAGTTAATTTTCTCAAACTGTCTTTCGGAATGAAGTTCTAACAAAACTTCTAATCCTATTTCAGAAGCGGTATGAGTTAATTCAGTAATTTGATTTTTCGAAAGAGCTTCACAAATTAACAAAATCAAATCCGCACCGAATGCTTTTGCTTCGAAAACCTGGTATTCATCGATGATAAAATCTTTCCTGAGTAAAGGAACGGTTTTTATCTTTGCAATATCTTGAAGAAATTGAATATCTCCTTGGAAGAATTTTTTATCTGTTAATATTGAAATTGCATTTACCCCATATTTTAAATATTGCCCGGCTATCTCAAGGTAATTAAAATCTTTTTTAATAATTCCTTTTGACGGACTGGCTTTTTTAAGCTCTGCTATAATGGAAAGGGAATTTGAATTTGTTGCGTGTACTCTATCTGTAAAACTAAATAATTTTCTTTCAAAGAATTCCGTTTCAGTAAAAGAGCTCAAAGAATATTTATTCTTTAATTGTTTTACTTCCATTTTCTTTACTTCAAGAATTTGATTTAAAAAATCCAAAGTTATCTTCCGTTATATTTTTTTACCGGATGTAGAAACGTATAGCGATGTGTTTCTACGGATTTTGACTCTATCATAAATTACATAACATTTAAACTAAAAAACCCTTCCCAGTGTTCTGAGAAGGGTTTTTTAAAACTCTTTTTATTTTATCTCAATTCACCGGGATGTATTATTTTTTATACTAAACCAATACCAAGTATAATGGCTAAAAAAGTAGTTAAAATAATATGTCCCAACAAATTTTTTCATAATGTAAAATGTAAATATATTAAATTTATTCAATTAGTCAAGGATAAATTTTCTTCTTTATTTAATTATGAGTCCATTATAAATGCCTGAATAAAATCTAGCGGTCAACTTAAATTATTTATTTATTTCCATTTTTTTAAATTCAGTACCGATACCGTACTTGTAAACGAGGTTACCCCCCAATTTACCGGTGCGGTAAACAAAGAACGAACCAACTAAAGCAAGGACAATAAAAATATATTTAATCCCTTTTGTAAATTTTTTCTTTAACACAAAATAAGTCCGTAAGACAAGTAGCGCGAAAAAGTACCAGAGTGTAAGTGTTGCCGAATCTGCATGTTCACCGATTGCACTTAAAGCTTTAGCAGGGAAAATATTTCCTGCCTTTTGCCAACTTTGAGCCACATCTTCTGCCTGGCTTCCGGTTAAAACAGCAACTAATGCACCGAGTACACCTAAAAATAATAAAAGATGAGCTGTTTTCGAGAAAAAATCTTTTTTAGTAAAAGCTCCTATTATTTCAAATAAAACATATCCCAAAAAGAAAGCTATTGGAAAATGAACTACTATAGGATGAAATTGTGCTAGAAATTCCATAATTAATCCTTCTTCAAAAATTCTTTATGTAAGAAAAATAAACAAAAAAATCATATTAGAATATTATGACTTAACTGTTCAAATTATTATTATGAAGATCAGTTGGATGAAAAGTATTCATCTATATAAAACAGATCCACCGGTTACATTTAAAACTTCACTGTTTATTTGACGAGCAAAATCAAAAGCCAAGGATAACCGTCCTAGTAAACAAAAAAGCGCCTGTAAGATTTATATCTCTTGTCTCCTTCCACTGTTGGATAGTCATTTCCTTCCGCTTTTGCATTTTCCCAGATACCTGCATTATTTACAAGAATATCTATTCCTTTTTGAAGTTAAATCTATCATCGTACAAATAATTAAAAGCTGATAATCAGATGTTATAATGAAATGCAACAATAAGATTTTTATGTAAAAATAAATTACTGGGAAGTATCAAAAAAGTTCATTTCCAAGTTATCAAATTGTAAATATTAACAAATAATATGAAAAATTAAATTTAATATTTCACCTTGTACAGAAATAATCCCTTTGCAGGGACGGACTCGCCGGCGGTTTTTCGGTCATGAGCGTCTAAAACATCATTAATGTATGAGCTTTTATATCCATGCTTCGAAGCATTAAGTAATGTACCGACAATTGTCCTAACCATTCCATGTAAAAACCGGTCTGCTTCTATCTTGAAAATTACCAATCCTTTCCATTCTTTCCAAGCTATTTCATAAACGTGACACACTTTATTTTCTGTATCTGTATTTTTTTTAGCAAATGAAGTAAAATCATGTTCACCTAAAAATTCTTTACTTAATTCATGTAAGGTGTTACATTCAATAGATCCATGATAAAAGTATGAATATAATTTATAAAAAGGGTTTTTATACCTTGAAAACAAAAAAATATAGCTGCGTTTTCTTGCATCGAATCTTGAGTGAAAATTCTCTTCTGCTTTTTGCAAATTAATTACAGCTATATCAGATGGTAAAATCGAATTTAGCGAATAACGGAATATAAATAGATCAATATCGTCTTCAAATTTAAAATTTGCCACTTGTCCCAAAGCATGCACACCGGTGTCTGTTCTGCCGGAACCTATTAAATTAACATCCCTTTTTAAAATTATTTTTATTGCTGAAATGGAATTTAAAGAGTAGTAGAAAAACAGTAAGAAAGAATATTAAATTAACAGACCTGTATAAAACTAATTTTAAACTAACGCTCAGTCCTTCGTCATAAATAGTCCCTGGGAACAAACCAAAAATGGGATTAAAAAAATATATTTGTGGGTTGAGGTAAAATTCGATTAAAGGAATTAATAGAATTAAAAAGAATAAAATAAGATAGACTAAAACCGGTAATTTTTTACTGATGGAAAATGCGATCAGCCCCAATGTTAAACCGATAATATATGACGGAATAGTTAAAACCAGATAAAAAAGGAATCCGTCTTTAAGTGAACAGGATGATCCTAAAAGTGAGTGTGTAAGGGAAATAACAAGAGGAAGTAGAAGTAATATAATACCAATTTGGGTTAAAGTTTTAAACGATTTATTATCTATTTCAGAATTAATACTAAATTTTTTGAAATATGAAATTGAAATAAATCCTGACAATAGAGTTATTAGAATTGCATTAACAAAAGAAAACTCAAATCCAAAAACATTTGTTAATGGAAAAAAGAGTAGAATGAAATTTATTATTATGATTAAGAGGATACTAAAAAGGGTAATTGATCTTCCGAAAAATATTTTCTTCAGCCGATTACGCATTAATATTCCGAGCCTTCAACCCTTTTAATATCTGCACCAAGCATCTTTAATTTCTCATCAATCAATTGATATCCCCTGTCTAAATGGTAAACTCTTAAAACTTCCGTAGTTCCTTCAGCTATTAGACCTGCTAAAACCAAACTTGCACTGGCACGGAGATCGGTAGACATTACTTTAGCACCTTTTAATTTTTTAACACCGGTAATTATAGCCGTATTTTCAATCATTTTAATAGATGCTCCCAACCTTAAAAGTTCCGGAACGTGATTAAATCTATCCAAATAAATATTATCCGTTACGTTTGCCACACCACTGGCAACAGACATTAATGCAATCCACTGGGCTTGCATATCCGTTGGGAACCCCGGATAAACTGCTGTATTAATATCAATGGATCTTATATCGGAATCACTTGCGTCTAAAGTGATTATATCGTTATTTACTAATAAGTTACATCCGCTTTCTTGTAATTTATTAATAAGTATTTTTAGATGCTCAGAGTTGCAATTTTGTAACTCAATTTTTCCTTTTGTAATTGCTCCGGCTATTAATAATGTGCCGGCTTCAATTCTATCGGGAATAGTATCGATTGTTGCAGGTAAAAGTTCATCGACCCCTTCAATAATTAATTTTGAAGTGTTTATTCCTGAAATCCTTGCTCCCATTTTATTTAAAAATTTAGATAGATTAGTTATTTCAGGTTCCATTGCGGCGTTATTTATAATTGTAGTACCTTTTGCCAAAGATGCTGCCATAAGTATATTTCCCGTTGCACCTACCGAAGGTTTTTCAAAGAGTATTTCCGTTCCAACTAACTTTTTAGCCTTTGCAATAATATAACCTTCCTCAAGTTCTATCTCGGCACCAAGTTTCTTTAAACCTTCAATGTGTAAGTTTATTGGTCTTGGTCCCCAGGCACATCCGCCGGGTAACGATACTTTGGCTCTACCGTACTTTGCTAATAAAGGACCCAAAACATAAACCGATGCACGCATCTTTTTAACGTGTTCATAAGGAGCATTTTGACTTTTAATTTTACCGGTATCTAAAGTCAGTACATGATCTGTAAATGTTGTCTCAACCCCAAGAAACTCTAAAAGACTTATCATTGTGTTTACATCTCTTAGCCTTGGTGTGTTTTTAAGTATTGAATTTCCGTTGGCGAGCAATGCAGCAGGCATAAGAGCAAGTGAGGCGTTCTTTGCTCCGTCAACTTTTACTTTACCCGACAGTTTAGTACCGCCATTAATAATGAATTTATCCAAAGTTCTCTCAAAATAAAGGAAGAATAATTTTACCGAACAACAAAATTAGTTGATATATTTGCCTGAAAATTAAAGATTAAGGTATGTAAAATCAATTTGATTTAAGAGTATTTTTAAGGATTAGACCACCGTTACCTGCTATAAAAATACTTTTATTATCATTGGTTGCAACACTTTTCAATGTTGAAAAAGTACCACTCGATATTTCTGCCCAATGCTCACCTGCATCAGATGTTGTTAACAGTTCGCCCTTATTACCTACTATAAAACCATTTTTGTCATCAATAAACTTTATATTCAATAAGCCCGATATTGTATTGGAAGGTATTTGTTTCCAGGATGAACCGCCATTTGTAGTTTTATAAATTTCACCGCCGCCGCCAACTATAAACCCCGTATCTTCACTAACAAAGTCAATTGAGCGTAAATAATAGGTTGTGAACTTTGTAATTACACGCCAGGTCTTGCCCGCATTATCCGACTGTAATACTTCCCCATCCCAGCCAACAATAATGCCTGTGTTTTCATTTATAAATTTAACACTGTATAATAATTTATTAATAGATGTGGAAATACGATTCCAGGTATAGCCTCCGTCTTCCGATCTTATGATTGTACCGTTAGCTCCTACAGCGACGACAATTGATGTGCCATTTATGTATTGAAAATCGAACAAACTTGAAAAAGCTTTGGTTGTAATTTTTTCCCAACTATTGCCACCGTTATTAGTTAAAAGTATTGTACCTTTTTCACCAACAGCGATACCATTTAGGTCATCAGAAAAATCAATTTTGTATAATATATTAGAAGTTGAAGAATCAGACAAAGTCCAAGTATCCCCTGAGTTTGTAGTCTTAAGTATAACGCCATTACTTCCACAAGAAAAACCTACAGTTGAATTTATAAAAGTAATAGAATTCAGGTTCTCATCTGTAGGTGATTCAATCTTTACCCAATTTGATTTTAAAATATACGCAGGATTAGAGACATACGTGTTTTTACCCTTATCCTTTATCTTAGTAATGTAATTATCATTTTTCCAAATATTTGAAACGGTGCTGTAAACAAAATAAATTAATCCTGCAAACAGTAAAATTGTTAACGAAAACCACAAATAGTATTTTGATTTTTGTTTAATTGTTGTTACCCGTTTATCACCGGTTAAAAAATTCTTTTGTTTAACATTAGTCTTTGGTTTTGTTTTCTTTCTCGCTTTTTCGGGTTTAACTTTCAGTAATTCAATTGATAAACGATTTACGTCATCTAAAAAATCTTCACAAGTAGTATATCTTTTTGCTAGAGATTTATGCATAGCTTTTGCAATAATTGTATCAACAGCCGGGGGAATAGATGCTATTAAGGATGATACTCTTGGTGGATTCTTTTTAAGATGAGCTTCCATAATTTCATAGTCGGTACCGGTATCAAAAGGGGCTTTGCCAACAAGCATTTCAAAAAAAGTTATTCCCAAAGAATATATATCACTTTGAGTTGTAGGCTCCTTGGCTTTAACTTGTTCCGGACTCATATAAAGTATTGTGCCGATTTTTGTTCCGGTCTTTGTTAAAGCTCTACCTTCTGTAACAGATTTTGAAATACCAAAATCCATTATTTTAACTATACCCTCATTATTTAAAATAATATTTGAAGGTTTAATGTCTCTGTGAATAAAGCCTTTGGAGTGTGCATAACCTATACCGGCTAACACTTGCTTTACGATTGATAATGCATACTGTAGTTCTAATCTGCCAAGTCTTTTTATTAAACTTTCTACAGTTTCCCCCGGAACATATTCCATTATTATACCTAATATTCCGTTTTCTTCAGCAAAACCGTAAACGGGCACAATATTAGGATGATTTAATTTTGCTTGGTGTTTGGCTTCTCTTTTGAATCTCTCTAAAAAATGAGGGTTGGAAAGTAAATCGGAATTTAGAATTTTAAGTGCAACAAACCTTTCAAGTTTAAGATCAAATGCTTTATAAACAACACCCATTCCCCCTTTACCAAGGATCTCAACGATCTTATAATGTTCAATGTTTCTTCCGATCATTTAAATAACCTCGGCTAATAAAACAAAAGAATAATTATCAGGTGCCCCTCTATCTTCAATCAACCGGCTCATTTTATCTGCTATATTGCTTAAATTTTTCTCATTAATAAATTTTTCTATCTCGCTGTCATTAAGAACGCCGGATACTCCGTCAGTACAAACAAGAAATCTATTATTTTCTTTTTTCTTTAATTTTATTTTACTCAAATCAACTTCAATATCAATGCTTTCACCAAGTGCACGTGTTATAATATTTTTATTCGGATGGTTCTCTGCTTCTTTTAAAGTTATAAAACCTTCATCCACTAATCTCTGAACAAGAGAATGATCCTTTGATAATAATTGCAATTTTCCATTTTTTGAAGAATAAATTCTTGAATCGCCTACATGCCCCCAATAAGCAAAATCTTTTTTTAAGAAAAGGACTTCTGCTGTAGTTGCCATGCCGGTTAAGTTTTCATCTTTAGAACTATGTTCTATAATGGATTCATTTGCCTTTGTAATAGAATATTGAATCCTTTCAATAATACCTAACTTATTCATATTCTTGAATTCAGAACTAATTGTGTCAACTGCTAATTTCGATGCTACTTCACCGCCACGATTTCCCCCTAAACCGTCACATACAACAATTAATAGTCCGTAATCAATTTCAAAAATACCAATGTGGTCTTCGTTATGTTCTCTTTTTAATCCTGTCTTGGATACCGTGATGTAGTTAAATATCATAAAAAAAGGAGTTATTGGAAACTATAATTTCTAATATAATATTACCCCTAAGAGTATAGTTTATGAGGAATTTGTGAATATTAATAATTTGCTATACTGAGCACTTGGGTTTATATTTGTATTTTGTTTTTAAATAAAAGTAAAAATTATTACTTTAATAAAATTGAAAATATTAAGGCTATTATATATAAAATTTTAACTATTGACAACTAATATAACCTAAAATTTAACTAAAATTAAATTTAGCGAGAATGGCGAAATTTGGTAGACGCGCTAGATTTAGGATCTAGTACCGAAAGGTGTCGGGGTTCGAGTCCCCGTTCTCGCACAGGTATTAAAAAAAATAATAATTAAGAGGATACATTGGACGTTAAAATAAACGATATCACTGAATCTGAAAGAGAACTTGAAGCAACTCTGAAATATGATGAATTCAAAGATCAATTGGAAAGTGAAGTAAAAAAACAAGCTAAGAAAATTCAGATCCCGGGATTTAGAAAAGGCAAAGTGCCTATTGCAATGATAAAAAAAATGTACGGTGATTCTCTAGAATATGAGGCATCCGAAAAAATAGCTAATAAACAATTCTGGGAAATATCAAAGGAAAAAGAGATAGCTCCTATAGGTCAACCCGTTTTATCAGATATCAAATTTAAACCTGGCGAAGATTTATATTTCAAAGTAAAGTTTGAAGTATATCCTACAATTGAAGTAAAAGATTACAAAGGATTAGATATTGAAATACCTGACTTCAAAGTTAAAGATGAAGATGTTGAAAAAGAAATTACACATATTAAGAAATCAAACGCTAAAAAAGAAAAAGCCGATAAAGTTGATGGGTTAGATCATTTTATTGATGTGGAAATATTAAGAGTGAATGACGACGGCACACCCTACAAAAATGCTAAAAGTGAAACAATACAGATAGACCTTTCCAATGATAATGTTCAAAAAGAAATAATTGAAAATTCAAAGGACAAAAAAGTCGGTGATAAATTTAAATTTTCATTTAAAGATGAGAGAAACATAAAAAACAGTAAAGGCGAAGAAGAAAAAATAACTGAAAATTTTATTTATGAAGCGGAAATAAAAGATATAAATAAATCAATATTACCTGATTTGGATGAAGAGCTTGTTAAAAAAATAACAAAAGAAAAAGTGTCGAATGAACAAGAATTAAGAGAAGAAATCAGGAAAGATATTTCTGCTTATTTTGAACAACAAGAAAAGGAATTTCTTCAAAATAAATTAATTTCTACAATAGTTGAAAAAAACGAGTTTGTTCCCCCTGCTACAATAGTTGATAACTATTTAGAAAATCTTATAAATCACGAAGAAGAACATGCAAAAAAAGAAGGCGTAAAAAACTTCAACCGAGAAGAAGCTGCTAAAAAGCTTCAAAAATCTGCTGAGTATCAAGTTAAATGGCATATGATAAAATCTGAAATAGAGAAAAAAGAAAATATTGTTATTGATGAAGAAGACTTAAAAAAATTAGCTGAAAAAGATACAGCAAAAACCGGGATAACCGTTGATAAATTACTTAATTATTATAAATCTTCTAACTATTCTGAAAAATTAAAAGAAGAAAAGCTATTAGATTTTCTCAAAGAAAATAATAATATTAAAAAAGTAGAGCCAAAAGAATTATTTAAAAATGATCAAGAGGAATCTAAATGAAAAAGAATCCCGAATACTATAACCAATTAGTCCCCTACGTAATTGAACAGACCGGACGGGGCGAAAGAGGGATGGATATTTATTCCCGTCTTTTGAGAGAAAGAATTATATTCATAGGCACACCCATAGATGACCATATTGCCAGTCTTGTTATTGCACAACTTATTTTTCTTGAGGCAGAAGATTCCGATAAAGATATAAACTTATATGTTAATTCTCCGGGCGGTAGTGTTACCTCAGGTTTAGCAATATATGACACAATGAAATATATTAAACCGGAAGTCGCAACTATTTGTGTAGGTATGGCTGCAAGTATGGGAGCTATCCTTTTAGCGGGCGGTGCTGCAGGCAAGAGAACCGCTTTGCCAAATGCAAAAATAATGATTCACCAACCTTGGATCGGAGGACTACAGGGACAAACAACCGACATACAAATTCACGCTCAGGAAATGTTAAAAACAAGAGACTCGCTATATAGAATTTTGGCAGAACACACAGGACAATCTTTAGAGCAAATTACTAAAGATTGCGATAGGGATCATTTCTTAACTCCGAAAGAAGCAAAAGAATATAAAATTATTGATAATATTTTAGAGAAAAGAGTATCCGGTAAAGATAAAAAATAATTTATTGGGGATATATTTTTATCCCCATTCTTTCCTTAAAAAATAGACCAATTTAGCCCTTGAATTGTATCATTTTTTCTATGATTTTTACAATTGTTAAACCACTTTTTCATTATTCACCATTAAATTTATATTGTTGTTTTGATGTTCAAAAATAAAGACAGATATTTTTATTTAATTACTATTTTATTTTTTTCATTTAATTTTACAACAATAGCGCAACCAAGTAATTCTAATACGGATTATATCTACATTTCTCCTGTACCGAACAGCAGGTTTGTTTCCCCATATACCAACATCATTATAACTCCCAAATCATCATTTAATAAAGCCCAATTATTTAACAAAAATCGGATAGAAGTTTATGGTGCAAAAAGCGGTATCCATAACGGAGAGATTATATTAAGTGATAACGGTAAAAACATAATATTTAAACCTTTCAATAGTTTCTCGCTCGGTGAAATGGTAACTGTTACTTTACTTAAAGGCTTTAGGCTTGAAAATGGTAATGCTTTAGGACGGCTTCAGTATAGTTTTAAAATTTCAAAAGATTTTAAGAGAAATGTATTACATAAATTAAAAGATATCGGCGCCCCTTCCCTGCCCGGAGATTTCCCTAAAATTAGAATAGGAATATCGAATAATCCTTCCGAAGGATATTTGTTTTTAGCTCCTGCTAAAGGCAATAGTTTAAGTTATTTGATGATATTAAATAACAGCGGAATTCCAATCTTTTACAGAAAGAAACCTAATGTAGCATTAGTTTATTTTAAGCCCCAGCCAAACGGTTTACTAACATATTATGACACAGAAAAAAATTTCTTTTATGCTTTAGACAGTTCTTATGCTGTTGTTGATAGCTTTATGGCAGGCAACGGTTATTCTACTGATTTCCACGAATTATTACTTACACCTAATAAGCACGCTTATTTAATTATTTATGATGTACAAAAAGTTAGAATGGACACAGTTGTAGCCGGTGGAGTGGATACGGCAAACGTTGTCGGTTCTATTATTCAAGAAATAGACAGCAATAAAAATGTTGTTTGGCAATGGCGAAGCTGGGATCATTTTAATATTACCGATGCAAATGATTTTGTGGATTTAACTCGACCCAATATAGAATACGCCCACACAAATTCAATAGAAATTGATAAGGACGGAAACATAATTATTTCCTCTAAAAGGATGGATGAAATTACTAAAATAGATAAAACCACGGGAAATATTATCTGGCGTTTAGGTGGTAAGAAAAATCAATTTGTTTTTAATAATGACAACTTCCCTATTCTTCAACAGCACGATGCAAGGATATTAAGTAACGGCAATTTACTATTATTCGATAACGGATTAGCACCTAACAGAGTTTTTTCCCGCGCATTGGAGTACAAATTAAATACGGGAGATATTACAAAACTTAATGCCGATAAGGTATGGGAATTCAGAAATACTCCCGATGAATTTTCCAGGGTTATGGGAAGTGTGCAAAGACTCCCCGACGGCAACACAATAATAGGCTGGGGTTCATCATCAAAAGCACCAAATACTTCCGATGATTTTAGAACAATTACAGAAGTAACACCAAACGGTAAAAAGACTTTTGAAATGTTTATTGAAAACCAAAATTACAGTTACCAGGTTTTTAGAAAACCTTGGCGAACAAATTTATTTACTTCGGAAAAAGATACATTAGATTTTGGTATTGTTAACGAGGGAGATTCGACAATAATGTCTTTTAACTTGAGAAACAATTCTTCTAAAGATATTACGATTACTTCATATTATTTTACAGACAGCACTTTTCTACCTTTAACACAACCACCGTTTTTATTAAAAAAGAATGTATCAAAAAGTATTTCAGTACAATATAATTCGCAAGATTCTAAAACTCACATAGATACATTATTAATTAGAACTGAAACGGGAACTGAAATGATAGCCCAATATGTTATCTTAAAAGCAGATAGCAATACCGTTACATCCGTGAATGAGAGTTTTATTGCTCCTGAAAATTTTGTTCTTTTTCAAAATTATCCGAATCCCTTTAACCCTTCAACAACAATTAAATACAGCCTACCCGAAAGAAGCAATGTGGTTATTTCTATTTTCAATGTTTTGGGAGAAAGAATAGTCAGATTAAAAGACGGGGTTGAAGATAGAGGCAATCACCGTGTAAATTGGCAGCCTAAAAATATTTCATCGGGATTTTACTTTTACAAAGCAGAAATAAATTTACTTAATTCAAAAAAAAGAATATCACAAACAAAAAAAATGTTGTTCATAAAATGATAATACACGATATTTGAATTGTATTTTAAAAACCATATAAACTAATGAGAATCGTAATATGAAATTATCTACTTTATTATTTACATTATTAATCAGCTCAGTCAGCATTTTGGTGAATGCTCAAAATGTTAATAAGTCAACAAACAAAATAAATGCCGGTAACCTCCCGGATGATTTTCCACCTCTTACAATTAATATTGTTAACAACCCTGCAAAAGGACAAATATTATTTGCGCCTAATGTCCCTGCAAATGGTAAATATGGGTATTACTTAATTATATTGGATGAAAATGGAAATGTTTATAAATATAAAAAAGTACCCAATAGAATTGGAGATTTTAAAATTCAGCCGAATGGACTAATCACTTTTGGTTTGAGAGTTGAACAAGGCGGTGTCGGTCAACAGGGTGTATATTATATTATGGATAGTACTTTGACAGTGATTGATTCTGTTAAAGCAGTTGGCACCGATAGTATTGGGAATAAATATATTACCGATATTCACGAATTTTTAATTCTTCCAAACGGTAATTATCTTTTTACAATTAAGTATCCGACCACTATGGATATGTCTCAATACGGAGGTAAAGACAGCGCAACTGTAGTACATGGAATTTTACAAGAGTTGGATGTTAATAAAAATGTTATTTGGCAATGGCGAAGCTGGGATCATATCCCGATAGAAGATACTTATAATCCTTTAACAGGCAAATTAGTTAGGTTAAACCATTTTAATACTGTCGGTATTACGAATGACGGTAATATATTAATGGGAAACAGAACTAATGCCGAAGCATTAAAAATTGATATAAAAACGGGAGAAATAATTTGGAGATTTGGCGGCAAAGATAATCAGTTTACTTTTACCGGTGATAATGATGCAAACAGTCCCAATTATTTTTCTGCACACGATATAAGAATGCTTCCGAATGGGAACATAACATTATTCGATAACGGCAACAATCACAGCCCTTGGTTTTCCAGGGCGGTAGAGTATAAAGTTGACCAGGTTAATAAAACAGCAACACAAGTTTGGGAATACAGGCATCAACCTAATGATATTGCTGCCCGGATTACAGGATCGGTAGAAAGATTGCCGAACGGAAATACCTTTATAGGTTGGGGCGGAAAATCACAAGATTCTACTAGCGCTGATATAACAGAAGTTGCACCCGACGGTACAAAAACATTTGAATTAACATTCCCTCCCAAAGTTTTATCGTACAGAGCACTAAAATATCCTTGGAATATAAACAGACCTTCTGCATCTATTGTTAAAAACAATATTGTTTCAGGTTCTGATTATGCATTTAATAATTCTTCCGATGCAACCGGGGTGACGGCACACATAAATAGTTTCAGTGGGCCTGAACTGAATAAATTCAGTTTGAAAAGATATAACTTAGCTCCGGTATTCCCCGAGTTTACAACTACTCCGTTAAAAGTATACATGTATAGATTATATTTCAGCAGTTTATCAATTAATTCCATTAATGCAAACCTTGAATTCAAATTATCATCATTCCCTCAAATAACTGATCCTTCTAAAATAAAGATTTACGCAAGGGCAAATGAAGGGAAGGGACTTTTTACACCCCTTACAACAATATATGATCCGGTAAATTCAAAGCTAATTGTAAACAACGCAGGATTCGGTGAATATATTTTTGCAGACGATAACAATATTGTTACGGGCATTGAGTCGGTTAAAGCACTGCCTAAGAATTTTTTGCTGTCACAGAATTACCCCAACCCTTTTAATCCGAGTACGGTAATCAGCTATTCAATACCATCCGTTGGTGCAAGTCGGGACGTGTCCGTGCTAATAAGGGTATTTGATGTCCTCGGCAGAGAAGTTGCAACACTGGTAAACAAAGAACAGCCAGCAGGTAATTATAAAGTTACATTTAACGCCACACATCTTTCAAGCGGAATTTATTTTTACAGGATATCCGCCACAGGCGAAGCCGGTAGTTTTATTCAAACAAAAAAAATGATTTTGCTCAAATAGCGGTGTAGCTTTTATACTTTATCAAGCTCTATTTATATTCATATCTTTCTGTAAGTGTTGTCTTAATATTATTTCTTGTGATCTCCATAGTTTTCGATATAGGATAATTATCCGAATTATATGTGTAAGTAAATATTGTTTCTGTATTTTTTTGGCTGTTATTACTATAAATTGAGCTACTGCTTGTTAAATTATTCTTACTCATTGAGGCGTTATAATCTATCAACCAATCTTTTAGAATATACCACGGATTTATTTTATTATTATATGTCATTTTGGTAAGTTCATTCAATCCATTTGAATCATAAAATCGTCTTTCAATTGTATTACCGGCTCCATCATATTTATATTCTGTGGTAAATATTAATTTGTATTCGGTATTGTAATACTCCGTCTTACTTAATTGATTTAAGCTATTATAGTAATACTTTAAATGTCTATACTGTTTATAAATGTTTGTACCATCCACAAACATAATATCCATACTATCTAATTTAGAAGATGAATCATAATAATATTTTTTCAATAATTCTTGGAAAGGGGTGATATAGTTTTCAGTTTGAGGTTTGTTTTTGCCGTCATAATTCAAAGAGATTGACCTAAATAATTTAGAATTGGATATGGTTTCTAATTTTGATAATTTCCCATTTACGTATGAAAATAAAGAATAATTATTAGCATCTTGCACAATTTTAGTTAATTTTTTTAGAGAAGATACCTCATTAAGGGGAGCCACATTATTATTACAACCGGAGAAAAAGAGGAATAAGAATAATGATAAAGCCGTTGCGAAAGATTTTGGTTTAAACATAGAGCTACTCCTTTTTTATTTACGGAAAAGATAGTAGATATTATTAAATAACAACTCCTTTTTTATTTATCAAGTATAATTGCGTTGAGGCTAATCCATAGCCCAACGTAGTTTCGCCGAATTATATATTTACTTAAGAACTTTTAAAAACACAACTGCCAAATGAATTTTCAAAAACCATGAAACACTAAAAGAACATCACCGCATTAAGCGTTCAAGTTGGAGCGACTGATATTTCCAATAAGTAAAAAAACAAATTATGTTAGTAATAACATAAATAATAATTGGAGTAAAAGTAAGATCAAAATCATTATCTACATTTTTAATAATAGCATTTTTAACGTTCTTAGATTCCAGGCGTTTAATGATGTAAGAAGCACAATTTTGTAGTTTGATCTAAACTTTAAATAAAGGCGTGGCTTTTCACCCGCCTATCAGCCAAAGTTCGCAGAACAAAGGGAAACCTTACCTCTCACGAAGTACTCCCTATTTCGGGAAACACCTCGACTACGCTTAGCATCAATCCTTTATATACATAAACTGAATTGGTTTTCGGATTTTACCAAAGTTATCTCTCTTTTTACCTGTCCCGGCTTATGAGGGAAGAGAAACAAAAGTGAGTTTTTTATTAAATCGAAATCCGAAAACCAGTCTGGAAATTGTATATCGTTAGAGCACTACACTTTTTACGAAAATTTGTCAAAGGAAGTACCATCGTACAAAAAAGATTCCATCTGTATGTGATGAATGTCTTGTCCTTTCGATAGTAGTTATTGAATTAGATGATAGTGGTGGTGTAAATGTGTTTTTTACGTGTGGATTGCCAAACGATGTATAATTAAAGCTGGCTTCACCACCAAAACTGATACGTGAAATTGGAAAATATTCCACCCCAAAAGCTAACCCTACCGTTATATCTGTTTCATTTGTTTTTGTATTATAAGTTGAACTTGAATGGTTCCCACCTCCATAAATCGACTCATTTTTGTTTTCATTTACTAATGAGAGAAAAGTATAACTTACCCTTGGTCCGAAATACAAGCCAAAATAATTTGATAATGAGGTTCGATAAAATCCACTCACCCCAATAGTTACAGCAGTAGCATCAGATGAATATGTATGTTTTGTACTGTTGGTTCCAATATTGTTTGTTGTATTTGACGTACTTACATTACTCGTAGAATTTAGTCCAAATAAAGGCTCGATTCTGATTTTATCAGTTACATTTATTGGTAGATAAAATAAAATGGGGGACTGATTAGTGGCTGTTTCAACTATAAATGAATTTTGACCATAGGTATAATAAGTAACGTGACCAATTCTTGTGGGGTCAATGCTAATTCCTATTCCCAACCGATTTTCCATTCTTGATTGTGCAAATAAGGTCATCGAAAACATGACAGTAAATAAAATCGAAATAATAACAGAAATATGTTTCATAAGAATATTCCTTAATTTTGTGCCCTAACGGTATTACTTTAGATACACCGATGATTCTATGCGATAATTTAGAATATTTGGATTTTCTTTTAAAAGCTCTAACAATATTTTTGTCGACCCCGACGGTGTGCGTTTTCCCTGTTCCCATTGTCTAACAGAAGATGAACTTACATTTAATACTTTAGCAAATACACTTTGGCTCAAGTTAATTCTATTTCTTATATCTCGAATATCTTTAGCATCTATTTCTACCTTGGGAATTTCTATTCCAAGTGATTTTAATTCTTTCTCGGAGAAAGATGTTTTTATGTTGCTCTTGATTAACTCATTTACTGTATCACCAATAGCACTTTTAATTGATTTCCTCATTTTTATGCTGAATTTCTTAATTCATTATCAATTCGCTCTTTTAAAATTATTTTTATCAAAGATTGATATGGAACATCTCTTTTATGTGCAATTACTTTGATGTCATTTAGTAAGAATTCCGGAAGTCTCAACGAAATGGTTTTTGTGGAAGGTCTTAATTTCGGAAAAGAAGTTAATTTAGATTTATCCCAGTCAATAAAATCCGATGAATCATTTTTAGTCCAGAATTCTCTTTCTTCTTCTTCGTTCTTAAATTTCGGTATGTTTTTTAATTTCTTCATTGTATATTTTTCTTTCCTTTTTAGTCATATCTCTTGCAGAAATAATTCTAATTAATTTATTTCTGATTGTAAAAACAATAAATAATTTTCTGTTCAAATCAGTATGACCTAAAACGTACCATCGTTTTTCTTTTTGTAAATGTTTTAAGTCAACAGCAATAATTAAAGGTTCATTAAAGAAAATTTGTTCGCATTCACTATTAAGGACCTTATGTTTTAACCGGTTTTTTTCAATGTTTCCTTTGTCCCACTGAAAACCTTCAATATCTTCAAGAATATTTTTCATACAAATGTATATTACAGAAACATACTAAAAGATGCAATAATTTTTTAGCATATAACGGCGTCGCTTTTCAACTGCTTGCCCGTCTTTGACGAGGTTTACCCGTCTCTGACGGGGTTGGGTGCAAAAGCTGGTTATACACTTTTTATTAAAAATTGTAACCTAAAAACATAAATAATATAAAATAAACTGATGTACAAAAAACTATATAAATATTTGCTACTAATCTTAATTTGTCGGAAATTTCATTCTTTCTAAAAAATAATATTATTTTTTTCCAATCATTTAGAGCAAAAAAATATATTTGATTAAAAATAATAAGTAAGACAAATAAAACTATAAATATGATAAATGTTGAGCTAGTTGTAAGACTCATATCAAAATGATAAATACTTAAGTAATCAAATAAACGAAAAAAAACATATGGAATTGATAAAGGCAATAAAGAAAGAATAATTGTGGCAGTAATTTGAGGAGCAAAAGGGTCAAAATAATTACTAGCCCAACTATAAAATTTGTAGTAAATATATTTATAAAGCATTTCTTTACTTACCTATAATTTACTTGTGTATAACGGCGTCGCTTTTCACCCGTCCGCCCTAAACTGCGATGTTGGATTGAAAGTTACCACTAAAAATTATTTTAAAGTTTATTTAACTGAACAAATTTAAACTACAATTTAACTTTGCAAAACCAAACTTAAATATATCACAAATACCGCACCGTTTTGCGGTCGAGTGAAAAAGCTGTTATGTGCATTAGTTTATTCAAGTT
>ENA-ORDP01000640-ORDP01000640.1-marine-sediment-metagenome-genome-assembly--contig:-NODE-640-length-21880-cov-10.952532_pt1 | contig 21880 bp, 26 predicted proteins | sample MGYA00248627_ERZ508539 | MGnify/ENA primary metagenome ERZ508539 (study PRJEB26208, sample SAMN05571518) | marine sediment metagenome | biome: deep sea; feature: Hydrothermal vent; material... | reverse complement strand
CCCCCGCCGTTAACCCACCGATAGTGATTCGGGGTGCGTCGCCACATCTCACGAATTTTCACAACCATTCCAACGCTTCGTTTGCTTCCATGCCAAGCAGATGAGGCATTTCTGAAAAACTCTTCTGGGGCATTGTGATAATTCGCCGAAACGATACGGCCAAGCGATATGTCCATGTCGCAATAAGTACGAACAAATAATAATTGTGTACCCGGACTTTTTATGTTGTTTCTTAGGCGGGCGCGTTTCTCCTGATTGATATAATCAGAATCAAAAATAACATTACCACCGCATTTGATAACTTCAATCGCAATACTTTCGGCAATCCTCTGTACACTGTCGTAGGATTGGTTTTGTGTACGCAGTGCCGTACGGATTACATCACTTGCGATAATTGATGCGCCGATGTGACCGGCAAATTCTCTTGCAACAGATTTTTTGCCCGAACCGACAAGCCCGACCATTGCCAAGATGACGGGCTTCTTTGTTTTGCGTTTGATAATTTTCAATTCAGACAAAAACTTTCTCAACACCAGTCTTTCTTTTTGGTTTAATTTTTCTTTTTCGTAAGTCATGATTCTACTATACTCCCTAAATACCTACTTGCGACGGCTTGACAATACAGAAAGACCATGCTAGAGTATCTCTTGTTAAAGATTCGTGCGGTGGAAACGATTGAAAATTTGACTGGAGAGCGATACCGGCGACCCGGGGACGAGTCGCCGGTATCGCTCTCCCTACGCAAGTTGGGAGATGTTCTTTATAATGTGGGCTTGATGCCCACTCACCGTGTCGTCTCAAGCAATACGCTCAAGACGACACAACAATCAGGAGTACGAGTGATGAAAAACCTGTGGATTGCATCAGCAAGTATCATTGTGATTGCTATGACCTTCGGCGGTGGCACATCGGCACTCGCCGGCGGGTTTGCCAAAGGAGAGATATTCAACGGATGGGCAAAGGCGGCACCCCATAGGGAGAATGATGCGGTGATCAGCACCGACGCCCATTACCCGCCACCCGCCAGTGAAAAGGGTGTGAAAGAGAGACAGTCCGCTAGCGGATTCTTCGCACAGAACAAGGAAAAATACTCTCCTGGATTCTTAAATCTATGGATGAATCCTCTGGTGACACAAATGGAAAGCTTGAAAAAGTCTATAAAAAAGGTTGGGGCTACATCTGTGAGCGTGCAGAACCAGATGCGGCAACTCAATACAACAATAAAATTCGTCAACCAAATGGCGCCACGCATGCCAAAAATGCGCCACCTGGTACAGTCTGACAGAGTCTGGCTGAGGGCGGTGAAGCTCCAACTTCTGTATCAAATGATACAATTACAACAGCTACAGATGAAGTTGCAGCAACAATACACAACGTTGCTGTTAAGGACGATGAAATAAACATCGTCACCATACGTACTCCACTACAAAAACCCAGGCGACACACTGTCCTGGGTTTTTTATTTTCAGACCCGCCCATAATCGGCTTCACAGATGTAAACTGCCTTTCTCAACATTCCAATCAATAAAAGGGGTCAGACACCTTTGTTTTTAAATAAATATGGTGTAATAAAATATGTTGCTGTGGGATGTCAAAAGTAGAAAGTAGGTTAATGTGGAAGTCGGACTTCCACAGATATGGCACTCCTCATAATATTGTGGAAAACATGACCGACTTCGTAAGTCGCGGCGACTTACGAAGTCGGTCATTGGTACGGATGTGGTGGACGCGTACAAACTATTGACTTACAGTACACCTTGCGATACTATTCATGGGTACCGAGAAGAGGCGTCGACCGTTAGGACGATAGCCTCTTTTCATTTTCTCCTACGCCTCGTTCAACAAATATGCTAAAGTTTTTATTTCTAAATAAAAGGGGTCAGACACCTTTGTTTCTAATAAAATGTGGTGTAATAAGATATGTTGCTGTTGGGTGTCAAAAGTAGGTTGATGCGGAAGCCGATAAAAGGGGTCAGACACCTTTGTTTCTAATAAAATGTGGTGTAATAAAATATGTTGCTGTGAGGTGGCGAGATGCGCAAGCTCACACTTACCTAAAGTAGTTTTTCACGGCGAATGCAAATTGCGTCATAAAAATTTCCTTGAAATAAGAAAGGTTGTTTTGCTCATAAAAAAGAATTGCCGCCTTTTTATATTCAACCTCGTTTACCGCACGGTATGACATCGGTATAGAATTGTGCGCCAATAAAATAGCATTGGAAATCATTCTTGCTGTTCGTTTATTTCCATCTTCAAAAGCTTGTATATAGGAAAGCAACACTAATGCCAGAAACGATTTTTCAAAGAAATTATTTTTACGATTGATTGTATCAACCATTTTCCCAACCGCCTCCGTCACCTGATGCAGGTTATCAAGTGGCTGATATTTTGTTCCCGTGATGCCAACCGGCAAAGAACGAAAGTTTCTAACAACGCCCAGCTTCTTTGTGAGCAAGGAATGAATATATTCTATATCTCTACTTGAAAGATTCAAAAATCTTTCTTTGTTTTGTAGAGTTTCATTAAACGCATCTTTATGGTTTAGTATCATTTGCGTTTCTTTTTCTGTCTTGGTTTCATCCGGTTGATTTTCTTTTATCAAAAGCTCTGTGCTTAAGAGAGAGTATGTATTCCCTTCAATTTGTGAAGATTTCCATGAAAATTCAATCAAAATTCTCTCAAATTCTTTATTGACAATTGTTTGACTGTCATAGCGAGAAAAGTTTTTTTGAAATGTCTCGTGTAGTTTATTTAATTCATCCTCTTCTTCTTTCAAAAAGAGCGGTTGCTCAATTATTTCAAAAATCTTAAAGTTAAAACCTTGCTTTATTTCACGCTCATCAAATGGCTGGGCGAAATATTTTTTAATATCAATATTCTTAAATAAAATATGGCTATCGGAAATTTTGTAGTATACGCCTCTGCCCTTACCGTGTCTTTCAATAAATCCAATGGAGCAAAGCTTTTCTAAATCACGGATGACCGTTCTTCTTTCCACAGCAACATCATGTGGAAATAGAGATAAAATATCTCTTACCTTTGCGGTTTTGTGTTCTATAAAATACTCTTGTATTTTTTGCTGTCTGGCATTTAAAGATTTCATATTAAAACACTAACAAATTAATGTGACATTTACAATGGCGAAATGTGACATTTTCTCTCAAAATCTCCCGAATACGGCGCAAATTAAAAACGCAATTGTGACATTTTTGATGCAAATGATATACAAATGGGGTCAGTACAAATAAGGTCATGACCCATTCTTTGTAGTTAGCCCAACAAAAGACAGAAGCTATTTCGTAACAAAGTAGAACGTTCCCGATTAATAGGTCATGACCCCGTTCTTGTGTGCTGTCCTGTATCTTTTTGATCTCCTGCGTCTACCCTTTCAACTCTTGACATAACCTTAATGGTGGCTGACCCAATTTATCCAATTTATCCAACCAATGGACATAACTTTAACTTTTTAACCTTTTCATAAAAATTCCGGGGGAAGAATACGCTTCACTATTTAACCCATTTAATTCATGACTAATATCATGATGTACTCCGCATTTACTCGTCCAACTACTACAGTCTAATTGTCGTGATGCATGAGTGACCTCACCAGTGCTTTTCTTAACATAAATAGCAATCTTTTCATATTCTTCTTCAAAATCAGAGTTCTGACATACTCCATAACCAATTAATTCATAAGCCATTATAAAAGCCTCCGGGGTCGGAACTCTTGGAACCTCTGCGGGCCAATAGTTTTGATATAACGGATCTGGCCACCACCACCGTTTATCATCAGCAGCCCAACCAATACAATTGTAGGTCACATCCTTTGGGCTAGTAATTGAATAACCGCCACCAGACAAAAGCTCAGGGAAGTTGTCTTCTAATTCATTATCTCGATCAGGAAGTGTATCCATGTTCTTTGCCCCAAGAAATCCAAGCTTCAGTCATTGCCAAAATATTCCCCCTGCTTTCTTCAGAAACTGGGTTTGCTCCTGTAATTATAGCTAAAGCAATAAACCAATGATTTGGACCTTTTTTTAAATCTTCAAATATGTACGGCAGAGCATCTTGACCCATAGCGATTATGCCTAAATAATAAATATTTGATAACAACAATGAGGAACGTGATGAAAATTTATTATCTTCTTTCCAGTTTGTACTCAGACGCTTAAATTTTTGTTCCAATGTCTCTGTTGTAGTGGTTTTTGTAAAATGCTCTAATGCTTTAATAAAATTTGATTGAACTAAATCTGCCTCGTCGCCAGAAAAAGCCGTGGACGCAGCCCCATAATACGGACTTTTTATATTAATAGCTGTAGGTGTTGTAATCATAGTTATCCAAAACTGTCTTTAGTTTTCTTAGTTAGACTCCCTTCAAATATTCTAGTTCTGAAATCTTTAAGCGCTTCAATTATTTTTTTTGCCTCTGCTCCACTAGGATCAACCCTCAAATTCGCCTGGAACACATCTATATCAAATATTATAGTAGTCACATCGACAATTCTTGCGTCTTCAACTGTTTGATTAACAATTGCAACACTGTCAGATCTATCGTCCTTAATCACGGCTCTTAGAAAAAAGTTTAATAAACTTTGTGGAATGTCTTTTGCGATGGTTGGAGCAGTTAAGAAATAGTCCTCTAGATCGAAGTTTTTTTCTGGTATTTTTACAGCATTCACATACCTTAGGGCTATTCTTTCAGCATACATGGGGTGTGTTTTTTCTTGATAAACATCAAGGAGACGCTTTGCTTCAGTAAAAAATGAATCCCAATCACCATAGGGTTCTAATTGACTAAATGTAAAACCATCCATTCTTGCTTGAACAAATTTTGTGCCATCTTTGGATTGAAGTCTTAATCCTACTTTTGGCCCACCAGATGAATCCATTTTGGGCTTCTCTCCTAATTTTAGCTTGAAAGAAAAAGATTGTGTGTTAAGAACTTCTCTTTTCGGATAAATTTCTTGAATTTCTTTAAAGAAACTCTCAAAAATACTCATTTCAAGTTGTTTTTCAAACTTAAATCTGACATCAAAAATTGCTTCGCGGATAGGGGAATTTTTATATTTGACTCCTGTCATATAGACTCCTGTCATATATTTCTAAGTATAACACCAGAGCTTTCTTTTGGCTATGCATACCTTGCGATACTATTCATGCGCATCGACCGTTAGGACGATAGTCATAAAAGCATAAAAGGGGTCAGACACCTTTGTTTTTAAATAAATGTGGTGTAATAAATGCGTTTGAATGTCTAAGTAAATTTTGGGGAAAGTAATGCGTTAAGTAAGCAGAAAATAATTTAATGGGATTTTTACTGCATTTTCTTCTTCGTTGTATTCCAGTGCGTCTACTTTTTCGGAAATAATAATACCGTATATAGCGTTTACTTTTTTCATAGTTTGTATGACTTGTTTATATGTTGTTTTATTAGAACCAACTTCAATCACCATTCTTTTGTCCCCAACTCCGATTACAAAGTCAGCACCTCCTTTCTCAGCATCATAATTAAAAGAAAATCCGGGTTTTTTATCAAACAAACGATAGAGATACATTCCCACAAGGTCTTCCAAAAGTTTTCCACGAGCGTTTTGCTCTGTGATTGTGTTTCCAATAGTTTTGTAATACATCGCACGAAATGCAGGTGACGAAAAAAGATACTTTGAAGGTCTTTGTGTTACCTGTTTAAAATGTGAGCCAATGGGATATATTCTGTGTAGTACTTCCGCTTGCTCAAGTGCAGAAAAAATCTCTGAAACCTTTGGCCTTGAAATGCCAAATTTCTCCGCAAGCGTTGTAAAGTTAAGAGCGTCCATATCTGCAATCGCGTATAAAATAGCGGGGATTTTGCTTATTGTCTCTTGTATCATAGAGCGCATCTGCGGTAGGTCTTTATTTACAACCCGTTCTAAAGATTTGTTGATTTGATCATACACAAGTGCTTCGTTATCAAGAGCAATCATAAATGGCAAAGAGCCGTAATTTAAATATTTTTCAAATTCCAGTCTGTTTATATCAAGATAATATCTGTCTATTTTACTTTGCAGAGAAGACACTCTGTCAAAGACCTCCTTTGCGGATGTAGATGAAAAAACAGCTTCCCTTATTTCACTTGCGAGACCTCGTATCTCTGTCTTTTGGTATTTAACTTTTATAAACTCTGTGAAAGACAGCGGAAACATTTTTTCAAATATTGCACGCCGGGCAATGTCTGGATTTGAATTCATCAAAACCGCAGCGGAGCCGGTTGCAAAGATGAACACTTTATCACTGCGGTCATATAGTGTCTTGAGTGTTACCCCCCATTTTTCATCATACTGAACCTCGTCTAAAAACAAGAGCAACGGTTTGTCTAGATTTGATAACGACTTCCCCACAATCTCTTCAAACACAGTTAATACTTCGCTAATGCTACTGCCGAGAGTTTCTACTACCTCATCAACAGGTAAAATTAAAAAATACGCATCAATATTTTTTTTAGAATGATATAGCTGATACATCGCTGTTGTTTTGCCAGCTCCACGGAGCCCCGTAAGCGTTATCCATCTAAATGCTTTATTCCCACTCAGAAATTTTTCCAAGTATGAATGCAGGCGTACAAAAATATTACGATTTAATCGCTTTTTGTTTTGTGCATCAAAAACATATCCTTGAGCGCGAAAATCAGCCTGTGTGATTTGATCTCTTATATATTCTTTTATTTGTTCTTTGTTTGCCATAATCAGTGTTAAGTGCAGTTTACACCAAACAAAGTTGAGCGTCAAGTGGACTTAACACTGAACCCCGTTCTCCAAAAGACCGCTTATTTTAAGACTCTTATGAGTTTTTTAGTGTTTGTGAAAATAGGTTGCATAGGTCAGATACCTTTAATTAATCAATGTTTTCACATTATGATAATGCCTCACGCTTGAAGTAAATTGAAGCCGTGCTTCAATTTACTTCATTAGTTGGACATTGGATGTATGACTATTACAGAACCTCTTTATTTGAAATGACTGTGTAATTTCTTTGTGCATTTTTATCCCTTCTCCATGACGCTAAGTTTTTATTTTCGCGCGTATCTTTTTCATCAAAAATGGCATCTTGTGGCAAAATACTTTTAAGGGCTTTTTGAAATTGAAAAATAATTTGCTTATTTTCTGTAATCTTAAAAAACTTAGTATCAAACTTATGCTGTATTTGTTCCCAGCATTGATCTTTTTGAATCTCAAACTCTTTTAAGATCGGTGACACAAAAATGGTTGGTTTATCAAAATGATAAACCATTTTCTCAACTATCCCATTTACCAATCCTCTCCAGCCGGCGTGGACAATTCCATATTTTTTTCCATCATGAAAACATATTGCCGCACAATCGGCGGTCTTAATACCTAAAGAGTAATTATTTTCTGCGGAAGTAAATATGCCATCACAATTTTCCAGGTTTTCTTTTCCCGTTTTTATTTCAATAATATTTGCAGAGTGTATTTGTACTGGAGAAATCATATCGCCAGGAATGTCTTTTTGTGAATACAAATCGTATATTTCTATCTTTATTGACATACTGTTTGGTTATTTTCTGTTTACCTCTCATCTTAACACATGGGCAGGTGCGGCAAATAAAATAATTCCCCGATTAATTGGGTTGGGTCAGTTAAAGGGGTCAGACACCTTTGTTTTTAAATAAATGTGGTGTAATAAATATATATTGCTGTGGAAGTCTGACTTCCACAGATATGGCACTCATCATAATATTGTGGAGAATATGACCGACTTCGTAAGTCGCCGCGACTTACGAAGTCGGTCATTGGTGTGGAAGTGGTGGACTCGTACAACAATAGGTACTCAAATTACTTCGCGCGTTTTTTATGGGCTATACGACAGCGCAAAAAGGGGGCGCGCCGGAGGCGCGCCCCGTGCGCGGCTAGCTTGGGCTATATGGGCTTTTTATTGCTTGGTGTGCAACCTTTACTTCTATGGAAACCGCTCCGAGTATCTCCTCGCCGGTTTTTTCAGGTTCTGTACTCACTATTTCATAGCGATATATGCCGGGTATGCTCACCGGGAATCCGTTAAATTGGGCTCGGAAACGCGCGCGCTTGTGCGGCGCCTCCATAACAACCTCAGCTTGGTTTTCATGGAGAATTTCGCCAAGAGGGTCGCGAAGAATAACCTTAAATCTCAATGTGAAAGGTGTTCCTATTTCAGGGCGCTCCCACAAACTCATCAGATGGTGGTTTATAGGGATTACCGTGCGCTCCGGCATATTCCCCGAAACCTGAAGTGTGAGCTCTTCCAAAATATCAAAGAGCGATACAGTATTATTGTCTTTATCAATGGCGGATGAGAGCGAAACGATAGTCCAGATGTTTTTGATGATCTCTTTTTGTGTTTTTTTGGCAGTCATAGTGAGTTTTTAGGTGGTTAATGCGATGCGTTTTTGTCTGTACGCCGCGCGGGCTTTATCTATCCTCCCACGAGTAGGTGAAAAAGCAAGAATACAAGCTGCGAAAATGGGGCCGCGAGGAAATATACAACTATAAACAACACCACAATGAGACCGAGCGGTCCCCACGAGCGGATGCGTTGTTCAAAATTTTGCATAACGGCAGCATGGCGATAGGGCAGTGCGCGCGAGAGCACTGTATATCCGTCAAATGGCGGAATTGGTATGAGATTGAAAAGTCCGAGGAAAAGATTGATGAGAACGATGTACCCTGCGAGCGCGACGGCAGCGGGAGTGAGAAAATTGCCGCCGATGCGTATTCCAATAGCAAACAATACCGCAATGAGCAGATTGGTTCCCGGTCCGGCAATGGCAACGAATGCCTCGCCCCAGCGCTGGTTTTTTAAATTATACGGATTGTATGGCACGGGTTTTGCCCATCCGAAAAGTATTCCTGCGTGAGTGAACACAAGGAATGCCGGGATTAGTACTGATCCAAAAAGGTCAATGTGCGGGAGCGGGTTTAGTGTGAGACGACCTGCGAGGCGCGCGGTTGTGTCGCCAAGTGCATTTGCTGCGTAGCCGTGCGCCACCTCGTGCACAATGACCGAGAAAATGAGAATAGCGATAATGAAAATTGTGCTGGTGTCCATAGGTTGCAAAAAGGTATCTTTGCATGATATCATAGCCGACACTATGGCACGCACCTGTGACATCACTCATAAAACATCCCAAGTCGGCGGGAGGTACTCAAACCGTACTCGTGCGACGCAGTTTAACCCAACAGGAAAAACGCGACGGCAGCCAAACCTCCAGAAGCGTCGTATTTTTGTGCCGGAGCTTGAAAAGACGGTTGTTGTAAATGTTTCAGTAAAAGGGTTGCGTCATATCAAAAAGAACGGCGCGTTTGCGACGCTCAAAAAAGCCGGACTGATTTAGAGGGGTGGTGCAAAGCCCATCGCAATACCCGACTTACGAAGTCGGGTATTGAGCGGACTTACGAAGTCGGGACGACTTCGTAAGTCCGCTCACGGCGTGGCGGAGCTTCGCTCCGCCACGCCGCCGCCCCCATGGGAAAGTCAAACTTTCCCATACAGAAATGCTATATAGTCCATATATGGAAAAAGACAATTTGACACTAAAAGCGTTTACAAAAAATATGCTACTGATGGAATTCTGTTTTTTCGGACGGTGCCAACAGGAAAAAATCTGACCCTTATTTTGGATATATCAAAACAACGCGCGGTGAAGCGACGGTTCCTTACGGCAATAAATCACTTTTTGATGTGCTGGTAACCGGGAAAGAAATAAGTGCGGATTCTTACAAAAGAGCTGAGATTGTTGTTAAGAATGATTTAGAGAAAATGAGAAGAGCGGTGCGAAAATAAACCAAGATAGCACCTTCAAGATGTCATCTTGAAGGTGCTATCTTGGTTTTGAAATGACCCCTGCGCGGAGCGTAGCTCCGCGCAGGGGGCTGGTCGTATGGCGGACTTACGAAGTCGGGTATTGAGCGGACTTACGAAGTCGGGACGACTTCGTAAGTCCGCTCGCGGCGTGGCGGAGCGTAGCTCCGCGCGTGGGGCTGGGTGCATGTCCGACTTCGTAAGTCGGACATTTTGGGAAAGTCTGACTTTCCCACTTTCTCTTTAGAAGAGGCGCCTGGCGCACCGACACATGGGAAAGTCAGACTTTCCCACAAGTTTGTTTGTGTGCACCATACATGCTATAAGCAGAATAGCTGCACATTGATAAAGGGGAACGCTATGAACAGGTATGGATATTATCCACACCGTCTGGCGTTCCTCCGGAACGCCAGCAGCAGCAGCAAATTTCTGCGGCATTTGGAACGGTATTTCCCCGCGCGAAGCGCGGAATACCAAATGCTCGCAAGGGCACACGACCTAACGGAGGAGCTTTTTCAAGACGAGTACCGGCTGAGCGGTGACCAGTATATTGTCCACCCGCGGCGAGTGGCGTTAATCGCGCTTGAGCGGGTTGGTGTGCGGGGCGCAAACACGCTCGCGGCGTGCATTATGCACGACAACCGCGAGTTCTCCGAGGAGAAAGGCCTCGACGCCTGGGACAACGAGTTCATTGAAAAGGAATTCAACTTCGGGGTGGAGGTGCTCGTTGCGGCAGTAACCGCACCCCGCGCGAAGGAGGGTCGTTCTGGCTCGGAATCGCATCAGCTCTATCACGAGCGATTCCGTGTGTTGGCGCCGCAGCGAATTCTGTTTGAAGTAAAGCTGCCGGACAGGCACGACAACCTGTTGACTCTTTCGTGCGACATTATGCCGCACGAGCAGGTTGTCGCGAAAGTCGCGGAAACAGAGAAGCACTATATGCCGTTTGCCCGACGGCATATAATCCTTGACGACGAAATGAAAAAGGTGCTGGCGTGGCATCGGATGAAGCTCAAGATGTCACGCTAAGCAAATTTTTTCAGCTGTTCTTTAATAGTTTTCCGTGGCAGAATCTTCTGCCACGGAGGCGCCCGATACAATCGGGCGCCTTTTTTATACCCGACTTACGAAGTCGGGACGACTTCGTAAGTCGGGTATTTTGGTGCTCTCTTTAAAAGTGTCCGGCCGACCCACCCGCGGCGGAGTGAAGCTCCGCCGCGGTAGGCACATGGGAAAGTCAGACTTTCCCACATTTGGTATGATATTTTTATCATCAAAAAGGTTATTCCTGCACGATACTTTTTCCGTTGCTTATAAAAGTGATAGTGCCGCGCTCGCGCGTTGTTTCTACCTGTGCCCCGGCAGCAGCGAGCCGCGCGCGCGTGCTTGTTGCAGGATAGCCGTATGAATTTCTCCCGACAGAAATGACGGCATAGTGCGGATGTACTTCAGTGAGCCATTTTGTATCAACAGACCCAGCGGCACCGTGATGCCCTATCGCAAGCACCTCGCTTGAAAGCGTCGTGCTCGCATCAAGCATCGCGAGCCAACGCTGCACCGGCGCAGGGCTATCACTCGGAAAAAGAAATGCGGTGCGCCCGTAGCGAAGGCGCAGCACGGTTGAGCCGGTGGCGCCCGCGCCTTGCGACACATCGCGGTCGGGAAATAGTACCTTCAAAAACGCGCCCCCGCCGAGCGAGATACTCGCGCCGCGCACGGGAGCAAGGTACGCAAGGCGCGGCACGCTTCCCGCCGCCTTCGCTATCATACGCGAGGCGGTAGTGTTGTTTGACACAGCCGTCGCCATAAATGCGCGAATATGATAGCGAGCAAAGACCCCTTCTAAACCTCCGATATTTCCTGCGCTCGGATTTGTTTCAACAACAAGATCAAGCGTGCGATCAAGCGGACCAAGAATGTCTCCGAGCGCGCGCAGCACTGCGTGGTCAGGTCCACCGTCTACCAAAATATTTTCGCCTGTTGGGCTTTGGATGAGTATCGCCCTTCCTTCCCCCACGGAAAGAAATGAAACACGAAGCGTATGCACCGGAAAAAAAATGGAATGCCACGCAAAAATACCTCCCGCCAGCAGCATTGCAACTCCCCCATACACAAAAAAGTGTTTTTTACTCATCGCGTATGTGTTGGAAATTTATATGGAATAAATACTACTCGCTTTTATTTTCAGTTTTTTCTGCGGCGAAGAATATTGGGCGCCCAGACGCAAGCAAACTGTCCCAGCGAGGATCTTTATCGTTGTCCGGTTCTGTCCCATAAAACCGAATAAATACCGTCCTCCAGAATTTCGGGCTGGTATCGCAACTGTATTGCTCGTGCGGAATAAACTTTTCCTTTTCTTCTGCAAGAATCTTTTTTAGAATTTCTTCATCTTGTCTGGAAAGATTGGACTCTTTATATTCACGCCACCGTACCGGCGACACCTCATCTTTTTTATCTTTCTCCACATCCTCAGCACTTTTATCATCTTGTCCTTTTCCGTTTGCAGGAAATTGCTCACTCATATAGCCATAGTGTATGCTGTTTCTTCATAGAACACAAACACATTTTGTGGTGATACTCGTGAAAGTTTTTGATGCAACGACGCTAATGCAGCGTCTCCGGCAGTGCGTGAATTTCTTCTAAAATATTGTCCAGCGCGGCGGTGGTCGTTTCAACCATAAAGCCATCTGTATGTTCTTTTTGCATCTTTTCAATGTAGGCGCGAAAGCGCGCTGCGCGCGTTGTTTTGTCGTCTGGGTCTCCTACCCACTCGCGCGCTGCGCGCGCGCGTGCATCCGGGTCGCTCAAAGGAATGTCCGGATATTGACGCGTGAAAAATCGTTTTATGAGTGCCGCTTGGAACTGCGGATCTGAAACATCAAAACGCTCTTCCGGCGTTTCAATATGATGAGCTGTCGAAGATTCTTTTGCCGCGCGCGGGCGTTCAATACCAGTCATAGAAAAATGGTACCACACAATATGCTTGATCGGTTGTGCCACATCAAATCGGTGTATACTATTTTTATATGGAATACAAAACACGAACATTTACTCTTCCGGAACTTTCCGGGTTATCAGAAAAACAAATAGAAGTGCACCTTGGGCTCTACGCGGGTTATGTAAAACATACAAATCTGATACGAGAAAAGATTGCAGAGCTGGCGAAAGAAAAAGAGGAAAACGCGTACCTCACCAGCGAGCTTCGCAGGCGGTTCGCGTTTGAGTTTAACGGTATGCGTATGCACGAATATTATTTTGAACAGTTTGAAAGCGGCGCGGTGGCGCAAAGTGCCGGCAGTGCGCTCGCAAAAGCCGCAGAAGAAAAATACGGCAGTTATGAAAATCTCACGGCGCATATTCGCGAGGTCGCAAGCTCGCGCGGCATCGGGTGGGCAGTGGTTTATTTTGACCCGATAGGCAACACGCTCCATAGTGTTTTTGTAAATGACCACGAGCTCGGACAGCTCGCCGGACTTCCCGTGTTGCTCGCAGTTGATATGTGGGAACACGCATTTATGGTGGACTATGTTCCCGCAGAAAAAGCACACTACCTAGACGCTGTTTTCCAAAATCTTAATTGGACGGTTACTGAGTCGCGTTTTGAAAGTGCGTCCCGCCACTAGCCAAGATGGCGGACTTACGAAGTCCGGGGGACTTCGTAAGTCGTTCCCGCCCATGGGGGACTTCGTAAGTCCGACTTCGTAAGTCCAGGGGACTTACGAAGTCACCCATTTCAAAGAGAGTCGCGCGGAGCGGAAGTTTAGATGTTGGACTTCGTAAGTCCAGAGGACTTACGAAGTCACCCATTTCAAAGAGAGTCGCGCGTGGCGGTAAAAATTAGAGGTTGACTTCGTAGGGGGTGTGTGCGACTCTTGCGCACGGAAGATTCAATCACAGGAGAAACGACTATGACAACGCGATGGCTTCTTTTCACAGACTCGGTTACAAACGAAATTCTTGCGCGGGAATTGACTCGCGCGGGAATAACTGAAGAGGCGACAACGGAGGTTCTGTACCGTGGCAAAAAAATTCCGGTGTGGGAAGTTCCTCACCGATTTGTGAATCAACTCCAAAAAAGTCGGCGGGCGTTCCCTGTCGCGTTCACCGTTCTCGTGCAGGAGAACGGTGGCGCGGTGCGGCGATGGAACCTGCAAGGGCGAGGAAAACTCGCCCGACAAAAACCGGTGCGGGCGATGAAGCGAAAAATTGCCCGCCGCAAAAACTGAATCGCTGGGAAAAGTCGGACTTACGAAGTCCGGGGGACTTCGTAAGTCGTTCCCGCCCATAGCGGACTTCGTAAGTCCAGGGGACTTACGAAGTCACCCATTTCAAAGAGGGTCGCGCGGAGCGGAAGTTTAGATGTTGGACTTCGTAAGTCCAGGGGACTTACGAAGTCACCCATTTCAAAGAGAGTCGCCAACTCAAAACTCGTGGGAACCGACAGCGGCATACGCCACTGTCGGTTCTTTATTTTTTATAAGACGGTACGCAAAGAAAGCGAGAAGCGCGTAGGCAAGCACCACGAGCGCGAAAGAAAATTGCGGCACGGCAAGCGCCGCGAGCGGGAGCGATGCGGCGCCGTGCACTATTTTTATGAAGTAGCTGAGAAGTGCGTATGCGGGCAGTCCGACAATGTGCGCAATTGCCGGAAAAATAAACCCTCCCAAACCGGCAAGTGCCGCCGCCGCCATTGCAAGCGGCACAAGCGGGAGCACCAGTAAATTTGCAGGGAGTGCTACGAATGAGAATAATCCATTTGCATACAGAAGGAGTGGCAGCACGGCAATTTGTGCGGTGAAAGTCGCCGCCATCGTCTCGCGGAGGAAAGTGTATTTTATAAATGCAAGTTTTGGCTCCACAAGCGGCACTCCGAGAATGAGCCCAAATGTTGCGACCACGGAAAGATCAAAACCGATATTAAAGACAAGCAAAAGCGGGTTCCATAAAAGCATAAGAAGCGCAGCAACAACGAGCGCGCGTGTGACATCATAGGTGCGCCCGCTCGCACGCGCCGCAAGCGCAAAGAGTGCCATAAGTCCCGCGCGAATACTTGCCGCGCCGGCGCCCGCAACAAGCACGAACGCACCAATGACCGCGGCAGCGATACCCGCCGCCCACTTGCGCGGAAGAAACAGTAGTGCAAACAACACCGCGTCTGCAACAATCATCACATTGTAACCGGAGAGAACCACAATGTGGATTAAACCGGAGCGTACGAAGTCATCGGTGAGTCCCGCGCCAAGCCCTTGCGTTCCACCCACCACCAGTCCGCCGGCGAGCGCGGCTGCCGGCTCTGGAAGAGCGATACCAAGTGCGTGGAGAAAAGAGTGTTTGAGAAGTATGAGAGACCCGTACGCGTACGCAAAAAATCCCGACGGGGGAGAAATTTTTGTAAGTGTCGCGCGGGGCATAAGTGCAAAAACACCCTTCGCGGCGAGGTAGCGGCCGTAGTGAAAGGTGCGTCCGTATTTTGTTGCAAACGGTTTTGGTGTGAGAAGTTTCCCGCGCACCCGCACACGCTCGCCATAAGAAACCTGCTCGGCAGAAGAAACAACCGCAAGTACGCGCGTGGTTTCTCCACCTTCGGAAACAGAAACGATGATACGCTGATTTGTATCACGCACATCCGGAGCTGAAGAAATAGTGCCGGAGAGCGTTGTCTTTGTTCCCAGTTTTTGCGCAAACGAGCTCGGTAGCTGTGTCGGTGCAAACAAAACACGCGCACCACCGAGCGCGCAGGCGACAAGTACGATACTCAAAAGTGCATACGCCCCGCGGCGCGAAAAAAACCAAATAACAAAAAAAGCGGCGGCTACGGAAAGTGTACTAAAGATTATCAACCACGAAAGAGCGTACAGCGAGCTGACAAAAACTCCGAGTGCAAATCCTCCCGCCGCAAGAAAAAATGCGCGAGCGCTCATGGACTACGCGCCCCTGTCCATCGCTTCGTTTGCGAGGAAGTCGGCGTCTTTATTTTGTGCACGAGGAACATGGGTGAATGAAACATTTTCAAACACCGTCATTCGTTCTTTGAGTTTTGCTTGTTGCTGCCGAAGCACCGGATGTTTTACACGATATATACCCTGCATCTGTTTGACGATAAGTTCACTATCCATTTTCACGAGCACACTCGTGTGCGCGCGCTTTTTTTCCTGTACGAGTTTTGCGAGTGCATCAAACGCAAGAATAACCGCTTCATATTCAGCAAAATTATTTGTACGATGTCCGAGAAATTCTGAAACGACGGCAACGGTGTTGCCATCTTCGTCGCGGATAACAGCGCCGGCACCGGCTGATCCCGGGTTCCCGCGCGAGCCGCCGTCGGTGTGGATTGTGAAATGCATAGATGCAAGTATACCGTACTCGCCGCGCGAGCTATAAAAAGCGGAGCGGAAAAATGTTACGCCACGCAGCGGGAACATATCAGAGGCGCGCGGGCGCGATTATGCGAGTGAAAGAATACGCAGGCGAAGTGTGTTTTTGTGTAAAAAAGTATCGCGCTCTAAATGCACAAGCATAGTTACGCGCGCGCCGCGCGCGAGTCCCTCTGCACGCGTACGCAAATCGCGCTTCGCAAAAAATGCGACTGCCTCAAGAGTGCTCCCGGCGCGCGCGAGCGCAAGTTTGAGATGCTCTTCATTTTTTCCAAACCATAAAACTTTTTCAACAGCAACTTCTCGCAGAAGCCACGACGGCTTGCTGTTCCCTTCTCCGAAAGGCGCGAGCTGCTCAAGACGCAGCAGAAGCGCGCTTGTCGCATCTTCTATCAAAAGTTCTGCGTCTGCGCGCATTGGCAAAGAATCTGTTACCTCCTGTGAAAGCGCCTTGTGTGCTTTTAGAAGTCGCTCTTCAAAAGAGAAAACTGCGTCGCTGCGGATGGTGAAACCTCCAGCCGCCGCGTGCCCGCCGCAGCGCACGAATGTATCTTCCGCAGCATTCATAAGGTCAAGCATATGTGTGGAACCTTCCGAACGACACGATCCTTTGATTTCCTGCGTTGCTTCGCGTCCCCAAAGAAGCACCGGTCGGTCGTACTCGCTCGCGACACTACTTGCGACAATCCCGAGAAGCGCGGGACTCCACTGCGGGTCTCCAATCGCAATGACGCTCGGAAGATTTTCACGCGCGAAGCGCTCCGCGAGGCGCGCGTGCACGGCGCGCGTAATAGCCGCCGAAGCACTCCGCCTGCGGCGATTTGCCGCTTCTAATTTTTTCGCGAGCGCGTCTGCTTCGTTTGGGTCGTCCGTCGCAAATAAACGAAACGCATCCACAGGGTCGCCCATACGCGACGCAGCGTTGATGCGCGGCGCAATCATAAAACCAATATCGTCTTCAGTAAGCGTGCGCTGCTGCGCGCGCATCGCGCGGCAAAGAGCAGCGAGCCCTACGCGCGGCGACTTACGAAGTACCAAAAGTCCGTAGCGCGCGAGCACGCGATTTTCTCCCACCAAAGAAACCATATCGGCAATCGTCGCGATACCCACCATATCAAGCAGCCACTTCTCCCATCCTTCCGGAATATTTTCACGACCGACAAAACCGTGTGCAAGTACCGCGACCACAAGTTTCCACGCAAGTCCGGCGCCGCACAACTCGCGAAAAGGATAGGTCTCATCTTTTTGTTTTGGATCCACAACGGCAAGCGCGTCTGGAAGTTTTTCGCCCGGCTCGTGGTGATCCGTCACGATGACATCAATACCAAGTTCTTTCGCGCGTGCGATAGGTTCCATATCGGTGATGCCGGAATCAACAGTGATGATGAGCGTCACGCCGAGCGCCGCGAGTTTTTCAACACCGTCATTGTTTACTCCGTATCCTTCAAGGTGGCGATGTGGAATATAGTTTGTGAAATGTGCACCAATCTTTTTTAGAAAATCATATAGCACGACTGCACCCGGAATACCGTCGGCGTCGTAGTCGCTCCACACCGCGATGTATTCGCCCGCATCAATCGCCGCCGCGAGGCGCGCCGCGGCTTCTGGCATATTTTTCATTTGCATCGGGTTATGCAAATGATTTTCGTACGAAGGATTTAAAAATGTTTCCGCCCCCGCGGCGTTTGTCACGCCGCGGCGCGCAAGAAGCGCGGCGATGAGGTCGTCGTATGCGGAAAGCTTTTCACGAAGCTTTTCATCAATGGGATTGTGCAGCGCTACCATACGAAATTATGTACGCGAAAAATATACCAACTGAAAATAGTAGCACGCGTGGGCGGTACAGTGAAAAAAGACCACACCATGTCATCTATCAGGTATACAAGAAAAGATGCTGCGTCTTTGTGTAGCCGCATGGCTGGCACAGCGAAAAAAGAGATTGTTTGGTGTCGCGCTGCGGGTATATCAGAAAAAGATGACCGCTCCGGGCCGCTTGGCCAAGTCTTAGTCACTTTTTCTGATATACCCGCAGCGCGACCACGCGCCCAATCCTTCGTCATTTTTTCTTGCATATCGGATTGGTTAGAACGCGCTGCGCCACGTGCCAGATATGCCAGAAAAAAAGACCGCTCCGGGCCGCTTGGCCAAGTCTTAGTCATTTTTTCTGGCATATCTGGCACGCGACTACGCAAGGCCGTGGCAATTTTTTCGCTGTGCCAGCCGCGCGACCCCGAGCGGTCATCTTTTTTAATCTGTGCATTTGCATCACTATCTGCCTTCGTCATATTCTACCGATTGTACCAGAGTGTATCTGCGGTAGTATACAAACTATGGAAGACACCATTTTTGCAAAAATCATACGCCGAGAAATCCCCGCCGACATCATCTACGAAGATGCCGCGACACTCGCCTTTCTTGACATTCATCCTATCAATCCCGGACACACACTCGTGATACCGAAAGTACCTGCAAAAAACATTTTTGATATTTCCGAGGACTCACTGCTCGCGATGATGCGCACCGCGCGAAAAATTTCCGGAGCGCTCGTGAATGCTGTGGGCGCACAGGGAATGAACCTCGGTATGAATAATAATCGCGTCGCCGGTCAGCTTATTTTTCACGCACACTTGCATCTCATTCCTCGCTTTACTGATGACGGGCTCACTCCGTGGCCGGAAAAAAAATATAGTGCGGGCGAAGCTGCGGCACTCGCTGAAAAAATACGCGGCGCACTTTTGTAAGCGGTGCCGGAGCTTGCGCGCTGCGCGCGTGGGTAACTCGATACGATAAATTTGTGAGTGCGCTACGAAGCAACCGTTTCAGAAAGTGCTTCAATACCGGGAAGCGTACCGTGCGTGAGAAAGGCGAGCATCGCGCCACCGCCAGTGGAAATAAATGAAAAATGCTCGGCAATACCCAGCTCTTCTATTGCGGTTATGGTATCACCGCCGCCAACTATTGAGCGCGCTGAGCTTTCTCCTATCGCCTGTGCAAGCGACTTGGTACCCTCTGTAAATCCACTTTCATAATGACCAAGAGGTCCGTTCCAGAGAATTGTTTTAGCATCACGCGCGAGCGCAGCGAGCGCGCTGCGCGTTTTTGGTCCGGCATCAAGTACCGCTTCTTTTTCTTTAATTTCATCAAGCGCGGCGGCGCGCGCGGAAGATGCGTCTGTATCAAGCGATGCAACGAGCGCATCTTCCGGCAATACTAAATGTTTGTTTACTAAAAGTGCTTTCACGAGATCGGGGTCTGCGCCCGAGATAAGCGAAGTTCCGAGCGCATATCCTTTTGCTGCGAGAAAATCATTTGCGAGTGCCCCGCCGACAAACACACTGTCGTACAACGAGAGCAGTTTTTTCAAAACAGGTTCCTTTGTTGAAAATTTTGCGCCGCCGATAATGGCAAGCGCCGGCTTCGCCGGCGCCCTAGCACCGGAAAGCTCTTTCACTTCCTCTGCGAGCAAAAGTCCGGCGTATGAAGGGAGGAGTTTTGGCACGCCCACGATAGACGCGTGCATACGATGACAAGTATCAAATGCATCTTGCACAAATACATCTGCAAACTGTGCCAGCTCGCGAGCGAAAGCGGGATCGTTTGCGACTTCGCCCTTGTCTCGTCGCAAATTTTCAAGCACCAGCACATCGCCCGGGTGAAGCGCGCGCGCCAGCGCGCGCGCTCTCTCGCCAATCGTCTCCGGAGAAAAAGAAACGCGAGCGAGGCGCTCCGCGAGTGCGCGGTATACCGGCTCAAGCGTCTCCGTCTGAGCACGCCCGATATGTCCGCACACAATAACGCGCGCACCGGCCTGTACGAGAAATTCAATTGTGGGCATGGTGCGGCGAAGACGAAAATCACTCGCCACCTCTCCGTTTTCAATCGGCTCATTGAGCGGGGCGCGCACCAAGACCGGCACATTGTGCAGGAGTGGAATGTCGCGAACACTACGCATATTCTTTAGACGACCGCCCTAACAAGTTTGGTAAAACTTTCAGTATTGGTTGCTGCATGTCCAATGAGAAAACCATCAATGCCTCCCTGCGCAAGCGCGCCGGCATTATCCGCCTCAACCGAGCCGCCATAGAGAATACGCGCGCGCGAGGAGCCCTTGCCCGGCAAAAACTCCGAGAGCACTTTGCGAATGTAAAGCACCATCTCAGCAAGATCGCTCGGACCAATTGAATCTGCCGCGGTTTTGCCGATTGCCCAAATCGGTTCGTATGCAATGAGCACGGTCATTCGTTCTTTCTGCGAAAGCGCGGTAAATGCCGAAGAAATTTCTTCGCGCAAAAATACGAGATACTGTGCATCTTCGTCGCGTACGCGCTCGCCGATACATAAAATAGGCGTGAGTCCTTGCGCAAGCGTGTGCTGGAGCTTGAGCGAAACGATATCATTATCGTCTCCAGCGGCGCGGCGCTCGGAGTGTCCAACAATAGCGTAGGTAGCGCCCGCCTCCCGCGCGGTGCCTGCCGTCACCTCGCCCGTGTGTGCGCCGCCGGTTGCCGTTGAAACATCCTGCGCGGCAAAGGCGACTTTTGACCGATTGCCCGCCGCGAGCATACCGAGAAATGGCGGCGGCGGCGCAAGTATAATCTCCTGCCCCGTGCGCGAGGCAAGGCGCTTTGCCGCTGCAAAAAGTTTTTTCGCCTTGGCGGCGGACTCTACATACGCTTTCCAATTTGCTGCAATAATCATACCTTTCATTTTACCATTTTTTCACGGACGCTATTTTTGCCTCCAGTTAACAAACTGATAGTTTGGCGAGAGCACCGGCGTGAAGGGTGGAGGATCTGCAGCAAGCTGCTGATCAGGATAGTCAACATTATTTGCATATCCACTGACAACCACCCCACCACTGACATAGGTTGTTACTGCGCGAAGAGCCGACACCGCAGTACCGACAGTCGTGAGAGTTCCGCGAAGCGCATAGGAGCTTCTATGGTACCCGTTACGACCCCACGCACCGCTTTGCGCAATGTACACACCGTCAAGCGTCATATTGTATGGTGAGTCGGCGGTAATGAGCACGCCGTGCTCGGCAATGAGCGTAAAGCCGTCCGTACCATTTGCCGATGCATAGGTAATGTTTCCTTTCAAAAATGCGTCCGGCCTTACTCCCGTGTTAGATCCATTTGCCACCACGAGCGTTACCTGTGCGGGAATAACACCCTCAACCCATGTATTGTCCTCAACAAAAATGAGTCCGCAACTGGAGGGAATGGTGAGTGTTTTATAAAATGTTTTATTACTAATAAGCGAGTAATCTCTCCCGTGAGTGTTGCTATCAATCAAATATACCTTGCGAAGCCACCACGGCTTCACGCGATAAATTGTTACCGTTCCGTTTGCATTGAAAACCAGTAGATACCCATTATGATACGCCGTGCTGTTTTTGTTGTTCCCAATGCTGTAGCGCGGAAGATAGATACCGTTTGCCTGCGCGATTGTCTTTAGTGAGTTGAAATTCGCCGCAATAGCACTGAAATCAACTTGCGGCGTAGGGTATTTCCACAAACTTTGATTTGTACCGCTACCAAACACTCCTGACACAGTTCTGCTCGGCGAACAGCCAAATGTCCATGTGCATATCCAGCTCGCAAGTGAGCTGGTTACCGGTGCGTTTGATGTCCCATCCATACGCACCCCGCTATTGGAATGATACGGACCGTGGA
>ENA-ORDP01000639-ORDP01000639.1-marine-sediment-metagenome-genome-assembly--contig:-NODE-639-length-21883-cov-4.078798_pt1 | contig 21883 bp, 22 predicted proteins | sample MGYA00248627_ERZ508539 | MGnify/ENA primary metagenome ERZ508539 (study PRJEB26208, sample SAMN05571518) | marine sediment metagenome | biome: deep sea; feature: Hydrothermal vent; material... | reverse complement strand
ATCTGACCGCATTATCGGTGTTGAGACCGGTGGCTGCCCGCATACTGCAATCCGCGAAGACGCATCCATGAACCTGACCGCAGTGGAAGAGCTCAACGAGCGTTTTCCAAAGCTGGACATGGTGATTATCGAAAGCGGTGGCGACAACCTCAGCGCCACCTTCAGCCCGGAGTTATCGGACCTGACACTTTATGTGATCGATGTATCGGCTGGTGACAAGATCCCGCGCAAGGGTGGCCCGGGTATCACCCGTTCAGACATGCTGGTGATTAACAAGATTGATCTGGCGCCTCACGTCGGTGCATCGCTTGAGGTGATGGAACGCGATGCGAAAAAGATGCGAGGTGATCGTCCGTTTGTATTCACCAATCTTAAAACTGGCCAGGGAGTGGAGACGGTACGCGATTTCATTATCCATCAGGGCATGTTGTGATACGGACTGCGTACCTGATTGCCCGGAAAAGCACCAAAAACGTATAAACGCCCCAAAATAAAGCATTATTCCAAGCCTTGCGCACTATTACCGTGCGCCTTCAATACAACATTTGTCGCAAATCTGCAACAAATGTTAATAATTCACTGATATTTATAATCAATTTCATCTTGGCACGGGCTATGCAATTAGACATGGCAGAGATTTGTCTGATTGCATGTTTGGGCTGGGGTTTAAGGCTGGCATTATCGACAGGGCATTTCCATTAACACCTGAAGACATATAAAACGGGAGAGTAAACATGAAGTTATCTAAAAAATTACTGTCAGTGGCTATAGCGGCTGCAATTGCTGCACCGGTTATGGTGACACCGGTTACCGCACAGGCTGGGGGCGACAGCTTTACCGGTAATATCGGTATTCACTCAAAGTATTTGTTACGTGGTATTTTCGAAGAAACCAATGACCCTGCAGTACAGGGTGGACTGGATTACTCAAAAGACAACGGTTTTTATGCTGGTTGGTGGTTTTCGAATCTGGGGTACTCGTATGATTCTTCACGTGTTGGTGTTCCTGTTTCTGGGGGCGGTGTTGAAGATGGTATCGATTTTGGTACAGCGAGGGGTTTTGAAAATGACTTCTATGCTGGCTTCGCTGGTGATTTTGGAGACAGCGGTGTCGGTTGGGACGTCAGCCTGCTGCAGTATCTCTATCTGAATGTCGATGACGCCAATTTGACCGAGGCGCTTGGTACTTTGTCATACAAAGGCTTCTCTGTCGGTTTCCAGTATCTGCTGGTTGATGGCTGGTGGGGTAATGCCGGTGATATTTACTGGAAAGCGGGTTATGAAACCGATTTGCCGAAGAACTTCAGTCTGGCCCTCGGCCTGACCTGGTACACCTATGATGACAGCGATAACAGTGAGCTCGGTGGCTGTGGCGGCACTTCTGTCGGTTGTAATGTGACCACCAACGATTCCGGCTTCCGTTATTTCAATATAACCGTATCGCATCCGATTGGCAGTACCGGCGCTGATGCGTATGTTCAGTACACCTTTGCCGGTGAAGATCGTACCGGAAAAGATTACGACGATAGCATTGTCGCCGGTATCACCTACGATTTTGACATCTAGTCTATCGTTATTGGTCAGATGATATCTGGCAAGGATGATCTGTCCCGGGGTATTTTCCCGGGGGCAGACTTTTCCGTCGTAGAGTCAGGTTTATTAAGTTCCATAAAATAATATTAACTGGAGAAACCAGATGAACATGATACGCAAATTAAAGGTAGTCAAATATGCGCTTATCGGTGCAGCATTGTCGTTCTCTGCACAGGTGCAGGCCGGTGATACCATCAAGGTCGGTGTATTGCATTCCCTGTCAGGCACGATGGCAATCAGTGAAAGTACACTGAAAGACACCGTACTGATGATGATCGACGAACAGAACAAGGCCGGTGGCGTGATGGGCAAACAGCTCGAGGCCGTAGTGGTTGACCCGGCTTCTAACTGGCCGTTGTTTGCAGAAAAAACCCGTGAATTGATTTCCAAGAAAAAGGTTGATGTGATCTTTGGTTGCTGGACATCCGTTTCACGTAAATCGGTGTTACCGGTTCTTGAAGAACTGAACGGGCTGCTGTTTTACCCGGTTCAGTATGAAGGTGAAGAATCCTCGAAGAATGTTTTTTACACCGGTGCCGCGCCGAACCAGCAGGCCATCCCTGCGGTTGACTACCTGATGAATGATCTGGAAGTAGAACGCTGGGTACTGGCTGGTACAGATTATGTCTATCCGCGGACCACCAACAAGATTCTGGAAGCCTACCTGAAGGCCAAAGGCGTCAAGTCCAAGGACATCATGATCAACTATACCCCGTTCGGTCATTCTGACTGGCAGAGTATTGTTTCTGATATCAAGAAATTCGGCTCAAAGGGCAAGAAAACAGCGGTTGTATCCACCATCAATGGTGATGCCAATGTACCGTTCTACAAGGAACTGGGTAATCAGGGTATTACCGCTGACAACATCCCGGTGGTTGCGTTTTCTGTAGGTGAGGAAGAACTGTCCGGTATTGATACCAAGCCTCTGGTAGGCCACCTGGCCGCATGGAATTACTTCATGAGTGTGGATGCCGATGTGAATAATGAGTTTATCAAATCATGGCAGAAATTTGTGAAGAACAAGAAACGCGTCAGCAATGATCCGATGGAAGCAACCTATATCGGCTTCAAGATGTGGGTCAAGGCCGTTGAGAAGGCCGGCACTACCGATACCGATGCGGTTGAAAAAGCCATGATCGGCATCGCAGTACCTAACCTGACCGGGGGTATTGCCACCATGATGCCTAACCATCACCTGACCAAGCCGGTACTGATTGGTGAGATTCAGGAAGATGGTCAGTTCGAAGTGGTCTGGAAGACAAATGGTACCGTTGTGGGCGATGCCTGGTCCGATTTCCTGCCGGGATCAAAGGACCTCATCTCTGACTGGCGTGCACCGCTTGCATGCGGCAACTACAACGTCAAAACAGGTAAGTGTTCTGGTCAGAATTTCTGATTTGAATAGTGGCCGGGGCCACTGACCTCGGCCAGCTTGTTTTTCTGTAACTCCTCTAGTATTCACGCTACACTGCTGGTTGCGCTACGGTAGCTCCAGAGTGCATCGTATTAAAGTCCCTTCTCCCTGGGGGAGAAGGAATAAAAAAGCTCGTGGCTTCTGGTCTCATTTTGTTACAGGGAGCCTGCGCAAAACAAGAACCAAAAATGAACCAGTCATCAGCAGCCAATCAAATCAGTAGCGGCATCCTGTACGCCAGTCGTGCCCTGCTGTTATTGCTAACCGGCCTGATAGTCGCGTGGATCTTTACCAGCACAGCATTGGCCGATGAAGTCGGCTTTGAACAGGCCGTACAGCAACTCACCACCCGCAAATTCCGTGACAAGGAAAAAGCGGTTAAGCAACTGGCCGATATTCAGGACAAGCGTACCTTGCCGGTACTGCAGGCACTGCTGGATGCGCGACTTTATTATCGTAAGTCAGACAAGCGTGTGGTAATCGTTGTACCGATCGATGGTCAGTACCAGCTGAGCGATCCACTTAATGGCGAGCAGCTGGGTACAGCAGCCAAACGCCAGCTGAAAAAAATCGGCATTAATAACAAACTCCGCAAGTTACTTAAAGCAAAGCTGGCCAGCCTGAGTCTGGAAAGTCCGGATGTGGAGGTGCGCCTGGCTGCGGTTGAGCAGATGCTCGGCCATCTGGACGAAGCACAGGCTGACTATATAACCCGGTTGGCTGAGCAGGAGCAGGACGAGGATGTGCGCGATGCGATGGGCAGTGCGCTGGCCCTGCATCAGCTGGAACACGGTTCTGACGAGCAACGTTTACAGGCGATAAGCTTACTCTCCGGCAATCTTTCGCAGGTGGTTAATAATCATTTACAGGCCTTGCTGGAAAAAAATGAGCAAGGTGAATTTCTTGAAACAAACACTACGCTGCGCAAGGCAGCCAGCAGGGCGCTTGATTTAATCAGCAGCCGTTTGCAAATAAATTCAATTATTGAAACCACCTTTTTCGGGCTGAGTCTGGGTTCAGTCCTGCTACTGGCCGCGATCGGCCTGGCCATCACCTTCGGAGTGATGGGTGTGATCAATATGGCGCACGGTGAGTTGATCATGCTGGGCGCCTACACCACTTATCTGGTGCAGTCTGCCATGCCTAACTATACCGATCTGTCACTGATCGTTGCGGTGCCCGCTGCCTTTATTGTGTCAGGACTTTTTGGCATTATGATTGAGCGCTTTGTAATTCGTCACCTGTACGGCCGTCCGTTGGAGACACTGCTGGCCACGTTTGGTGTCAGCCTGATACTGCAGCAACTGGTGCGTACGGTTATATCGGCACAAAATGTTGCGGTATCCAACCCCTCGTGGATGAGTGGCTCATGGCAGATTAATGCCGCCCTGTCACTCACCTACAATCGTTTATTTATTTTTATATTTGCGATGGTGGTGTTTGTTGCTTTGTTGCTGATTTTGAAAAAAACTGCGCTGGGTTTGCAGGTGCGCGCCGTTTCACAAAACCGTCCGATGGCACAGGCAATGGGCATACGCAGTGGCTGGGTTGATGCGATGACCTTTGGTCTCGGTTCCGGAGTAGCCGGTATTGCCGGTGTAGCGTTAAGCCAGTTAACCAATGTCGGGCCTAATATGGGCCAGGCCTATATCATTGATTCATTTATGGTGGTGGTATTCGGCGGTGTCGGGAATCTTTGGGGTACTTTTGTCGGTGCGCTTTCCCTGGGCGCGGCGAACAAATTTATTGAACCCTGGTCAGGGGCGGTACTGGCCAAAATTATAGTGCTGGTTTTTATTATTATGTTTATCCAGAAATACCCGCGCGGTCTGTTTCCGCAAAAGGGCCGGTCGGCGGAGAACTAGTGCATGGTTAAGCTCCTGCAACAATATTTTCAGCGCGACCGTGGCGGCAACAGCATGCTCGGCATACTGTTGTTTATATCGGTGATGGTGCCTGTATTGAACCTGGTCGTACCGGAGTCATCGGTTTTCCATGTGTCCACCTATACCGTGACCCTGATCGGCAAGTATCTGACTTTTGCGTTACTGGCACTGGCAGTAGACCTGATCTGGGGTTACTGCGGGATTATGAGCCTCGGCCACGGTGCGTTCTTTGCACTCGGTGGTTACGCAATGGGCATGTATCTGATGCGCCAGATTGGAGATCGAGGTGTTTACGGTAACCCGGAGCTGCCGGACTTTATGGTTTTTCTGAACTGGAGTGAATTGCCGTGGTACTGGTCAGGTTTCGATATGTTCTGGTTCGCGATGTTGATGGTGATCGTGGTGCCAGGCCTGCTGGCTTTTGTGTTTGGCTGGTTGGCTTTTCGATCGCGTGTGACCGGTGTGTATCTGTCAATCATTACCCAGGCGCTGACCTATGCATTAATGCTGGCCTTCTTCCGCAATGAAATGGGATTTGGTGGTAACAACGGTCTGACTGACTTCAAGGACATACTGGGCTACAGTCTGCAATCAGACTTCACCCGCGCCAGCCTGTTCGCGGCATCGGCTATTATACTGGCGTTGGCCTATTTGCTGAGTCGCTACATTATCAATTCAAAACTCGGCCGTGTGGTTGTGGCGATCAGGGATGCCGAAGACCGTACCCGTTTTATTGCCTACCGCGTTGAGTACTACAAGTTATGGTTGTTCGTAGTATCGGCCATACTGGCCGGGATGGCCGGTGCCCTGTATGTGCCACAGGTTGGCATTATCAATCCGGGTGAATTTTCACCACTGAATTCCATTGAGCTGGTGATCTGGGTGGCGATTGGTGGACGTGGCACCCTGTATGGCGCGGTGGCCGGTGCGGTACTGGTTAATTTTTCCAAGACCTGGTTTACCGGCATACTGCCTGAGGGCTGGATATTTGCACTGGGCGCACTGTTCGTTGTGGTGACCATCTACCTGCCACGCGGACTGGTTGGCATCATGAATCGCAAGCAGGCAGCACAGACATGAGTGCACTGGATAAATTACGCCAGACTATGCGCCGCGATCAGGTGTGGAATTGCATGATGCCGCACTACACCTACGAGGATGTACTGGATACACGCAAGGGGCCGATCCTGTATCTAGAGGATGTGACCGTCAGTTTTGATGGCTTCAAGGCGCTGGATGCATTAACCCTGGACATCAACGATGGTGAGCTGCGTTGTATCATCGGTGCCAACGGCGCAGGCAAGACGACCATGATGGATGTGATCACCGGCAAGACACGTCCGGATGAAGGGTCGGTTTATTATGGCCAACGTATTGATCTGTTACGCCTGTCCGAGCCAGAGATTGCCGCACTGGGCATTGGTCGAAAGTTTCAGAAACCCACTGTATTCGAGCACCATAGCGTATTGATTAATCTGGAGCTGTCCATGCGTATGGACAAGCGTGTCTGGACTACGCTGTTTAGTAAAATGACCGGCGAACAACGTGATCATATTGATGAGGTATTGCAGATAATTGGCCTGCAGGAAGAATATCACAATCGCGCCGGCCTGCTTTCACATGGCCAGAAACAATGGCTGGAGATTGGCATGCTGCTGATGCAAGACCCGCGTTTGCTATTGGTGGATGAACCGGTGGCCGGTATGACCGGGCAGGAGACTGAGCGTACTGCCGAGCTGCTGACCTCGCTGGCGGGCAAGCATTCTGTTGTTGTGGTTGAGCATGACATGGAGTTCGTGCGTTCCATCGCACGCACGGTCACCGTATTGCACCAGGGGAGTGTGCTGGCGCAGGGTGACATGGATGAAGTGCAGAATGATCCCCGGGTTAGAGAAGTATATCTGGGCAGCTGATTTTTCGATAAATAAATTTTGTGAAAGTCTTATATTCCTTCTCCCCCAGGGAGAAGGTTAGGTTGAGGGGATATATAGAGATATCTTTTCATTTTGATTCCCTCACCCCAACCCTCTCCCTGGGGGAGAGGGAGCTAACGGAGCAGCAGCGATGCTGGATATGCAAAAACTAAATCAGTTCTACGGCGAAAGCCATATCCTGTGGGATCTGGATTTACATATCGAGCAGGGGAGCTGCACCTGCCTGATGGGGCGTAATGGTGTCGGCAAGACCACGTTATTGAAATGTATTATGGGTCTGTTACCGGTGCGCTCTGGCCAGATTAATTACAACGGGCAGGACCTGGCCAAAAAAGCAGCCGATTACCGCGCCCGTGTCGGTATCGGCTTTGTACCGCAAGGCCGCGAGATTTTTTCACAACTCACGGTAGAAGAAAATCTGCGCACCGGGCTGGCTGCGCGCCAGGATGGTCTGAAGGAAATTCCTGAACGCATTTATGAGCTATTCCCGGTACTCAAGTCCATGCTACACCGCCGCGGGGGTGACCTGTCTGGTGGTCAGCAACAACAATTAGCCATAGGCCGGGCGCTGGCGATAGATCCGAAGGTGTTGATACTGGATGAGCCAACAGAGGGCATACAACCCAATATTGTTAGTGAAATCGGCGACATTATTCTGAGGCTGAATCAGGAAGAGCAACTGACTGTATTGCTGGTGGAACAGAAGCTCGCATTTGCACGCCATGTTGGGCAGAGCTTTCATTTGATGGAAAAGGGGCGCGTGGTAGCACACGGGCCGATGGCTGATTTAAATGACGAGCTGGTGCATCGGCATTTAGCGGTTTAAGAAGGCATCATACGGCGCACAGATTTAATCAGCAACGTAGGATGTGGTGAAGAATGAACCGCATCGCAGGTGGCACGGGAATATTGATGCGGTTCGTCCCTCACTACATCCTACGGGTAGTTCAGAAAATTGCGTTACCTTGTTCGCAATGACAGGGTTCTTTTCTATTCCTGACTTTGAATCCAGGGCTGCTCATCATCAGCAGAATCAAGAATCCGCTGACATAAGTGTTCAAGCTGTTGCATCAGATCTGGCAAGCGATGGTAGTCACCTGTTTTCAGGGGTAGTTCGATATCACGTGCTATATGAGTGAGCATCGGGTACCCCATGCCGCCACCCAGCCCTTTCAGGTCGTGTACCTGACGCTGCATATCCGTCCATTGTTCCGTGTCATAACCCTTCTGGATTCCCTGCAATATCCGGGGCAGGCGTTTAAGAAATTGGTCAACCACATCACGGAACTCTTCTCCTTCTTCCAGCAAGGTAGAATGGATGCGGAGCACTGCTGTCTGGCTGTCATCTGAAGGGGTCAGGTAGCGTTGTAGCACCTGGTAAAACAGACCCTGAGTGATAGGTTTAGTGATAAAATCATTACACCCGGCTGCCAGACATTCATCGCGGTCCTGCTTCGATGCGTTGGCAGTTAATGCAATAATCGGCCCCTGATAGCCGAGGTTGCGCAAGCGAGTTGTCGCGGTCAGGCCATCCATCACCGGCATTTGCATGTCCATCAGGATCAGATCGTATTCACTGCCCAGACCGGCATTCACCGCAGCAAGACCCGTATCGACCAGTTTGACCTCAACGCCGACACGGCGCAGGAAGATGCTGATCAGTCGCTGATTATCAGGCATATCTTCAGCCAGTAATACGGTGCCACTTAGCTTAAGCGGATTATCATCTGATCGACTGCGTCGGTACCCACTGCCGAATGAGTGTATGGGCAGGGTATCAAGCATGGTGATGTTGCTCATGTCACCGGCATTAATGGTAATGGTGAACTTGCTGCCTCGGCCGGGTCTGCTGTCTACAGCAATAGAGCCTCCGAGCATATTGGCCAATTGTAACGACAGGCTAAGGCCCAGACCGGTGCCGCCATATTCGCGTGTGGTGGATGAGTCGGCCTGGGTGAAGGGTTCAAATATATTTTCCAGCTGCTCGGGCGTCATGCCTATACCGGTGTCGACAATATCGATACACAGGATTTCCTGTTTCTTATCGAAACCTATTTCAAGATAAACGCTGCCATGTTCAGTAAATTTGATTGCGTTGTTACACAGGTTGATCAGAATCTGTTTGAGGCGCAACGGGTCGGTGTTGATTTTTTCTGGCAGTGGGTAGCGGTAGCTGATGCCGCACACCAGGCCTTTTTGTTTGGCCTGCATGGTCAGTAGGGATTCCAGATCAGTAATCAAATCAAAAATGGATAGTGGAATAATATTGATATCCAGCCGGTCGGCCTCGATTTTTGACAGGTCGAGTATGTCATTAATGATATGCAGCAGGTGATGGCCGTTGCGTATGATGGTTTGCACAGAGGCCTGACGGTCTGAAGGCGATGCCGTGTCGTCCATCATGGTTTCGGCAAAGCCAATAATCGATGTTAACGGTGTACGAATTTCATGACTCATGCTGGCAAGAAAAGCGCTTTTGGCACGTGTCGCGGTTTCCAGCTGGTGATTGGCTTCACGCAGCTTTTCCATGATCTGGTCCTTTTCTTCAGTACTGGCACGAATGGCCCGGGTCATCTCGTTAAAGGAGTTGGCCAGATCGCCCAGCTCATCGCGCGAGTTGATGTGGGTGCGATGGTCGAGATTGCCACTGGCGACTTCCTTCGCGCTGTGGATCAGGGCGCGTATCGGGTGCAGGGCGTCGTAGCGGAATACCAGATAAATACACAGGCTCAGAAAGATAATGATAACGCTGCTTTCTACCAGTTGCTGATACAGGGCCTGTTGGGTCAGTGTGGTCACACGCCGGTCGCTGATGCCCAGTGCAACCGTGCCGATCAATTGTCCATTGGACAGTATCGGGAAACGCATGGGCAGGACATCTTCCTGCTTGTCAACATAGGCCAGCGTGTCGGACAGGTTGGCTCGTATATTCCCGGTTATATGCGGGTTATCGGTATCCAGATAGGACGTCAGATTATCGTTGGTGGGAGAAAGTATGACGCCATACACGACATCTTCCTGCTGGGTTATCTCGCGCATGTACTGTTCCAGCAGTACAAAGTCATAACCCAGGATTGCTTCAGGACTGATCAGTGCAACAAAAGAGCCGAGCATGTTACCTTGCTGGACCAGCTGGTCGTGGAAGTTCTTTTTCTGGGTGTAATAGTTGATGAACGCGCCGATGGTCATCGTGATCGCCAGTATCACAATAACGACCAGAATAAATTTTAGTCCGAGGCTGATTCTGTGACGTAATGTGTGTGGAGCCGGTACGGTATGGGTCATCGGGTTATTTTTTCAATCAGGCGCCTGTGGGGGTTAAAATCCTTGTCAGTTACCGGGTACAGGCCGGTTAATTTTGCACTGGTAAGAATCTTGTGTCCCTGCTCAGTGTTGTTCAAATCCAGCATAGCACGGGTGACTTTGCGAGCCATCTCCTTACCCAGACGTTTGTTGACTGCCCAGGGTAAATGTACCAGCGGCTTGGATTCAGCCAGAAACTTGATCTTGCTGGTGTCGATGGCTGCTTTGATAGAGGGCATTTTCAGAACCGGTGAGCCTACACCGGCTGCGTCAGACTGGCGGTGGTAGGCAGCCAGACTGGCATTGGGCGGGTTTTTGGCAAACAGTTCCTGATAATCACCGTCTCGAAGGCCCGCATCACGTAACATTGCGGTGGTGGCGACATAGGAGATCATGGCCTTGCGGCCGCCACCAAAAATAATACGTTTGCCTTTCAGGTCCGACAGTTGATCAATCCCCTCGTCAGTGCGTACCATGATCACGCCGCATATGGTTTTTACACCAAACTCCTCATTGGCGAGTATCACCTGGTAGCCGTATTCTTTATGGCTTTCAATATAATGCAATTGATTGTAATGGACAATATCATAACGCTGATTGACCACCCCGTCCCAGAAGGCAGGGAAGTCGCGAGCGGTAACCAGCTTTACCGGTCGGCCCAGTTGCTGACTCATATAGTCGGCGAGTGGCTGGAACATTCTCATCGTATTGGTCGCACCGCGTCGCGGAAAGACACCTAGAACCAGCGGTTTCAGTGGTGCTGCCGATGCCATGTTCGGGGTTGGCGTGGTGGCGGTGAATCCGGCCGTGAAGCCAGTTACGAGCAGGCCGGTAAATACAATAAGTATCAGTTGTCTGGTAAAGCGCTTCATTGTCCTGGTTTGTTAATCCGTATTAAAATATCAGCATGAGTCGAGGACTGAATTGCAGCCCTCCTCTTGATCTGGAGATCAATATCCTATTTTAGTACGGTTTAGCACGTAAACCACTATGAAGCAGGTTAAATAAGGTTAAATTTGACCAGTGGCTTTGCAGATATGGTTTCCGAGGTAGTTAACAGGCAGCATAAATGTGCCCGGGATCACGTTGACAATAGCTGAGCGCCTCGGTCAGGTGTGCCGTTTTAATGTCTGGCGACAGGGCCAGATCGGCGATAGTGCGGGCCAGTTTCAGGGTGCGATGGTAGGCTCTTGATGACAAGGTCAGTTTGTCGATTGCCTGCTGCAGGATACCGGAATCGCCTGTGGACAGGGCGCAGTGTTCATCGATGTCAAGGGTGGTCATGTGCGCATTGAGTTTGCTGCAACGCTCATGCTGCACGACATGTGCCTGACTGACCCGCGCGCGCACTGTGGCACTGTTTTCTTCAGGTGTGCCAGGTTGCAACAAGGTGAGCGGTTGTCTGGGTACATCGATATGCAGGTCGATACGGTCAAGCAATGGACCGGACAGTCGGTTATGGTAACGGCTGATCAGCCCCGGGCTGCAGCGGCAGCGGCCACTGCTATCTCCCAGATAGCCACAGGGGCAGGGGTTCATCGCCGCGATTAACTGGAAACGGGCCGGGAACTCGGATTGCCGGGCGGCACGCGATATCACGATACGGCCTGATTCCAGTGGTTCGCGCAAGACCTCAAGACTGCGCCGTTCAAATTCAGGTAATTCATCCAGAAACAGCACACCCAGGTGTGCGCGCGAGATTTCGCCAGGGCGCGGGTTGCTGCTGCCACCGACCAGTGCCACGGCAGAGGTGGTGTGATGCGGTGTGCGGAACGGGCGCTGTGCCCACTGACCACAGATATCTTTTTCGCCACACAGTGATGCGATGCTGGCGGCCTCCAGTGCTTCCTGTTCATTCAGGTCGGGCATGATGCCAGGCAGGCAGCTGGCGAGCATTGTTTTACCGGTCCCGGGCGGGCCACACATGAGCAGGTTATGGCCACCGGCAGCAGCAATCTCCAGTGCGCGCCGTGCAGCGGGTTGGCCGCGTACTTGTGCAATATCGGTGACGGGCGCAGCGGTGGTGGGCAGACTGGCGCTGGCGGCTGGCAGCTTCAGTGAGCCGGCCAGATGGGCACATACATCGCTGAGATGGCCAGCAGAGAAAACGCTGCCCGCGTTGACCAGTGCCGCCTCTGCCTCATTTTCAGTCGGACAAATCAGGCTGTGGCCGGCGCGTCGCGCGTGCAGACTGGCTGGCAAGATGCCTTGAACCGGCCGTATCGCGCCACTTAATGCCAGTTCGCCGACAAATTCAAACTGATCCAGTGCATCGGTCGGAATCTGCCCGGAAGCGGCCAGTATGCCCATTGCGATCGGCAAGTCGTAGCGACTACCTTCCTTGGGAATATCGGCAGGTGCCAGATTAATGGTGATACGACGGGTCGGGAAATCGAAATGGCTGTTTTGTATCGCACCACGCACACGATCCTTGCTCTCGCGCACAGCCGTTTCAGGCAGGCCTACGATAGACAGGCCGGGCAGGCCATTGGAGAGATGCACCTCCACGCTGATCGGTGGGGCATTAACGCCATCCTGGGCGCGGGTGGTAATGGTGGCTAGTGCCATGGCAGGAATCCTTTCCTAAATTGTAGAGTATAGAAGATACAGGATATGACACCCGTGTTACAACTGCTTTTGAATCAGGGTTTTAAGAGGTATTGTGTATCTCAGCTAATCAGAATTTGTAGAAATACCAGTACCTCGACGTCTGATAACGGCCTTCTCAATCTCAACCAGAAACAAAACGCTTGATGCAACGAGCACCACACGTAGCCACACTGTCAGGCCTATTGCTGTGGTGCCAAACAAGGTCTGCATGGCAGGCAGATAGGTAAAGGCCATTTGTAATGCCAGCAGGATGACGATCGCATAAAGTACATAACGGTTACCGAACAGGCCGGCACGATTGAGTACCGGGTCAAGAATATAGCGTGCGTTAAACAGATAAAAAATCTCGAACATGACTAGCGTGTTCACCGCTACGGTGCGGCCATGTTCGATGCTGGCCCCGTTTTGCATTTCCCACAGAAACAGGCCAAAGGTGCCGACCAGCAGTATCAGTGAGACATAGGCAATGCGCCACAGAAACATGTTGCCAAGCAGGGACTCTTTTGGGTTTCGTGGTGGTCGTTGCATGACGCCGGATTCACCGGGTTCGAACGCCAGTGCCAGAGCCAGGGTTATGGCAGTGACCATGTTGACCCAGAGTATCTGCACTGGCGTTAGTGGCAGCTCCTGAAAGCCGAACAGGATGGCGGCCAGTATGACCAGTGCCTCACCACCGTTGGTGGGCAGGATAAACAGAATCGCTTTTCTAAGGTTGTCATAAACGGTACGACCTTCTTCAACGGCATAGGTGATGGATGCAAAATTATCATCGGCCAGTACCATTTCCGAGGCCTCACGCGCGGCATCGGTACCCATGCCGCCCATCGCGGTACCGACATCGGCGCGCTTCAGCGCCGGTGCATCGTTTACTCCGTCACCGGTCATCGCCACAATCAGGCCGTTGGATTGCAGTGCCTCAACCAGCTTGAGTTTATGCTCCGGGCTGACGCGTGCATACACATCAACTTGCTGTACGCGTGTGGCCAGTTCAGTATCACTCATTTGCTGTAGCTGGTTGCCGGTCAGTGCATCGTCGGGGTGGGCAAGATGAAGTTGTCGTGCAATCGCGCAGGCAGTGGAGGCATGATCACCGGTAATCATTTTGACGCGTATACCTGCCGCCTGACATTGTTGTACCGCCGTGATGGCCTCATCGCGTGGTGGATCAATCAGACCAAACAGGCCGAGAAAAACCAGGCCATTTTCAACATCACTGAATTCCAGTTCGACCTGGTGTGATGGGGCAGATTTATACGCTATTGCCAGTACACGCTGGCCACGTGCGGCGAGCTGGTCTACCTGCTGATTCCAGTAGTCGATATCCAGTGCCACATCACCCTCGCTGTTGCGTTGCTGTCTGCAGATTTCCAGCAATCGCTCCGGAGCACCTTTCAGGAAGATACTGGCCTCACCGCTGTGACTGTGGTGCAAGGTGGCCATGAAACGGTGCTCGGATTCGAAGGGGATTAAATCGGTACGCGGATAAAATTTGTGTTCCTGCTCCGGGTCCAGGTTGGCCTTGTGTGCCGCGACCAGTAACGCGCCTTCCATCGGGTCACCATGAACCTGCCATTGATGGTCACTCAGCAAAAGACTGGCGTCGTTGCATAGTGCCGCTGCGCGGATGGTGTCGAGTAGAATCGGATGGTTATCGGGGCTTGCTTCTTTGTCATCCAGCAGGATATCGCCATGCACGTCGTAGCCGGTGCCGGTCAGCTCAAACACATCGCTGCCACAGGCGATATTGCGTACCGTCATCTCGTTGCGTGTGAGCGTACCGGTCTTGTCAGAACAGATGACCGATACCGCGCCCAGCGTTTCCACTGCCGGCAGGCGCCGGATAATGGCTTTGCGTCGGGCCATGCGCTGTACGCCGATGGCCAGTGTGATGGTCATAATGGCAGGCAGGCCTTCCGGTATCGCAGCGACCGCTAGGCCAACCGCCGCGAGAAACATATCGGTGACGGTGTAGTCACGCACAAACACACCAAACAGAAACAGCGCCACGGCTACAGTCAGAATCGCGATTGTTAGCAAGCGGCCAAACTCGGCTATCTGTCGTAGTAGTGGCGTAGTCAGCTGGTCGACCTGTGCCACCAGTTCGCTGATACGACCAATTTCGGTATGTGCGCCGGTTGCGATCACGACACCTTCGCCCTGGCCGGAACTGACCAGCGTGCCGGAATAGGCCATGCACAGGCGGTCGGCAAGGGCGTCCTGTTCATTAACGGGGTTGCAGTTCTTTTCGACCGCAATCGATTCGCCTGTCAGTACGGCCTCTTGTATGCGCAGACCTCTGTCACGAATCAGACGCAGGTCAGCCGGTACCTTGTCACCCGATTGCAGCACTACGATATCGCCCGGCACCAGATCCTGAGTGGCGATGCTGATACGATGTCCGTCACGCAAGGCCATGGCCTGTGGTGACAGCATTGCACGTATCGCGCGTAACGCATCCTCGGCCTTGCCTTCCTGTACAAAACCGATGATCGCATTGGCCACCACCACGCCAAAGATAACGCTGGAATCAATCCAGTGGCCAAGCAGAAAGGTAATCGCGCCAGCGCCCAGCAGTACATAGATCAGAACATTGTGGAACTGGCCGGCAAAGCGTTTAAGGGGGCCGGGGGGTTTAACCTGGGGCAGGTGGTTGGCACCATAGTGCTGCAATCGTTTGATAGCTTCGGTGGTATCCAGACCTTTGCCGTCAGACTTGACGATAGACAAAACCGCATCGATATCTAGCACATGCCAGGCTTGTTGAGCTTGCCGGGTGACTGTGGCTGTATCGCTATCCCTGTTCATGTACTCGCACGGTTATTCAGAGAGTAGATTAATTAACTTTCGTTATTGTGTTTTTGTTCCAGTTCGGCAATCAGCTTCTCCAGATGTTCCAGCTTTTCGCGCGTACGTTGCAATACGGCTTGTTGTACATCAAATTCATCACGGGTAACGATTTGCATGTGCGTTAGGGTGTTTTGTAAAACGGCACGCATATTCTTCTCGAGATCAGTGCCCAGCGACTTCAAATCAGCTGGCAGACTGGCGGTCAGTTTTTTTGAAAGCTCGTCCAGAAATTCAGGGTTCATAGTACGGATCCAGTATGTTCGTGTGTAATAAATAGTGTACTCATAACAAGATCATGCTGCATAAATAAAGTGCACCAAAATAGTGCTTTCGCACACTTATGAGGCGCTATTTAGGCGTTTGATCACAAAGTCGTGGGTATCCTGTTGTTTATTATAGACATAAATATCTGGCACAGGACATGCAATATTTATTCATTGAGAGAGTAGGAGCGTCGATTCAGTCGCAGTGTAGCCTTTTTAACAGGGTGTCTGGTCTGAGGTCGGTAGCACGTTTGTTGGTTAATACTTCGCCTGTATGGGCGGGGGAACATGGGGGAACAACCATGAAACTCGTATCGGCTATTATCAAGCCATTTAAACTGGACGATGTGCGTGAAGCATTGTCCGAAATCGGTGTGCAAGGCATCACCGTCACAGAGGTCAAGGGATTCGGCCGCCAGAAAGGTCACACCGAGCTGTATCGTGGTGCTGAATATGTTGTCGATTTCTTACCCAAGGTAAAACTGGAAATCGCGATTGATGATGACCTGATCGATCAGGTCATCGAAGCGATCACCAAGGCCGCTAATACCGGCAAGATTGGTGACGGCAAGATTTTTGTTTACGACCTGGGACAGGTTATCCGTATCCGTACCGGTGAATCCGGTTCGGACGCACTATAAAGAATGGGGGGAAACAATGGATAATCAATTATTAAATCATGTATTCGAGCTGCAATATGCGATGGATACATTTTACTTTCTGGTGATGGGTGCGCTGGTGATGTGGATGGCCGCAGGCTTTTCTATGCTGGAAGCCGGTCTGGTTCGTGCCAAAAACACCACCGAAATTCTGACCAAGAACATCGCGCTGTATGCGATTGCCTGTACGGCCTATATGGCGATCGGCTATGACATCATGTATGACGGCGGAACCTTTCTGAGCGGTATCGTGCTCGATGGCGCTGACAATGCAGATGCGATGGTCGGCGCGGTACTGAAGGAGTCTGCTGAAGCCGGTTTTGATGGTGGTTCAGTCTATTCCAACGCATCAGATTTCTTTTTCCAGGTGGTATTCGTTGCAACCGCTATGTCGATTGTCTCGGGCGCGGTTGCTGAGCGCATGAAGCTGTGGTCATTCCTGTTGTTTGCAGTGGTCATGACCGCATTCATCTACCCGGTGGAAGGCGGCTGGACCTGGGGTGGAAAACCCGTTTTTGGCCTGTTCAGCCTGGGAGACGATTACGGGTTCTCCGATTTTGCCGGTTCCGGTATTGTGCATCTGGCCGGGGCAGCCGCAGCGCTGGCAGGTGTTATTCTGTTGGGTGCTCGTAAGGGCAAATACGGTCCTGACGGTCAGGTCAACGCCATTCCTGGTGCTAACCTGCCGATGGCCACACTAGGTACCTTTATATTGTGGATGGGCTGGTTCGGATTCAACGGTGGTTCCGTGCTGAAGCTGGGTGATATTGCCAGTGCTAACTCGGTAGCGATGGTGTTCCTGAATACCAATGCCGCTGCAGCGGGTGGTTTGATCGCTGCACTGATCGTCGCACGTCTGCTGTTCGGTAAGGCTGATTTAACCATGGCACTTAACGGTGCACTGGCTGGTCTGGTTGCAATCACCGCTGGGCCAGATACCCCATCAGCACTGGCCGCCACGCTGATTGGTGGCGCCGGTGGCGTACTGGTTGTGTTTTCCATCATAGGGCTGGACAAGCTGAAGATAGATGATCCGGTGGGCGCGATCTCGGTACATGGTACCGTGGGTATGTGGGGGCTGCTGGCCGTACCGCTTACCAATCCGGATACAACCTTTGGTGGACAGCTGGTAGGGTTGTTTACCATCCTGGGCTGGGTGTTCGTAGCCAGCTTTATTACCTGGCTGGTCATCAAGATGATCATGGGTGTACGGGTTAGCGAAGAAGAGGAATTCGAGGGTGTGGATATCGGCGAATGCGGGATGGAAGCCTATCCCGAGTTCACTGGCTCTCGTGGTTCCGGCAAGTAGTAACCAGTTAAACCAACTGGTAAAGACGGGCGCCTTTGGCGCCCGTTTTTTTGCCTCGACCCTTCGGAGATGGGTGAGGTATGCATAATGAAGCCCGAAGGGATTCTATGCTTGTCCCAACCCTTCGTCTCAATTGTCCGTGTGTTTAATAAAAAAGAGCCCGGCAAGGCCGGGCTCAGTTCAGAGTGGATGATATCACTTGCCTGTGATGGTGTTGTGATGATTAGTAGCACCATGATGCTGTTTTGCCAGCCCCTTGCATGCCATGGTGGTTAGCGGCGGTGGTAACCGATGTACCCATGATCAAACCTGTGCCCAAAACAACACTACCTATAGTCATAATTACATTTTTGCTTTTCATGATAATTCTCCTGTTTAAATCAAAATCTTACTGTGTGGTAATCATTTGAGAGCTGGTAACGGCTGCCGAAGTTACTGAGCTATGATGCGCTCCCATATTAAAAAATCCGCTGCCACCGTGAAAACTGAATACGGCAATGGTCATAATCAACGCCAGGCCTATCAAGGTAACACTGATAGTTGTTATTACTGTATCTGCTTTCATAATCGTTCTCCCGTTCAGGTGTTAAACTTTTTGCTTGAGTGTTATTAAAGCAGATGTTTGTAACGCAAGCATGTCAGAGGGAGATTGTTTTGTAACCGTTATTATCTGTATGCGGTTCTGGTCCAGTCATGGTTTAATGTTTGAGATCCTGCGAAGGATGTTCAGACATGTTGCTCAGGATCTCGTGAATTAATCCTTCCCTGTCTGTATGTAACCTGGTAAGCAGGTTGTCCGGGGCGCCGTTAATAATGTTACTGTTTATATCTGGCTGGTTATCGTATTTTACGCTCCATTCGATCATATCGAGCAACACCGGGATCAGGTCCTCCCCTTTGTGTGTGAGCTGGTAAATATATTTTGATAAATTATGTGTGTCCTGTATTTTTGATAACAGCCCTTCTGCCTCCAGTTTAAGCAGGCGACTTGCTAAAATATTGGTTGATATTTTCTCGGGCGAGCTTAAGAACTCTCCATAGTACTTCTTGCCCTTGAATATGATGTCTCGAAGTATGATGAGACTCCACTTGTCACCGAATATGTCCAATGCATAGGTAACAGGACATTTGCCACTGTTTAATTCTTTTCTTTTAGTCATAAATAAAGTTTAGCAAAATAAGTACTTGCATAACACAAGTAAGGCGCTATAATTAATCTACTTGCATTATGCAAGTAGATAGTAAATATCAACAAATATTACAGATAGATAGGGAATAATGTCTTATTGTAAGGAGTAAAATATGCAGCAGAAGTTAATGTTTGTTCTGACTATACTGTTGTCCGGGCGAGCCATGACGCTGGCCTATATTCATCGCGTTGGAGGATCGGCGCCGGGCGACCCACCCCCGGCGTGGTTAATGCCGCTGGTTGGCGATGCCGTAATAGGGGTCCTGGCGCTATGGATAGCATATCTGGTTATCAAGAAAACAGGTCTATGGGTGTGGGTCGTCATTATTGTCTGGAATGCGCTGGCAATCTGGGATGCTATGTCGGCGTTTATTATTCATATCACAAATCCCTGGCCAGAGTTTTTTATGATTCAGTTGCTTGGGCCGGCAATGTTTTTTGCAGCAAGTGCAATGCATCTCGTAATAATCATACTCGCCAGTCAGTCGGATGTAAGAAAGCATTATCTGGAGTAACGGTACTGCAATGGCACGTTAGTGATCTGCTGCTATCGACAGCCGCAATACATACGGCTTTGAAAAATGACTTATTGGCTATAAAAATTGTACTCGATACCTGCTGTCGAGTATCTTGCCTGTATGGATGAACCTTTATTAAATATCAGAGAGCTGCACACAGAGCAGATCGGTCCGATTGCATTTGATTTGATTCAACAAAGGCCTCTGGTACTGAGTGGCCCGTCTGGTAGCGGCAAGACACTATTGTTACGCAGTATCGCAGATCTGGATGTCAATCAGGGTGAGGTGCGCCTCGAAGGTGTTGCGCGAGACCAGATTAGTGCACCGCTATGGCGTCGGCAGGTTGCCTATCTACCAGCAGAGAGTGCCTGGTGGGGTAAGCATGTGGGTGATCACTTTGAAGAGCTGGACCGGGAATCGTTAGCAAGTCTGGGGTTCGATGTTACGGTGGTGGACTGGGAGATAAAGCGCTTATCGACGGGTGAGCGCCAACGCCTGGCCTTGCTGAGGATGTTAAGTCGTAAACCGAGAGTGCTGTTGCTGGATGAGCCTACGGCCAATCTGGATCCAGACAAAACGACTGCAATAGAGACGTTGGTACAATCATATTGCAACGACCAGGATGCCGGTTACATCTGGGTTAGTCACGACCCGCTGCAACGGGAGCGTCTGGGTGCGGCCCGGCTGACCATGCAGGATGGACGCTTGCAGGATTCAGTGCCATGAACCTGATTTACCTGAGTAGCCTGGACCTGGCCCTGGCATCGCTACTGGTGTTAATCCTGGCGGGCCTCTCCTGGCGTTTACGACTGGGTCTACAGCAGACACTGGTGATAGCCGCCGTGCGCACCGCCGTGCAGTTGACCCTGATCGGGCTGGTACTCAAGGTCCTGTTCGGCACCATTCATCTGGGATGGTTATCACTGGTGGCCCTGTTTATGCTGCTCGCTGCCGGGCGTGAGGTAATGGCCAGGCAGAAACATCGTTATCGCGGGGTATGGGGTTTTGCGATTGGCACCTCGTCGATGTTTATTTCATCATTTTCGATTACAGTGCTGGCACTGGTGACCATGGTGCAGCCTGATCCCTGGTATCTGCCGCAGTACGCCATTCCATTGCTGGGCATGATGCTGGGCAATACCATGAACGGTATTTCCCTGTCACTTGATCGAATGACCTCCGGTGCGATGCAGCAGCAAGCGATTATCGAGGCGCGTTTGTGTCTGGGTGATAACTGGACTGAAGCGATTGCAGATCTGCGTCGTGAAAGTGCACGCACTGGAATGATCCCTGTTATTAATGCAATGGCCGCTGCAGGAATTGTGAGCTTGCCGGGCATGATGACCGGGCAGATTCTGTCTGGCACAGAGCCGGTAGAGGCGGTGAAATACCAGATTCTGATCATGTTCATGATCACCGCCGGTACCGGGCTGGGCACGGTAACGGCCATCTGGTTTGGTTCAAAACGCCTGTTTGATACACGGCAGCGCTTGCGCCTTGACCGGCTCAGGTAGAGAGTGTTCTACACGCTGTTGTTAAAGGCAAAAATAATGAAATACCAGGTAGTCATACAGTTCCCACTTGCAGGCGCCTCTGCAGAGGATTTCGACAGACTGCTTATGATTGAAAATGAGCTTGGGCTGGTCTTAATGGGGATGCATCAGGTTGACGGGCATGATATGGGGCCAGATGAAATGAATATATTTATTCATACGAATGATCCCGATGAGGCTTTTGAGTTAGTGAAAAATACCTTACCTGAAAATTATCTGGAAACAATATTGGCAGCCTGTAGAGATATGAAGAGTGATAAATATTCTATGATATGGCCTGAAAATTACAATGATGAATTTACAATCAAATAAGCAGTGCAAGACTGGCAATTTAAATTATTATACGAAGAAGAAAGCATGAATATCATTGATGAAGTCAAAGAATACTGGGGTTGGGCTGGTATAAATCCAGTCGAGATAGTTGCGGAAAGTGAATTTGCTAATTTAATCCTCAAGGATGATGAAGACAAATTCTGGCGCCTGTGTCCGGAAGATGTGTATTGCAAGGTAATCGCCAATTCAATTTATGAATACAACAAACTGATCCATGATGATGAGTTTCTTAACGACTGGAATATGGTGGTCATGGTAAATGAGGCGATAGAAAGGCTGGGCATGCTTGAAGAAGGGCATAAATACTACATGGTTATCCCCGGTGTGGTTGATGGTGAATATGGTGGCATCAATGTAAAATCTGCCTCCTTCACCAAAATTATCCGATTTTCAGGTGAGCTGGGCAGGAAAATAAAAAAGCTCCCGGATGGCGCCGAGATTCAGTTTACGCCACTGGAATAATCGCCAGCCTG
>ENA-ORDP01000638-ORDP01000638.1-marine-sediment-metagenome-genome-assembly--contig:-NODE-638-length-21893-cov-9.234408_pt1 | contig 21893 bp, 20 predicted proteins | sample MGYA00248627_ERZ508539 | MGnify/ENA primary metagenome ERZ508539 (study PRJEB26208, sample SAMN05571518) | marine sediment metagenome | biome: deep sea; feature: Hydrothermal vent; material... | reverse complement strand
TAACGGCGTGTTTTTCACCCGCCTGCCCTAAACTACAATATTGGATAAAAAGCTACTACCAATAATTATTTTAAAATTTATGTAACAGAACAATATTTAACTACAATTTATCTTTGCAAAACCAAACTTAAAAATACCGAACCTGTCCGCCATCCTTCCTCCATAGGCGGATAAATTTGGCGGAAAAATCGAACCGTTTTCTCAGCTTGCCCGTCTTTGACAGGGTCGGGTGGAAAAGACGTTATGTATGGACTGTGCCAATAATATTTTCAAATCAGTTGTGCAAAAACAAATTTATTATTAAAACTATTGCTAATTTTTATACGATGATAAAGGAATAAAATTAACGTCTATGTTATAGCCAATTGCTCTGGCATATTTTTCAATTGTTGAAATCTTTGGAGAAATTTTCGAATTGACATTTTCTAATCGTGAAATATTACTTTTCTTTGTGTTTAGTAATTGAGCCATTTCTTCTTGAGTTAAACCGGCTTGCTTACGAAGACGAATTAACCTTTTCCTAAGTCCATAAGCCGGAGCAAGTGAATCGTATTCTTTTTTAACTTCAGAATTAGCTAAAGCTTTCTTCTTAAAATCCTCAAAAGTTATTTTACCCATTTTTATACTCCTCTAATCTTTTTCTAGCGATTTTAATTTCTTTTAGTGGAATTTTTTGTGTCTTCTTGATAAAGGAATGCAATATTACAATTTCTTTTTCTTTTGTCGTGCAGAAAAAAGAACGCCCTATTCCTTCAACACCCTTTGCTCTTATCTCAAATAATCCTTTTTCAACTTTTGAAGTATAAGGCATACCAAGAGACAAACCGAATTCTTCAATCATTTCCACAATATGAACAAAATTAGCAAGAATACCTTTTGGAAAATTTAGCGTATCTTTTTCAACTTTATTATTTAAGAAAACAACTTTAAATTCCATACGCTAATGTAATCATATATGATAACTTCTGCGAATAAATTCAAAGAGATAATATCAAGTGAAATTTACTCTTCTCAGACATATAACGGCATAGTTGCTAAGACACAGCTCATAACAACACTGTCACATTTATTAATAAAATTTATAATTAAAACGAACTTACATTTACAAACACTACCAAACAACAAACATTACACAGAAGAACAAACCTAAAAATTACACAAATGCCAGATGCGTAATAGCTATCACTTTTGAGCAATGGTTTAGGTAGTTGGTTTGTATAAAGTCTTGTTCATGATGCCAATTTTACTTAATATATTTCTTTCAACACCTTTTGCTAAATCTCTACTTGCTGTGGAAGATGATATATCCTTAAATACATTCATATAGTCCTTCCGTGTAAATTCCTTTTTTCCTAAAGAGACAAAATACTCTAAACGTTCATTACCGGAGAATGTTCTATTTTTGAAATCCAACAAATTAATTAGAGCTTTTTCCAACACATTTAACATATATTCTATAAATACAGTTGAGTTCCCATTCTTATCACTTATTTCCAAGGCTTTATAATATTCTTCTTGAGTTTGATTTATTAGTGTTTCAAATGGTAGGTTTTCAAAAACAGCATGCTCTTGCATTAAAATTACAGTTTGCCAAAGCCTTCCCATTCTCCCATTTCCATCTAAAAACGGATGAATAAATTCCACTTCATAATGAAACACACAACTTTTGATTAAAGTTATCTCATCATATTTTTTTAAATACTGAAATAGATTATCCATCAATATGAAAACCCTTTTTGCTGGTGGAGCTAAATGTTCAATTTTAGCACCCTTAAAAATTCCTACGCTTTGAGTTCTATATTTTCCGGAACCTTCAACCAAATTATTCATTAACGTTTTGTGTGCTTTTAAAAATGATTTATAAGAAAATGGATTAAATGATTTAATATTATCATATACCTTTATTGCATTGTTTACTTCTAAAATATCTTTTTTTGATCCAACAACTCTTTTATTTTCAACGATTGCCGTTATTTGTTCTTCCGATAAAGAGTTGCCTTCGATTTTCAAAGATGAATGAATTGTTTTTATCTTATTTTGTTTTCTCAACTGAGGTGAAGGTCTGCTTACATATTTTGCACTTATCTCGCCAAGTTTTTGTGAAATAGATGAAATAAGTCTTAATATGTTAGTTGTTATTTCATAAGGTGGTTTCATTCTACTTTATAATTGATACTATCATTTGATACTATCAAATATAGTATCTTTGCTTTTAATTTACAATTATTTTTTTTGTAAAGATTAACATTAAATTTTGCGAAATTACATAACATATTAAATAACCTACAAGATTATTATGTTACAAGTATATGTATCTTGCATCTTTTAAATTATAAATACGATGGATATTATTTATTAGCAACGTATTTAATAAGCAGATACTACTTTGGAGAAGTTGTGAGAAAAGTAGTACCCCCAAATAAGAAACACCTTAAATTATTAAATCAGTACGGATATGTATTTAATAGTATTGTGCTATAAAATAACTTTTTTATAAAAAATTAATTTAGACGACGATTTAAATTTTTACATTTACCCCAACAGACCAAACAGAGTAAGTTCCTTTTGTACTTAAGAAACCGAATCCCCTGCCGTTAAAATTAGTACTAATTTTGAATGATAAGATTAAGTCCAATGATCGATTGAGAGGATGAGAAATCCCGGTTCCGATTCCAACATTAAAAAGATTTTTACTTATTTCCTTTTTTGTACTTCCATCTATTGTGTAAGATGTCACTTCTCCTGTAATATGATTAAATACCCTAATATTAGAGTAACTGTCATAACTTAAATGAACATACCCAATTTCAAAATTTACAAATGAAGTGAAGAATTTATTTGTGTGGAAATTAATCTTTGCTCCGACATTCAAAGGTATTAAAGAATGATTATCAGCATTATAAGTTTTAAAATACTCCTGCCTTTGTACTCCATTTAATTCTTCATGAAACATTACATAAAATCTGTCCCAAGAAGAATAACCTGCAGAAAAGTATAAATTGATTTTAGAATTAAGTGAATAATTGTACTGAACAGAAGCAGAAAGCCCGTTAGATGAACGTCTCGGATAAATAACTCCGCCGTTAAATTGGAGCGAATTATTATCTTGAGCAAAAATAAGACCGGATGATAAACTGATAAATAAGACGAAAAAAACTAAAACTGATTTACGCATTTTGAACCCCAATAGATTATTCAAAAGTTTTTAAGTATCAAAAGAACAAATACTGCTTTGGAGAAGTTGTGAAAAAAAGTAGTACCTCCAATAAGAAACATCTTAAATTGGTAATATTAATTTATTAATGCAAACGAAAGCTTTTAAAATTATAATTTTTTTTTCCAACACCGGCACACTTGTCTGTCTTTTGAGTGACTTTTTACTTATTTAAGTTGTTATGCTACCTTTATGCCGGTGTCAATTATTTCTTTAGCAAAAGGATTTTCAAGATTAAAATCATTAGGATTAAAAGGTATTACTTCAATTTTTGTGCTTATGGAAAGAGTTATTTTCCGAATTTTATTTTTGTCAAAAAATCTTTTTCCCTCAAAATCGTCAGATATTAATGCAATATCTATGTCACTTAACTCTGTATAGTTCCCATTTGCGTAACTACCAAAGATGAAAGCGCTAATGATATTAATACCATGAGCATTTAAAGATTTAAGATAGTTATCAATTAATACTTTTATAGAAGTTGGGACTTTAGCCATTGATAAAACTCTTTAACTTTTTTAAAATAAATTTCTGTAAAATCTTTTGTACATGTTTTATAAAACTCATTTTTATACTCAGGATAACGAACCTCTAAATTAAAATCGTTTACTTCATCTAAAAATAATAAATGTTTCTCTTCTAATTTCACTTGTGATAATTGAGCAAGTCTAACTAAGTTATGAGTTTTGGGAGGTATTTTATTATGGTTATTCTTAACGTAAAACGCCTTTAATAATTTTTCTAAGACAAGATGACTAATAAATAAACACCAGTCATACTTCCCAGAGGAAAATAATGTATTGGCAGTATCCAAATCGTGTTCAGCGCTATCTAACCAATATTTAATGTGTTCTTCTTGAGTCATAATAATTTATAAATATTTGTAAGAAAAAAAGTACTTTTAATTGTAACATGCAACTATATCTTTAATGAGTAGTAAAACAAAATCTGTCCAATTTAATTTGTTTTCAAATGCTCTCTATTTATTTTGAACGGCAGTGAATTTTTTCAATGTAATATCACCATGTGTCTTAAATATTTAAATTATTTCCTCAATTAATTTTTATGCTGCTTTGCGGGTCTATATATTGTCGGATTATTTTTGTTTTAATATAAAAAAGATTTTCAGCTGCCTTAAAATCCGCAGGATCTAAACCTTTTATGATTAAAGAATTCCACTCAATGGTAGGATAAATGAATTCATATTTGTTTTTAGAAGTAGTAACTTTTACAGGCATACGGAAATCAGCTACATCAGTTTTCCATCTGTATCTTATGTTTGTCTCATCACCTTTTTTTGTAACAATAACAAATATTTCGGGGACGGTAATTCTTCTGAAATACTGTTCAAAAAAATAATTAAAATCTTTACCCGTCTTTTTATTTACATAATTGATGATATCAATTCCGTCAACGGTTTTATGGTAATATTTTTTCTGGATACCACGTAAAATAGAAAACCAAAGGGAATCGTTATTGATTACGCTTCGTAAAGTGTTAAGTACAAGTTGCCCTTTGTTGTACATATCACCCGAACCTTCTTTATTAACATTGAACGGACCGATGATGGGTTTATCGTTTCTTATTCCTTGCTTTTTTCCGTTTATATATTTTAACGCTTCTTCGTGTCCCCAATAATATTCAACATACAGTGCTTCAGCATAAGCTCCGAAACTTTCGTGCACCCACATATCTGCTATATCGTTGGAGGTAACGCTGTTACCCCACCACTCGTGGGCGCTCTCGTGAATAATTATAAAATCAAATTTTAACCCCACTGCGGAAGAAGCCCTTCCCACATAACCAAGCAGGTAGCGATTACCATAAGCAATAGCACTTTGATGCTCCATCCCGTTATGAGGTGCTTCAATTAATTTATAACCGTCTCTATAAAATGGGTATTTGCCGAAATAATATTCAAAAGCAGTAAGCATTTTTTTTACTTCTTTAAATTGCTTTTTGGCTTTGTCCAAATTTTCGGGCATTACATAATAATCCAAAGATAATTTATCACCGTCTTTGCTTGTGTAAGTATCACTAAAATGAGCAAACTTGCCGATGTTAACGGTAACGTTGTAGTTATTAATGGGAGCTGAAATAAACCAATTATATGTACTCCAACCATTTGGTAATTTATCAATACTTCTAAGCCTGCCGTTTGAAACATCTTGTAAATTCGGAGGAATTGTAACGCTCAAAAGCATGCTGTCCGGTTCATCTGATTGATGATCTTTGTTGGGCCACCACAGACTTGCACCTGTGCCTTGGCTTGTTACCACTACCCAGGGATTACCGGCTTTATCAGTTTTCCAGGTAAATCCGCCATCCCAAGGTGGACGTATTGCAACCTGAGGTTTCCCGGAATAATAAAAATCAATAAAGTGTTCCGAACCTTTTTTTAATTTTTTTGGAAGAGTTATAAATACAGCTCCGTATTCTCTTGTATAGTTAGAAACCGTTCCGTCTTCAAAAAGAATTTTTTCTACTTTCATATTGGGAAATAAATCAATCTGCATTTTTTGAAAAGGAACAACAACTTTAAATTTAATCCGGTTATAACCTTCAATTGATTTTTTAGAAGGATCAATTTTAATATCAAGATGATAATATGTAACATCAAAGCTTGTTCTTAGAGGGGTGAGCATACCTCTTAAAGTATCCTGTCTTGTTGTTTTTCCCCATTTAAAATTTAATGCCTGTTGAGAAAAATTTAAAGACGGAATGAAAATTATAATCAATAGTATAATTACATATTTTAATTTTTTCATTGTAATATCCTAATCTGGACAAGCCAGAACCAAAAACAAATAATAATTTTTAATAAAATTAAGAGCTAATATATCATAAGAAAGAATGAATGTATGTATGAATGATTGATTGTGTGTATGTGAAAGAATTTTTTTTTCATTCAACCATCCAGCCATTCAATCATTCTTTTAAAACTGTATTTACTATTTAAAATCTTTTGCCAAAACACACACGAATATTTCTGATAAGATACTAATTATTAGAACTATACTATTATTAATTACCGGTATATTTCTCTCCTTGCGGAGCTTTCGGGTTTGCAGGATTTGTTCCGTGCAGCGAAATTATATAGCTTGCTGTTTCCTGTATTTGTTTCGGACTAAGTTGGGCTTTCCAGCTTAGCATTCCTTTTTCGGGCACACCGTTTGCAATGACTCTAACTATATTTTTCATCCCGCCGCCGTTAATCCAATAATCATCCGTTAGGTTAGGACCTATAAGTCCCCCCGCATCAACACGATGACAGGCAGCACAATTTGTGTTAAATATTTCATTCCCCCTTTCCAATGAAAGTTTGTCTGTTAAAACAGTTAACGTATTTTCATTTAAAACACTTCCTGTTTTTGTAGGTTCTTCTTTTGGTACAACAACGGTTCTATTATTCATCATATTATGACCTTGCATATGAGAAAAACCGAAGTTAGATATTTCGTAATAAGCGAAATAAACTATTGCGAAAATAATTGTGCCTATAAAAATAGACTTAAACAAAATTGGAATTTTGTTATTTGATTTTCTATTACCGTCATATTTTTGATTTGACATTATATTTGTTTCTCCTTCATCGGATGTTGAATGAATAAATTTTTGTCTTATTTTTTTTATTAATTTCGATTCCTCTTTGCTGTCTTTAATACTAAATCTTCTTCCTTTATTTGTTTTTCTTTCATACCAAACATAAAGAGTAATGCAAATACTAAAATAATTAAAGCAACAAAAAGTAGAATTACAAAATCTAAATAACCTTTTCCTATCCCTTCCCCGGCAGTTTCACTTTGTCCCACCACAATACTTACAACCGGACTAATTAAAAAGAGAAAAAGGCTAAAAGATAATTTTCTAACAAAAAACTTATTTAATTTCATAACTGTACTCAATAAAATTGCTACTGTTAAATTTATAGGAAGGATGATCCTGATTACTACTTTTTAATTCCAAAGGAAGACTACTCATTTTATCAATATTTTTTTTATCAACTTTTACTAAATTAAACAAGCCGGAACCAAAAACAAATAATAATTTTTAACAAAATTAAGAGCTAATCCGCCACGCTAAGAATGTAAGATTGTGTGTATGCGAACTACTTTTTTCTTCATTTAACCATCCAGCCATTCAATCATTCTTTTTAAACTGTATTTACTATTTAAAATCTTTTGCTAAAATATGCACGAATATTTCTGATAAAATACTAATAATTATTAATAGGCAAAGCAATAAACCGATTAAATTTATGTGATTATTAGCATACTTAATATTTTTATCTCGATAAAATGTAGCTTATAAGATATTACATGATTATTATCTTTATTATTGTTGGAAAAATTTTTATGGAAAACAAATGCCATCTGAAAAAATAAAATATGAAGAAATAAAAAAAGGTAATTCTAAATGGTTAAAATGGGGTCCCTATCTAACTGACCGTCAGTGGGCTACGGTAAGAGAAGATTACAGTCCGAATGGAGATGCCTGGGGATATTTATCGCACGAAGATGCCCGCAGCAAAGCTTACCGCTGGGGTGAAGAAGGAATTGGAGGTATAAGTGATGACCAACAGAAAATTTGTTTTGCTCTTTCATTCTGGAATGGAAAAGATCCCATCTTAAAAGAACGATATTTTGGTTTGACCGGTAATGAAGGCAATCATGGAGAGGATGTTAAAGAACTTTACTACTATCTCGATAACACTCCAACGCATTCATACATGAAAATGTTATTCAAGTATCCTCAGAATGAATTCCCGTACACACAATTATCTGAGGTGAATAAAAAAAGAGGAAGACTTGATCCTGAATTTGAATTAATCGATACGGGAATATTTGATGAAGACAAATACTTTGATATTTTTATTGAATATGCAAAGGCAGACAAAGAGGATATACTCATTAAAATAAGCGTATTTAACCGGGGCAAAGATGAAGCACATATAAATGTTATTCCGCAAATATGGTTTCGCAACACCTGGGTCTGGGGTTATGATGCATATAAACCTAATTTAAAAGAAATTTTTGGTCAAGTAATTCAGGTCGAACATAAATCTGTTGGAAGGTATTCACTTCACTGTGAAAAAGATTGTGAATTTCTTTTCTGTGAAAATGAAACAAACTATAAAAAACTCAACGGTGTAAAGGACCAAAAAGGTTTTTATAAAGATGGAATTAATGATTACATAGTTAATGCAGACAAAAATGCAGTAAACCCGGATAGAAGCGGAACTAAAGCAGCAGTAAATTATAGTCTTGTTATTCCGGGCAACGGTTCAAAATCAATAAGATTAAGGTTGACAAAGACTGCTATCAATAATGCTTTTGCTGATTTCGATTCAATCTTTGAGCAAAGAATGAATGATGCAAATCAATTATACGATGAACTTCAAAAGGAAATTAAAAGCAAGGATGAAAAAAATGTGCAGAGACAGGCGCTTGCAGGAATGCTTTGGAACAAACAATTTTATTATTACGATATTCCTCAATGGTTAAACGGCGATCCTGCTCAGCCTCCCCCGCCTAAAGAACGATTGCACGGACGCAACAGCAAGTGGATGCATTTAAATAATGCCGACATTTTATCTATGCCGGATAAATGGGAGTATCCGTGGTATGCTGCCTGGGATTTGGCATTTCATTGCATACCCATTGCTCTTATTGACCCTGAATTTGCAAAAAATCAGTTAAAGCTTTTAACACGCGAATGGTACATGCACCCCAACGGACAATTGCCTGCCTATGAATGGAATTTCTCTGATGTTAATCCGCCTGTTCACGCATGGGCAACTTGGCGCGTTTATAAAATTGATAAAAAACGGAACTGCGGTAAAGGTGATATAGCTTTTCTGGAATCTGTTTTTCACAAGTTACTCTTAAATTTTACTTGGTGGGTAAACCGTGAAGATGAACACGGACTCAATATTTTTCAGGGCGGATTTCTCGGACTTGATAATATAGGTGTGTTTAACCGCAGTTCCGGAGCTCCTATTGACGGGCACATTGAGCAAGCCGACGGTACAAGCTGGATGGCAATGTTTTCATTAAACTTATTACAAATCGCACTTGAGCTTTCGGTTTACAACCCGGTTTACCAGGATTTAGCTACAAAATTTTTAGAACATTTTCTTTATATAGCAGGTGCTATGAAAAACATAGGCGGAGAAGGCGTAAACTTATGGGATGATGATGATGAATTCTTTTTTGATGTTCTTCACACCAACAAAGGCTGTACAAAATTAAAAGTCCGTTCTATGGTTGGTTTAATACCGCTGTTTGCCGTAGAAGTAATAGGACCGGAAATAATTAAAAAATGTCCTGAGTTTGCCGAACGAATGGAATGGTTTTTAAAATACCGTCCCGATCTTTCTAATCTTGTTTCGCATTGGGAAATTACATGTAAAGGTGAGCGTAGGTTGTTCTCTCTTCTGAGAGGTCATCGATTTAAAAAATTATTAAAACGAATGCTTGATGAAACGGAATTCTTATCGGAATACGGCATCCGTGCCTTATCAAAATTTCATAAATCGAATCCTTTTGTTCTTAAAGCTAACGGGAGTGAATTTAAAGTAGATTACGAACCCGCAGAATCACAGACCGGTTTATTCGGAGGCAATTCAAACTGGCGTGGACCAATTTGGTTTCCGGTGAACTTTTTAATTATAGAATCTTTGCAAAGATTTCATCATTATTACGGCGATGATTTTAAAGTAGAATATCCAACAAATTCAGGCGATTATTTTACGATAAGTGAAATAGCAAATGAATTGAGCAAACGTTTGACTAAAATATTTTTAAAAGATAAAAACGGGAACCGTCCTGTATTTGGTGACAATCAAAAATTTCAGAAGGATAAGAATTTTAAAGATTATATTCTTTTTTATGAATACTTCCACGGTGATAACGGGAAAGGTCTGGGAGCTTCGCATCAAACAGGATGGACAGGCTTAATTGCAAAATTGTTGCATCCAAGAAATAACTAATATTACCGCTTCAACACACGATATTTAAACCCAATTAACTTTTCACTTGCCTGCCCGATAGGTAAGTTTTTACAGTAATATTAAACCGGCAATTATATTCGTGTATTTTATTATTTCCTATTTGGGCTTCACTAAGTGATACCTAAGGGGAAAGCCCGATTTTGAAACGTTAGAATGTGGCTAAAGCCAAAATGCTTCTATAAATTCTCGAACCGTCCGTTTAAACGGACGGCAATGTTTGAAATCTTAATATTTCCGTCACATTTATGTGACGGTTTATTCACTTGAAAACATAGCTGGGCTTTAGCCCACAATAAACTTTATATGCAACAGTAATAATTACCGATTAATAACAAATAAATTGTACTTTTGAGACAACCTCTTAGAGAGAAGAACCTACTTTTTAAACTGTTTCAGTCAGCTTAAAATTAATTGATAAATTTATATTATCTACAAGTTTAACCTCACCGGCATAATACAAATCATGTGATTCCAGTCATTCTGAAGTATCATTAATTCAGTATATTTATTAATGATAAATTGGTTATAAATATTAAGAACATATAAAATTAAGTAAGTATTTAAAAAAGGAGAAAAAAATGAAGTTAGGACTTATCGGTCTTGGAAAAATGGGCGGCTTTATGATTGAAAGATTAATGAAAGACGGACACGAAGTTGTAGTTTTCGATTTAAGTAAAGAAGCTGTTTCAAAGGCAGCAGAAAACGGTGCAATTCCATCTGAATCGCTGGAAGACTTAGTAAGTAAACTTTCCGAAAGAAAAATTGTTTGGCTAATGGTTCCCTCAGGCAAACCTGTTGATATGACTATTGATACACTGCAAACATTACTGAAAGCAAATGATATTATTATCGACGGTGGAAATTCATTCTGGAAAGATTCGCAGGCAAGGGCTGAACGACTTAAAACAAATAGCATACACTATCTTGATTGCGGAGTAAGCGGTGGAGTTTGGGGATTGCAAAACGGTTACAGCTTAATGTCCGGCGGCGAAAAAGAACCATCGGAATATGTGTACCCTATTTATGAAACTCTTGCCCCAAAAGACGGCTACACTTATTGCGGTAAAAGCGGATCGGGACATTTTGTTAAGATGGTGCATAATGGAATTGAGTACGGGATGATGCAATCTTATGCGGAAGGATTGGAAATATTGGAGAAGTCTCCTTTTGATTTAGACCTAAAGTCTGTTGCGAACGGCTGGAGGTTCGGCAGTGTTATTCAATCGTGGTTGTTGGATTTGATTGTTAATGAATTAAGTGCGGACCCGAAGTTGGAAAAAATTGAAGGCTACGTACCGGATAGCGGCGAAGGAAGATGGACGGCACAGGCAGCTATTGAATTTGGCGTTCCCGCACACGTAATTACTTCATCTTTGTACAACAGGTTTCAATCACAGCAAGATGACTCATTTGCAATGAAAGTGCTTGCCGCATTAAGAAATCAGTTTGGCGGACATGCTGTTAAAACTAAAGCCGGCAATTAAAAACCGATAAGGAAAAAGAAAAATGAACAGACCTGAAAACTGTATTTTAGTGATTTTCGGAGCAACGGGAGATTTAACTAAACGAAAATTAATCCCCGCAATTTTTGCTCTCGAAATTCAAAATCTATTACCCGAAAAATTTGCCATTCTTTGCACAAGCAGACCGGATTTAAATGATGAAGAATTTAAAAAATTAATGTGCGAAAGCCTGGATAAATATTCTGAACATGCTGATCCCGAAAAAGTTGAATCTTTCATAAATAAAATTAGCTATCAACCTGTCGATGCAAAGAATCCCGATGATTATCCAAGCCTGTTGAAAAAGCTGCAGAGCTTAAGAAAAGAATTATCAATCAACGGTAACACAATTTTTTACCTTTCCACACCACCGAGTCTTTACGGTGTGATACCGCAAAATCTTGCAAAAATAAATTGTAATAAACAAGACGATGGTTGGAAGAGAGTAATAATTGAAAAACCATTTGGTTATGATTTGGAAAGTGCCCTGGAATTAAATAAATCACTCAATAAAAATTGGAAGGAACATCAGCTTTATAGGATTGACCATTATTTAGGTAAAGAATCAGTACAGAATCTTTTAGTTACAAGATTTTCCAACGGAATTTTTGAACCTCTGTGGAACAGGAATTATGTTCATCACGTTGAAATAACCTCAGCAGAATCTATCGGCATAGAAAAACGCGGCGGTTATTATGAAAGGTCCGGCGCTTTACGTGATATGATACAAAATCATTTGCTTCAAATTGTCGGGTTTATAGCAATGGAACCGCCTTCATCAATGGATTCAAATTCTATCAGAAATGAAACCGTAAAAGTATTTCAATCAATTCGCCCTATCAAGGAAGATGAAGTAATAAATCAAGTGATCCGCGGGCAATATCTTGCATCAACAATTAGAGGTGAAAAAGTACGTGGCTACCGTGAAGAGGAAGGTGTTGATCCGAATTCTAAAACAGAAACTTTTGCTGCATTAAAATTTTATATTGATAACTGGCGTTGGGGCGGAGTTCCGTTTTATATTCGTACAGGCAAGCATCTGCCGACAAAAGTAACTGAAGCGGTAATTCACTTTAAGCCTACTCCTCACTATCTATTTGCAAAAAAAGATATTTGTGAATCCTGCAACCAACTTATAATTAGGATTCAACCCGATGAAGGGATCCTTTTGAAATTCGGTATGAAATTACCCGGAGCGGGCTTTCAAGTTGAAAATGTAAATATGGATTTTCACTATTCGGATTTGTGTAACCAAAGAATCCCGACAGCTTATGAGAGACTGATTCACGATAGTATGCTCGGCGATTCCACACTTTATGCCAGGGGCGATGCCGTTATGGCTGCGTGGAAGTTTTTAGACCCGGTAATGAAAGCCTGGCAAAATAATCCCGACATCCCTGTTTACGGTTATCCTGCCGGTACATGGGGACCCGAAACTGCCGATAATTTAATTGAAGACCCAACAATGGAATGGCATTATCCCTGTAAAAATCTTTCGGATGACGGTAAGTTTTGTGAATTATGATTAAAGAACAATCAATTAAAATATTTCCAACCATTGATAAATTAGCAGGTTCTTTTGCTGCGTTTTTAAATCAGAAGATTGATGAGACTCCGGAAGATGAATTTTTTTCTATTGCACTTTCCGGCGGCTCAACCCCTAAAATAATTTATAAATATCTTTCCGATAATTTTAAAGACAAGATAAACTGGGAAAAAACTAAAATATTTTTTGGTGATGAAAGATGTGTTCCGCCCGATGATGAAGACAGCAATTATAGAATGGCAAACGAAAGTCTTTTGAAAAATATTCCGATCTCAAAAGAAAATATTTTTAGAATCAAAGGTGAAAACGACCCGGTTAAAGAAGCTAAAAGATATGAGGAAATTCTCAAAAGTAATCTTACATTAATAAATAAAATACCGCAGTTTGATTTGATACTTCTTGGACTCGGTGAAGACGGTCACACAGCTTCAATTTTTCCCAATCAGATTAACATGTTTTATTCAACACGTTTATGTGAAGTAGCAATTCATCCGCAAACAAAACAAAAACGGATTACACTAACCGGAAAAATAATAAACAACGCAAAGCAAGTAGTATTTCTAATTACGGGCAAAAACAAGGCGGAGGTACTGAGTAAAATTTTTGATGTGAATAATTACAAAAACAAATTCCCAGCTTCGCTTGTAAACCCGGAAAACGGAAATTTAACATGGCTTTTAGATATGGAAACATCAAAGATGTTAGATGCTAAATCCAAAACTAAACTGATTAAGTGATGATACTTGCAGGTGACATTGGCGGGACGAAAACCCTGTTGGCTTTGTTTGAAGTTAACGGAAATGACCTGCTTGAAATTAAATCAAAACGTTACATCAGCAAAAACTTTAAGAACCTGATTTCAATCTTAAATGATTTTTTAAAAAATGAAAAGAACATGCCCAAAAGTGCTGCGTTTGGAATTCCCGGTCCTGTACAAAACGGAAGAGCAATATCAACCAATTTGCACTGGTTAGTTGACGAAGAAAATCTCAGGAAAAAAAGTAAAATTCCCAAAGTAAAAATCGTAAACGATCTTGTTGCAACAGCGTATGCAATTCCTTACTTAAAGCCTGAAGAATTAATTACAATAAAGAAAGGCTCGACTGAGTATTTTTCGGAGCGATATGCCGTAGTTGCACCGGGAACAGGTTTGGGACAAGCTCTCTTAGTCTGTGAAGGAAAGAAAAAAATTGTAATTCCTTCCGAAGGTGGTCACGCAGATTTTGCACCATCAAACAAAACAGAAACGGAGCTACTCCTTTACTTAAAAGAAAAGTATGGTCACGTTAGTTATGAAAGGGTAATTTCAGGCAGCGGTATGCCTAACATTTTTGATTTCCTGATTGAAATTCATCATTTAAAACCGGCAGATGAAACACTTGAGAGAATGAAAACCGGAGACAAGTCAAAAATTATTTCTGATATGGCATTAAAAAAGAAAGATGAAGTTTGCGAAAAAACTTTGGATATTTTTGTCTCTGTATTAGGAGCATATTCAGGAAATATTCTGTTAACAACAATGGCAACAGGCGGAATTTACCTTGGTGGAGGTATTCCATTTAAAATTTTACCTAAACTTAACGACGGAACATTTGTAAAAAGTTTTTCCAACAAAGGAAGACTAAATAAATTAGCTGCTGCTACACCAATCTTTCTGATAAACAACAACAAAGTAGCCTTAGCCGGCGCAGCTAGAATCGCTTTTGAAATTGGAAATGATGAATGAGGATTAAGATGAAACAAAATATAGAACAGTTATGTATGAATACAATTATTACGCTATCAATGGGTACGATACAGTCAACACATTCAGGGGGAGGTACCGGGAATAAAAACTTTCTGTCCAAAGGGTAAGAAGTTAAGCAGTTTATTAAAAGAGTTTGGACTCACTACATATCCAATCGTTAAATCTGCTAAAGAAGTAATTAGAAAAAATAAAAATTTATAGGAGTAAAAAATGTCAAAACTAAATCAACTCGCAGATATTGGTCAATCAATCTGGTACGATTATATCCGCAGGCAATTCATAACAGGCGGGGAATTAAAAAGCTTAATAGATAAAGGACTACGTGGCGTTACCTCTAATCCTTCTATTTTTGAAAAGGCAATTGCCGGAAGCAATGATTACGATGAAGATTTAAGAAGCCTTATTGGAAATGATTTATCTACCGAAGAGATATATGAAAAATTAGCATTTAAGGATATTGAACTTGCAACCGATTTAATGCTGCCTGTTTATGAAAAGACCAACAGGCTGGATGGTTATGTAAGTATTGAAGTCAGTCCTAAATTAGCACACTTTACAGATAAAACAATCGAGCAGGCAAAAAGAATTTTTGCATTGTTGAACAAACCAAATGTAATGATTAAAGTACCGGCGACCGAAGAAGGACTACCTGCAATTACCGAACTCATCGGCTCGGGAATAAACGTAAATGTTACACTTATTTTTAATTATGAAAATTACAAAAAGGCTGCCGAAGCTTATCTTAAAGGTCTTGAATTATTACTTGAGAGAAAAGGAGACTTATCAAAAGTTGCATCAGTCGCATCAATTTTTATCAGTAGAATTGATACTGCAGCAGATAAAGAATTGGACAGAGTTCACATAGAAAATCTTAAAGGAAAAATAGCGATTGCAAATGCAAAAAATTCTTACCTGGCATTTGAGAAAATTTTTAGCGGCGATAGATGGAATAAATTAAAAGAAAACGGTGCAACTGTTCAGCGGCTGCTTTGGGCAAGTACAGGAACAAAAAATCCGCTGTATCCCGATACACTTTATGTAGACAGCCTTATTGGCAATCCAACTGTTAACACCGTACCGCCGGCAACTTTTAATGCTTTTTTGGACCACGGGAAAATAGCTTCCACGTTGGATCAAAATACGGAACAAGCTATTGAGCAACTTGAAGAATTTAAAAAACATGGGCTTGATATAGACAAAATTACAAATCAATTACAAAAGGACGGAGTACAATCTTTTTCAAAATCTTTTGAAAATTTAATGATGGCGATAGAAGACAAAATTGAAAGAATAAAAAAAGACGAATCGTTTTTTGAAACTTCGTTGGGTAATTATCAAAAAGAAGTTGACAGCACTATTGCTGAATTGAAAGAACAAAATATTGTTCATAGAATATGGGCAAAAGATTACACGGTTTGGAGTGATAAACCTGACGAAATAACAAACCGCCTCGGCTGGTTAAAAAGCCCGGAAGTCTCTATGGAAATGATGGACGATATTAATGAATTTGTTGAAGAGGTAAAAAAAGACGGTTTCACCCAGGCATTGCTTCTTGGAATGGGTGGTTCAAGTTTAGCTCCTGAAGTATTCAGACTCACATTTGGAGTGGAAGAGGGCTATCTTGATTTGGCGGTTTTAGACAGTACATACCCTGAGTCTGTTTTAGAGAAAGCCAAACAATTTGATCCGGAAAAAACATTATATATCGTATCAACAAAATCCGGCGGAACGGTTGAAACACTTTCTTTCATGAAATTTTTCTACAATCAAACTCTTAAAAAAGTAGGAAAAGAAAATGCAGGTAAACATTTCATTGCAATTACAGACCCTGGAAGTAAGTTGGAACAAATTGCTTTACAGTTGAACTTTAGAAAAACTTTTTTAAATGACCCGGACATAGGCGGAAGATATTCTGCGTTATCATTATTTGGCGTAGTTCCGGCTGCTCTAATCGGGGTGGATTTGTATAAACTGTTAAACAATGCAGCGGTAATGGTTTGCAATAGTGAAGGCTCGAACTGTCCCGTTTATAGTAACAACACACCTGCTAAACTTGGTTGTATTATGGGTCAGCTTGCCGATAGCGGAAGAGATAAAATTACATTTATCACATCTGATGAATTATCGCACTTCGGTGCCTGGGTTGAACAATTGATTGCTGAAAGTACGGGGAAAATCGGTAAAGGAATTTTGCCGGTTGTCGGCGAAGAGGTTACATCGCCCGGGTTTTATTCTGATGACAGATTATTCATCTATTTACACCTTATAAATGATAAGTCAAATGATGTTGCGGTACAAGCACTTAAAGATGCAGATCATCCCGTGGTTGAAATTGTATTAAAAGATATTTATGAACTCGGCGGAGAATACTTCCGGTGGGAAATGGCAACTGCAATAGCCGGATGGAGAATAGGCATTCAACCCTTCAATCAGCCGAATGTTGAAGCCGCCAAAATTCTTGCAAGAGAAATGCTTGCAGAATATTTAAAAGAAGGTAAACTTCCGCAACCTGATCCTAAATTCAAAAGTGATGGATTAAAAGTCTTTACAGAATTGAATATCGATAATTTAAATTCACTAATAGAGGAATTCTTTGGTGGTGATGACAAAGAATTTAGAAATAAGGATAATCAATATATTGCAATTCACGCCTACGTAAAACCCGATGAAGCAACTACAGAACAGCTTCATAAACTAAGAACCGCCCTTCAAAAGAAATACAAATCGGCAGTTACTGTCGGGTACGGACCAAGATTCCTTCATTCTACAGGTCAGCTTCACAAAGGCGATGCGGGGAAGGGTGTTTTTATACAGATAATTTCAAAAATTAATGAAGACGCGCCCATTCCAGATAATGCGGGTGAAGATAAATCCAATATGACATTCGGTGTGCTTATTACTTCCGAGGCATTCGGAGACCGCCAGGCACTAATTGAAAATAAAAGGAAGGTGATATCGTTCCAATTAGAATCAGAAGTTAATAGCGCTTTAGAAATTTTAACCAACAACTTTATTTTGTAATATGATTAAAGCAATAATTTTTGATTTAGACGGTACACTTGTTCAAACGGAAATTCTTAAAGCACGTTCGTACGGAAAAGCCATTGAACAACTTAGCAACAATCGTGTTAGTGAAAATGAAGTAATAAACAGTTTTAAGGAATTAGTAGGGTTAAGCAGAAAAGAAGTCGGTGAAAAATTAATTATTAAATATTACGATAAAATTGATCCGGACAAGTTTAAAATACCCGGCAAATCACCGGCGGAAATTTTAATCGCACGACGTTTGGAAATTTACGAAGCAATGTTTTCCGATAAGAATATCCTGTTAAATCATTCGTGTAAATTCAATATAAATTTATTAAAGATGGTGAGAAAACGAAAATTTAAGACAGGTCTGGCAACAATGTCGTATTATAGGCAAGCTGAAAAAGTTCTAAAAATTCTAAAACTGGAAAATTCCTTTGATTATATAATTACAAGAGGTGAAGTAAACAACCCGAAACCTAATCCTGAAATTTACCTTAACATGTTGGAAAAACTTGAGATTAACAAAAACGAAGCAATAATAATTGAAGATTCTGTTTCGGGAATAAAAGCCGCACTAAGTGCCGGTGTAATAGTATTTGCAGTACCCAACAAATTAACAAAGGATCAAGTTAATAGTAGCGGTTTAATTGACAACACATTCATTATAAATAACCGGATGAATTTAAGCAGAAAAGTTTTTTCATTTATATCTCGTGCTGCAGGGTAATTTAGAAAGCAACCTTCGAGGTTACGCCATAGGCATCCTTTTAGGACAAATGTTTGATTTATATTTTTTATAGTAGTTTATAAAATTCTACAGAACCTCGAAGGTTAACTCATTTTTGAAACTGTCATGGTACAAATTTATTTCATCAAAACCTGTCCTGCGTAGCTTTAGCGTAGCAGGATTAATTTTTTTGTTTGCAAAAATTTGCCTGCGGATATTCTGTAAAAGTAAATTCCGCTTGCCAAACCGGAAGCATCAAAAGTAATTATATACCGCCCTGCAGATTGTTCCTTATTTACTAAGGTTGCAACTTCTCTACCAAGCATATCATATACCTTAAGAGTTACAAAACCTTCTTTAGGTAAATCATATTTGATTGTTGTTGAGGGATTAAACGGATTGGGGTAATTCTGCTCAAGTGCAAAGTTGGTTGGTAAATTATTTCGGTCATTTTCAACATCAGTAATTATTTCGGACAGTGGTCGACGCCATACACCGCCGTTGCCCGTTCCGGCAAAAAGATTGCTGCCGCTTACTGCAAGAGAATAGACACTGGTATTTGTTGACAATCCGTTATTAACAGCAGTCCAGTTTGTGCCGTTATCGGTAGAAAAAAAAACGCCACCACCGTATGTTCCGGCAAAGAGATTGCTGCCGCTTACTGCAAGAGACGAGACATAGGTATTTGTTAATCCGTTATTAACGGCAGTCCAGTTTGTGCCGTTATCGGTAGAAAGAAAAACGCCACCACCGTATGTTCCGGCAAAGAGATTGCCGCCGCTTACTGCAAAAGACCGGACATCGGTATTTGTCAATCCGTTATTAACAACAGTCCAGTTTGTGCCGTTATCGGTAGAGTGAAAAACGCCGCCGCCATATGTTCCGGCAAAGAGATTGCTACCGCTTACTGCAAGAGACGAAACATTTGTATACGTCAATCCGTTATTAACAGCAGTCCAATTTGTTCCGTTATCGGTAGAAAGAAAAACGCCGCCGCCCGTTCCGGCAAAGAGATTGCCGCCGCTTACTGCAAAAGAATAGACAGAAGTATTTATTGGCAATCCGTTATTAACAGCAGTCCAGTTTGTTCCGTTATCAGTAGAAAGAAAAACGCCGCCGTACGTTCCGGCAAAGAGATTGCTGCCACTTACTGCAAAAGAAAACACAGAACCGCCATCGGGTCCATTTGTTTGAACCCATTGTGCTTGTGCATTAAAACTAAGAGTTAATACTATGGTTAATAACAGAGGTAAAAAATATTTTTTCATACCAACTTCCATTTTTTACATTAGCAACTATATTAAATTAAAGTTTGGCATCGGTTCGCTACCGTTAGCCAAAATGCCTCACTATTTTTTTTACAAATTTGAAATAAGCAACTAACTTTTTAACAAAAGAATGACGCATCTTCCTTGCTCGTTCTAGTGTGATAAAAATTGATAGTTTTCGGTTCAGAACATAGCAAACGCTACGTTAATATTTTATTTTAAATGTTTAGTTTATTGCTAATCTCCAGTATTAAATTATTTCAATTCTCCAATTATCTTTAATTATTGCACTGCCGCCGCCGACCACTCGGTGGCGGGTTATACTATTGCTACACCTTGCTCAATAAAGGCATAAGGAAGCTTGCAAATGCCTCCCCAACTTGAAATCACAATTTGTGATTTCAAGTTGGTCCATTCCTGATAATTTAACTAAAACATAAAGTCTTCCGGAAAACATTCTAAGTTCCTTTTTGTTGATTGCATTAATACCATAAGTTCGACGCCATAAAGTTCAGCAAGGCGAAACTAATTCTTTTACTATAGCATGGGATAACAATTAAGCAAGTGTGATATTGAGGGATATTGTTTTTTCTGTATAACCCCATACATTAAAACAAAAGTAACTAAAAATATATTACAATCAAAAGAAAATCTTTTTGATAATGATTTCGATCCGGTCAGTTGACGGACAAGTAATGAATTATAAAATGAAAAAATGCATGGATGAATATTATTCTTAACAATATTTCTATTTTTTATGTCAAGAAATTAAATCGAAAAAATATTTTACTAAATGATTGAATAAAATTAACCTAATTTCTCCCATTGGGATGCCCTTGGCATAATTGATCTAATTACCTAAAAAATGAACAATGAGTAATACACAAACAGAATTAACTAGAATTGCTTGTACTGTAATTCATTTAGTAGTTTGTTTAATTGGTTTTTGTAAGATTGTTATTTAATTACAAATTAGAATAATTAGGTCAATTAGAAATTAAAAAAGCAAAATCAGAAAACCATTTTGTAAGCAACGGTTTAACTTATTTTGGTTGTCGGCTATGCCGCGCTAAGAATGATTGAAATTGGAGAGTAATGTGATAATAATAAATGAAATGCTTTAAAATAAAAAATTGGCAACTACCGGATTTTATCCGACGGAGTCAGGCTTTGACTGACGTAGACGGACTCCCACGCAGATATATTTATTGATAAATATATTTTCTTTAAATACCAAACTCTGATTAACAATTTATAATTTAAGATGATAGAGAATTTGGAAAAAGATTTTTTTAAAATAAAAAATTGGCAACTACCTACTCTCCCACGCAGTTGCCCACGCAGTACCATCGGCGTGCAGGGGCTTAACTTCTCTGTTCGGAATGGGAAGAGGTGTAACACCCTGGCTATAGTCACCAAAATTTAAATAAATTAAAATAAAAAAATGAAAGAAGAAAGAGTAGAGCCAAACTTAAGAAACCATAAACCTGTGAATAAAAATTTAATGGTTAAGCCTCACGACCTATTAGTACTGCTCGGCTGAATACATTACTGTACTTACACCTGCAGCCTATCAACCTCGTCATCTCCGAGGAGTCTTCAGCCCCGATAAATCGGGGGGGATACCTTATCTTAAAGCGTGCTTCGCGCTTAGATGCTTTCAGCGCTTATCACAACCGCACGTAGCTACCCAACGATGCCACTGGCATGACAATTGGTGCACTAGAGGTGCGTTCACTTCGGTCCTCTCGTACTAGAAGCGACCCTTTTCAAGTATCCTGCGCCCGCAGAGGATAGGGACCGAACTGTCTCACGACGTTCTGAACCCAGCTCACGTACCGCTTTAA
>ENA-ORDP01000637-ORDP01000637.1-marine-sediment-metagenome-genome-assembly--contig:-NODE-637-length-21921-cov-11.114927_pt1 | contig 21921 bp, 14 predicted proteins | sample MGYA00248627_ERZ508539 | MGnify/ENA primary metagenome ERZ508539 (study PRJEB26208, sample SAMN05571518) | marine sediment metagenome | biome: deep sea; feature: Hydrothermal vent; material... | reverse complement strand
CTTGCGGCATAAGTAGCGCTTCTGTCAACCTTTGAAGGGTCTTTACCCGAAAAAGCACCGCCTCCGTGAGGAGCCCAGCCGCCGTAGGTATCAACAATTATTTTTCTTCCTGTTAAACCGCTGTCGCCGTGTGGTCCGCCTATTTCAAATCTACCGGTTGGATTAACAAAGTACTTGGTTTTTTTATCGATATATTTTTCCGGGATTACTTTTTTAATTACATGTTCAATGACGTCTCTTTTAATTTTAGATTGTTTTACATCACCGTCATGCTGTGTGGAAATAACAACTGCATCAACTCTTAAAGGTTTATTATTATCATCATATTCAATTGTAACCTGTGACTTAGAGTCGGGTCTTAAGTAGGGCATTAAACCCTTATTGTGGTTTCTCTTTCTTATTTGAGCTAATTTTTTCATCAATTTATGAGCATACATAATCGGCATAGGCATCAGTTCAGAAGTCTGGTTACAGGCGTAACCAAACATAATTCCTTGGTCCCCCGCACCGCCGGTATCAACTCCCATGGCAATATCAGGTGATTGTGAATGAATAGCATTTAAGACAGAACAAGACTCGGAATCAAATTTATATTCAGCTTTTGTATAACCGATTCTACGAACAGTATCGCGAACAATATCCTGAACTTCTATATATGCATCGGTGGTAATTTCGCCGCCGACTAAAACAAGCCCGGTTGTAACAAAGGTTTCGCAGGCAACTCTTGCATTTGGATCTTCTTTATATATTGCATCTAATATTCCGTCTGATATGGCATCACAAACTTTATCAGGATGTCCTTCCGAGACAGATTCTGAAGTGAAAAAGTATGACATAATATTCCTTTAAAAAATTGAGGTATAAATTTAATAAATTTCTATTTCAGTTGAATCACCGGTGTTAAGTTTTTTATATCTTCCTTTTATCAGAGTATTGTTTCCTATAATGGATTTCTCTAGTAGTGAAGCTTTTATTTCGGAATTTTCTCCAATAATCGAATCTTTAATTATTGATTCCGAGATTTTACTCCCTTTGCTTATTGTTGCATAAGGTCCGATTATTGAATCCGATATTTCAACATCATCAGCTATATAAACAGGGTTGTTGATTACTACATTATCAAATTTTTTATCTGTGCATGTATCGTTTAACAGTATTCTATTTGTTTCCAGCAATGTTTCCTGCTTACCACAGTCATACCAGCCTTCGACAGGGAAGGTGCAAATTTTATCCCCGTGTTCAATCATCATTTGCAGAGCATCGGTAAGTTGAATTTCGCCGTTAGTTCTTATATCTTTTTCAACCAACTCCGTTAAACAACCGGCAAGAGCTTGTGCTTCGGAGATGTAATAAAGCCCCACTATGGCTAAGTTTGAAATTGGGTCTGTTGGTTTTTCAACAAGTTTTTCAACCTCACCTTTTTTTAGAACAGCCACACCGAATCTTCGCGGGTCTTCTACTTCTTTCACACCAATCATTGAACAATTATTATTGAAAACTGAATTTAGGTTAACATCAAAAATTGTATCGCCGAGAATGATAAAAATATCTTTATCATCAAAAGTCGGAATAGCAGTGTATATGGCGTGCCCCAGACCTCCCAACTCTTTTTGAACAACAAATTTACAATCCAATTGAGGGTACTCACTATTCACGAAATCCTCAATCATATCTCCAAGATGCCCGATTACAAAAGTGGTTTTCGTTATATTTTCTGAAATTAACTTATCCAAAATATGTGCAAGTATTGGTTTACCCCCAACATTTAACAACACTTTTGGGATTGTGTATGTGTGCGGTTTTAATCTGCTGCCGACTCCCGCAACCGGTATAATTGCTCTCATAATTATTTATTTTGTTAGATATAAATTTAAAATTACTTAATCTTGTTTTTATTACCAAATAAAAATAGATTACTTATTATGAATATAAATAATAGAATCACAAACTTATTCAAAATTAAATATCCCATCATACAAGCCGGAATGGTTTGGGCTTCCGGCTGGCGCCTTGCTTCAGCGGCTTCTAATTGCAACGGTTTAGGTTTAATCGGTGCAGGTTCAATGAAGCCTGAGCTTTTAGACGAACATATTAAAAAATGCAAATCGGCAACGCAAAAACCATTTGGCATTAACATTCCTTTAATGCGAGGAGACGCCGATGAGTTAGTAAATGTAACAATTAAAAATGAAGTGAAAATTGTTTTTACATCGGCAGGTAATCCAAAAACATTTACCGGTTTGCTAAAGTCAAAAGGATTAACTGTTGTACACGTAGTCCCTTCAGTAAAGTTTGCACTAAAAGCAGAGGATGCAGGATGTGATGCAGTTGTTGGAGAAGGTGTAGAAGCAGGAGGACACAACGGTGCAGATGAGACAACAACGATGTGTTTAATTCCTCAAATTGTTGATGCGGTAAATATTCCTGTAATTGCTGCCGGCGGTATTGCAGACGGAAGAGGAATATTAGCTGCTTTTTCTTTGGGTGCTGAAGGAGTACAGATGGGAACAAGATTTGCTGCTACTTTAGAATCATCCGCTCACCCTAACTATAAAAGACACGTGGTTGAAGCAAAGGACAGCGATACTGTTCTTGCCTTCAAAAAAATCGGTCTCGTTAGAATGCTTAAAAATGATTTTGCAACCCGTTCAAAAATTGCCGAGGCTGAAGGATGGAACAAAGAACAATTAGAAGAATTATTGGGTGAAAAAAGGGCACGTTTGGGTGTTTTTGAGGGAGACGAAATCGAAGGTGAAATGGAAGCAGGACAATGTTCAGGGTTAATAAAAAATTTGCCTTCTGTGAATGAATTATTTGAACAATTATTAAGTGAGTTTGATTCAGCAAAAGAAAAGTTGTTTCATAATTAGGGCTAAAGCCCAAGCAACTTTTCAATTTCGATAAACCGTCAACCAAAGGGTTTGTTGCAGAACTATTGCCAGTGTTATTTCCTCCAAGGGAGTCCTACGGCAAAGCTTAATATTTTTTTTATGCTGCCACGGTTGTACCGTGACAACTATCTTTTATAAACCCTCTAAAACTGCATCAACAGTTTTTATGTTTTTAAACATCGCAAGAAGCTTTAGCAATACTCTGTCAACTTCAGCATCCGGACAAGATGCCCCGCTTGTAAGCAGAATATCAATTCTATCTTTTACAGGTAAATAATTAGGAGTAGTAATTTCTTCTTTTAAACTTAAATCAAAATGATTTATGTTCTTTTCATCTAATAATTTATCTGCCGAAGAAATAAAATAAGTGGGAAGTTTTTTATTACAAAGTTCTACAATATGACTCGTGTTAGAGCTGTTATACCCGCCTATAACAACAGCAAAATCCGCGTCTCTGTTTAATAATTCAACAGTAGCTTCTTGATTATCATTCGTCGCATAACATAATGTATCTCTCGTATCGGCAAAATGCTCGTCTAATTTATCAATACCATATTTTTTTATCATCGTTTGTTTTAACAATGATGCTATTTCTGTAGTTTCCGCAGCAAGCATAGTAGTTTGATTAACTACACCTATTTTTGTCAAATGTTTTTCAACATCAAATCCTTTCGAAAATTTACCCTCGAAATATTCATAAAATTCTTCTTTACTTTTTTTGTGTAAAATTACCGAAGCCAAAAATTCGGTTTCTTTTATATCACGTACAATAAGCGATGGTGATTTTTCTTTACTGTGAGAAAATGTAGCTCTTGTTTCCTCGTGTGAATGTTTACCGTGAATTATTACGGTACTGCCTTCATCACATAGGGAAACAGAACGGTTCCAAACTTTCTCAACAAAAGGACAAGTAGTGTCATATTTATATGGATCAATTCCAATTTCGTTTAACTTGTTTTCAATTTCCAAAGTAGTACCGAAGGCAGGAATAATTACAATATCATCATTTGATATTTCATCCCAATCTATAATCTGGTTACCCGAAGTATCCATAATAAATTTTACTTCTAAGTTTTGCAGATCATTGTTTACCCCCGGGTTGTGAATCATTTCACTTAGTAAATAAATTTTTTTGCCCGGATTATCAGTTATTGTTTTGTATGCTATCTCAATTGCATTTTGTACACCGTAACAAAAACCGAAATGTCTTGCAATAAAAAAACGGACAGGTCCAAAATCCAACATGGTTGGAGAGTAATCTTTTTTCCTCGGATCGTTTATTGAACGAATTTCTTTTATCCGGGAAATTATCGAGCTTTGATAATAAATGGGTATTTCAAATTTTTTCAATTTTAATATTCTTTGTTTTATAAAAGTAAACTAAATTTAAAGAATTATGATTCTAAAATCATTTAACAAAGTTTTACATTATTCAGCTTTAGCATCACGTATAAAATTTTCCGTTAATCACAAATTTTTATCGTTCATCATAAAAGTTTTTGATAAAGCGAATAGTATGCTATTTTAAATTAATAATTTCTTTCTTCTATTATAAGTTATGAATTCAAACTTAAAATATTTAATAAGTAAATTAGAAAAAGTTAAGAGGCTAAACTTTAAAGTTAGTCATCCTAACCCCTCATTAAATATCCATCTAAATTGTAAGTTAGAAGTATCCCGCCCGGATGATTCTTCAATTATTACAGAAGAATTGGGTGACTGGGTAAATAATTACGGACAAAAAGTTAATTCAAAAAATATATATATGTGGACTGCACATAATAATTCTATATTAAAGTTAGCGCATTTAAGGTTCGGTGAGAAAAAGCCGATTTTTCTTGTGAACTTCTATAATGAAAAGAATAATTTATGGAAAAGTCTAAAACCATACATTTGTGAACAAGACCTTTATCATGCCGAATTAGTTATTGCACCCACCAACATTAAATTAACTTGGAACATCAAAACCCCCAAACATGCTTATTCAATTACATCAACTTATTATAGTTAGCCTCTTTCTTTGTAGGTTTTAATTTCACCCTTTACTATATTTACAAACTAAAAATCACCACAGAAGCTATGGATTTAATAGAAAAATTAGAAAAGATTAAAAAACATTTCGAAGATATAAACCAGGAATTATCAGACCCTGAGGTTCTCTCCGACAGAGAAAAAGTTATAAAACTAAGTAAAGAAAGAAGCGACCTTGGAGACATAATTAAATCTTATAAAGAGCTATCGGATACAATAAGAAATATTGAAGGAAACAAAGAAATAATCGCCGAAGAGGAAGATATAGATTTAATTGAAATGGCTGAAAGTGAATTGGAAGAATTGGAAGCTAAAAAAAATGAGATGGAAGAAAATATTAAGTTACTTCTACTCCCCAAAGATCCAAATGATGATAAAGATATAATTATGGAAATCAGAGCCGGCACCGGTGGTGATGAAGCAGCTTTGTTTGCTGCAGATTTGTACAGAATGTATTCGCGTTATGGTGAAATTAAAGGTTGGAAAATAGAATTAATTGATTTAAGTGATTCCGGGTTAGGAGGAATAAAAGAAGTTGTTTTTTCAGTATCAGGCAAAAATATTTTTGGCAATTTAAAATTTGAAAGTGGCGTTCACCGTGTACAGAGAGTTCCGCTTACCGAGGCAAGCGGAAGAGTACATACGTCTGCTGCATCAGTTGCTGTTTTACCGGAAGCTGAGGATGTTCAAGTTGAAATAAACCAATCCGACTTAAGAATAGACGTTTACCGCTCAGGCGGAGCAGGTGGACAAAATGTAAACAAGGTTGAAACTGCTATAAGAATTACACACATTCCAACGGGAATAGTTGTTCAATGCCAGGATGAACGATCTCAATTAAAGAACAGGCAAAAAGCAATGAAGGTTCTAAGGGCAAGGCTTTACAACGCTAAGCAAAAAGAGCATAATGCTCAAATATCTGCTCAAAGGAAATCGATGATTGGAAGCGGTGATAGAAGTGATAAAATAAGGACATATAATTATCCCCAAAACCGTGTAACCGATCATAGAATCGGACTTACGCTCTACAATCTTTCAAATATTATGGAGGGTGATTTAGACGAGATTTTGGAGCAACTAAAAATTGCAGATAGAGCAGAAAAACTTCAGGCTAGTAGTTGAAAGAAATAACAATTTTAATCTAAAGTGCTTTTATTGTAATTAAACTAATATCATCTTCATAATTTCCGCCGGTAAATAATTGAAATTCTTTTTTTAATTTTTCCATTGGATTGTCTAATAATGACATATTTTTAATAACTCCACTCATTTTTTTAGTTCCGAATTGTTCACCTTCAGCATTACGAGATTCAATTATTCCGTCGGTAAAAATAAAAACATAATCATTCTGCTCTAATTTTATTGTAATATCTTCATAATTTCCATCCGGCGCAAAGCCTAATAACAAACCTTTTGATTGCAGCCTTTTCAACTCGTTGTTAGATCTATCAAGATGTAAAATAGGTAAATCACCGGCACCGGTATATTTTAAAGTTTTTTCTTTCTTATTTAAAATAACAATAGAAAGTGTTGCAAAAACTTCCGAAACCTTAGCATCTTTATAAACGGATTTGTTTACTTGTTGTAAAATTACGCTTGGTGTAAGTTCTTTTGTGTTCTGTAATACTACTCTAATAGCACTTCTTACATAACCGGCATAAGCAAACGCAAAGTACCAAGCTCCCCATTTCTTTCCCATTACATCACCGAGAATAATCGCAAGGTTATCTTCATCAAGTGTAAAGTAATCTAAAAAATCACCGCCAGGAATACCTTTATAAGTCTGGTTCCATTGTGATATCTCAAATCCTTCAAATTCAGGTGTCTTATCGGGAACAACTTTTACGTGCATTGAATCCGCTGCATGTTGTAACTCTGAAACGGCTTTTTGCCTCTCTTTACCAAGACTTTTAACAATAGCAGAAACCTTTGCAACTACAACTCTAGGACCGGCAGTTTTTAACACATAGTCTGCAATACCTAAGTCATAACCCTCCAATATATCGTCTTCTTCACCTTTAGATGTTAAAAAGACAAAAGGAATTCCTTTAAGATCATCATTAGCTAAAAGCATTCTTCTAAATTCAAAGCCATCCTTTTCCGGCATCATAATATCCGATATAATTAAATCGGGTTTAAATTCTTCGGCTTTCTTAATTCCTTCATCTGCACTTGAGGCATACTCGCATTTAAATCCTTCTTTTTTAAGATTATACTGAAATAACATTCCAAGGGATTTATCATCGTCTACTAATAAAATCTTCGCCTGTTGCTCTGCAAAATCATCTTCAATACTATTTTTGGTTCCATAGCTTTTATAAATATCAGAACGTCTAAGCAACGCTTGAATTTTAAAAAGAAGGTTATCAATTTCGATCGGTTTAAAAATTATATCGTCTGCACCGGCATCAAGTGCTTTTGATTTGCTGCCGACGGTTAGGTCGCCCGTTATAAATATAAAAGGAATTAAACTATGCTTGTTGTTTTTTCTTACTATGCTGCAAAATTCATAACCATCCATTTCTTCCATTATAATATCACACAAAACCAAATCTATATTATTATCATCTAATATTTTCTGTGCTTCCGAAGGTTTGGAAGCTTCATATACATTATAGAAATTTGAAGTAAGCTGTTGATTTAATAATTCTCTAATTATAGCATCATCGTCAATTATTAAAACAGATTTTTGTGTTTTACCATTCATAAAAAAATAAGTACTCTAATAATTATTTAAATAGTTAGTTAGTGTAGAAAACATAATGAATAATAGAATTATTAATAATACAAATAATTATTCTTATAAATCTATTTATAGGTTATGAGAAACTACTTATGGCTTCTTCTTTTGTGGAGAAAGCTTCAAAGACACGGTACATTCTTGTAAGTTCAAACATTGAATGAACAGCAGGTTGAAATCCTACGAGTTTTAGATCACCGCCTAATGCCGTTATTTTCTTTAATGTAACGACTAAAGCACCGAGAAATGTAGAATCGATAAATTCACATTGTCTTAAATCAGCAACAATCTTACGAGCACCTTCTTCAATATCCTGAGCTAATGTCAGTTTAAACTCTTCAGCTTCTTTAAGGGTAGCTCTAGTCAAATTTACAATCTCAACTATAACATCATCATATTTTTCTTTTGTAAAATCCATAAAATAATCCCTAAATAATTAACGATATAAAATATCAATCGTTTGGACGATTTTCAATTTTATATTTTTCCATTAATCTATAAATAGTTGCGCGTCCCAATTTTAATTTTTTTGCCGCTTCTACAATGTTGCCGTCTGTAACATCAAGAGCATGCTTTATTGCATCTTCTTTTAATTTTTCAAAAGGAATTATGTTATCACCTTCAAATAATCCGCCTCCTTGTTCAACAAAGTCCGTTTCTTCATTAGTTTTTATATGAGCAGGTAAATCATCAACATCAATCATATCATTTTCAGCAACAATAATACATCTTTCTATAGTGTTTTCCATTTCTCTAATATTTCCGGGCCAGTCATATTCATAAATGTATTTAATCGTACGTTTTGTAAACCCCTTGATATCTTTATCTAATTTTTGATTACATTTTTTTAAAAAATATTCAGTTAAAACAAGAATATCGCCTTTCCTTTGACGTAAAGGGGGGATATAAATAGGAAAAGAATTAAGCCTGTAATAAAGATCTTCTCTAAATTGCTTTGCCTTTACGGCTTCTCTTAAATCTCTGTTTGTAGCTGATAAAATTCTTACGTTTGTTTTAATAAGTTCTGTTCCCCCAACTCTTTCAAATTCTCTTTCCTGAATAACACGGAGTAATTTAGCTTGCAACAGCATTTCCAACTCGCCAACTTCATCAAGAAAAATTGTTCCTTCATTTGCCAACTCAAATTTACCAAGCTTTCTTTGATGTGCCCCGGTAAAAGATCCCTTTTCATGCCCAAACAATTCACTTTCCAGCAACTCACGTGGTATTGATGCACAATTTACAACTATAAACGGCTTATCTTTTCTTTTACCGTTGTAATGGATTGCTTTGGCAATAAGTTCTTTACCTGTCCCGCTTTCACCGTGAATCAAAACAGTAATGTCGTTGTCTAATACCTTTGAAACAAGCTTAAAAACTTCCTGCATTCTTTTATCCGCAGAAATTATATTATCAAAGCTATATTCTTTTTGAACTGATTCTTTTAAATTTTCTAATTCTTTTGTCAGCTCATAATTTTTAATTGCATTTTTTACTGCAGGTTCCAACCTTTGAACATCTATCGGTTTAGGAAAATAATCATAAGCACCGTGCCTTAGGGATTCTAATGCTATTTCAACATTCCCTTGAGCAGAAAGCATAATTACGGGCAATTGTTCATCCTTTGTACGAATCTTTTTTAATACATCCAAACCGTTAATTCCAGGCAGCATAATATCCAACAATAATAAATCAGGTTTTTTTGAATCTAATCTTTTTAATAATGCTTCACCGGAATCGAAAACTTCTGTTTCATAATCCCATTTATCTTTTACCCAATATTTTAAGAGCTTAGATATTGCCTTTTCGTCATCTACTATAAAAATAACTTTACTCACAGTATTCCTTTTATAATTGGTTTACTAATAATAATGGTAGTTTAATATTAAATGACGTTCCTTTATTCACATCACTTTGAATAGAAATAAATCCTTTATGTAAATCTACAATTTGTTTCACAAAAACCAAGCCTAAGCCGGCACCTTCTGTTTCCGATTCATTTCCTTCTGCTCTATAAAATTTTTGGAAAACAAAATTTATATCTTTTTCAGGAATGCCGACACCGGTATCAGAAATAATTATTTCAAATTCTTTATAAAGAGCTTGTCCAATAACTGTTATGCGTCCACCTTTGGGGGTAAATTTAATTGCGTTATTTAATAGTTCAACTAAAATTTGATAAATTTTATCTTCATCAATAATTAAGATGTTTTCTTCTTCGGGAAGATCCGTTGTTAAATTAATTTCTTCTTCAATTACAATTGGTTTCATTTCCTTTATTACATCTTTAATTAATTTAACAATATCGACTCGTTTTTTTTCAAGTTTAATTTCCCCGCCCTCTAATTTGGTGATATTTAATACATCATTAATAAGTCTTGCTAATCTTTTCCCTTCCTTTAGAATTATCCTATTAAACTCTTTTCTCATTTCAACGGGCATTTGGGTATCAGTATCAATAGTTTCCGAAAAGCCGATTATAGATGCAAGAGGAGTCCTCATTTCGTGTGACACACTTGACATAAATTCGTTCTTTAACCTGTTCAATTCTTCCAGTATTGATTTGCTGTAAGTTGATCTCTGCCTTTCAAGTAAAATCAGCCTGTTTGCTTCAGTAAGCTTTTCATCAAGTTCTAATTTTTTATTTTGGTCATTAATTGTTTGTGTTATATCCCTGCCGATACCTATCAAATTAATTATATTACTATTTTCTTTTATTGATCTGCAATTAAATTCATAAATAACATTATTATCATCTCTCGGTAATACTGATGCTTGAAATGTTATCGTTTCATCATTATTTAAGAGTTTGGTTATAGATTCGGAAACAGATGCTGCATTTGATGAATCGATTAAATCAGTAAAATGTTTACCAATAAGATCAGTTGTATTATATCCAAGCTTATTAGCTCCGCTATCATTTACTACTTCAAAATATCCGGATGAATTTAAGATAAATATTAAATCTTCTGAAACATTTAGCAGAATCTCAAACTTATTCTTAAAATTATTTTTCTTTGTAGAATTATTTTTCATTAAAATAATTTAGGGTTTAATAATTAAAACTTACAAATTTAATTACTTTTTCTCAGCAAATAAAACATAACTATTATAATAACAATGCCCATTAAAATGTATATCCATTCAGGTGTTTCTCTTAATTTAAAGGGTTTATACTTCACATATATAGTTTTACCGGGACCAATCTCATTCGGTTTAAATTTCCAGGTTAAAGTTCTGCCGTTTCTTTCGGTGGAATTATCATCATAAATTTTTCCATAAAAAGTGTATTTATATGTAAGGTTAAATTTACTAGAGTCTGATGCAAGACCGTTTTTTATTGAGGGTATCTTTTGTGTAAAAATTTTAACTCCGGTACCATCATCAATTAGTGAAAATTCTGAGCCTTGAAAGGTTCGTGAATAATTTAAGGAATCGATATTATTGAACGTTATATTTATTATTGCGTGAGTTGTACCGTCGGTTGAATCCGTGTAAACTCTTATCCCTTCTAAGTTATAATATTTTGATGAAAATTCTTTTTTTAAAAAATCAGGGCTAAAAAATGTTAAATTTTTCAATTCATCAGAATTAATATCATAAGGTAAATTACTCCAATAATGAAGACTCATTTTACCTGAACCATCAGGATAAATATTAACGTCTTGAATATAGTTTAAACATCCCGATAAAAGAACGATATAAAAAACTGAAAATATTCTAATTAAAATGCTTAGTGCTTTTTTTCTTTTTAGTTTAAAGATATTGCTAATCACATTTATTACGGGATAAATTTGATAACTTAAAATTATGGATAAATTTACAATTTTTCACTATTTTTGTCATTCATTTAAAAATAAGAGTTGTTATGCCAACGTACGAATATAAATGTAATGAATGCGGAAAAAGATTTGAATTGTTTCAAAAAATGAGCGACAAACCGATTGAAAGCTGTCCAACGTGTAAAGGAAATGTTACAAGATTAATAGGCGCGGGTATGGGCATTATTTTTAAAGGTTCAGGCTTTTATGAAACCGATTACAAACATAACGGGGAAAAAAAATCGCCCGTTAACAACAAAACAAAAAAAGTAGCTAAAGCTGAAACAAAAGACACCTCTAAAAAAGAAGTATCTAAGGAATCAAAGGATCCTGTCAAAAAATAAAATATTCAAATGAATGAGTCTGCTCTAAAAAGGTATCCGTCAGCTAACGGATTAAAAACATCATTTAATTTCAGTTTATAATCCAGACTTAATTTACTATAATTAATCTTTTAGGCCTGCCTATGCCGAAACGCCTACGTGCAGGCAGGTTCGACTCATAAATATTAGAAATCAGCACCTAATGAAATATAATGTATAGGTGAAGAAAAGCCATTTATATTATATGCCCACCCCACATCATATTTCAACAAGAAATTTAAGAAGAAAACTCTTGCACCAATTCCCGTACCTATTAAAAGGTCCTTTGTCATTAAATTTCCGTTCTTATCTTTGGTAAACAATTTTAGGCTGCTCGTCTTATTCCAGGTAGCACCGGCATCTATAAACAAAACACCTTGCATATTACTGAAGAATAGCGGTAGACCTCCTGTAAGCAGATACCTAATTAATGGAAATCTTAATTCCATATTTACCAATGTATATTTAGTACCTATATGTGCAGCGTATTTATAACCACGTAACGGGACACCTGCTGTTAAAAACACAAAATCAGAAGTGGTTTTAATAGGTACTGATTGAGTAGCAAATTTTCGATTTATCCAATTTTCAACACCACCTAAAAAAAATCTTTGCGGATTTGCGCCGCCCGAATATCCACCCGCAAATCTAAGTGCAAAAGAATAAAAATAACTTTCTCCCAATTTGAAATAAGTTCTATAATCACTTGTTAGTGAATAAAAACTTAAACGTTTATCTGAAAGTCCCGGGTTACCGAATAAAGAAAAACGATATCGACTTCCGTCAATGGGAGCCGTAATTCCCCAAAGCACATTATCTTTAACTAAACTAATAGTAGGAACAATAAAAGTAGATTTAGAAATAGGCACTGAAGGGTTATCCAAATTTTCTTTTGAGACTCCCAAAAAACTTAGCCCTGCATCAATTCTGTAAAACTTGTTAATTGGATAGCTTGCAGAAAATACAGCCCCGAAATTTCTAAACCTGACTAAATCAGTAGTTCGCCCCCGTGCTAAGAATACGAACCTTGCAGTATGAAATAGTTGAACGCCATAATTAATTCTATTTGCTAAATAAAAATAGGATAAGCCGTAATTACTATTTTTCAAATCAATCTGTAAACTTGTTTGACCAATAAGTCTATGGTTACCGAGTACGTCACTAAAAGATAAAATGGTTGTACCTGTTAATCCGTATAGTGTGTTGTAACCGGCATTTGCATAAACTAAATCCGGTGAAAATGTTATTTTATACCTACGGACTTTATAGTTGCCGTTTTCATCAAGATTATCTGCAGGTTTAAATTTGTTTTTAGATTGTTTTATCCTTTCTTTTACTTTATCACTTTTAGGACCGAACACAAAATTATCATAAGATACATCCAATGAATCACTTACTATATTTGTTGTATCAGAATATTGCCCTGTAAAAAAATCTATTTTTATTGTTTTTGTTGAATCCGCTTTTTTAGTTTTGCTTATTTTTTTTATTTCTTTAGTTTTTCTTTCTTCTAAGCTTTTTATGTAAACTGTAGGTCTTAACTTTTTAAGTTTGGTTTTAGGTATAAAAGGATTATTCATCAAATAGATATTATAAGATGCTTGTGCCAGGGAAGAAAAAGTAAGTTTCTGCCCGTCTTTTGATATTGAAATTTGAGATATACCATCCAAAGAATTGGTTATAGGTATAGGAGTAATATCTGTAACTGCTTTAACGGTATCGTTATTAAAAAGCACTATTCTTTTTTTATAAATATTAGTAATCCCATTAGCATCAGAAACAAATAAAATTTCTGTCCCATCAGGTCCTGCTACCGGGTATGCTTCTGAAATAAGCGGTGTATCGGTAATTCTTTTAATTTTTAATGATTTTGTATTTATTGAATAAATATCATCCTGGTTATAGTTATAATTATAGATTTTAAAATCTTTCGGCATAGGACCAATTTTTAAGTTCCCGTTTCTATCGGATGCAAATAAAATATTTTTGCTGTCAGGTGACCAGCTTGGATTGTTATCTGTAAAAATATCATTAGTTAAATTTCTTAATCTTTTTGTTTTTAGGTTATAGGTATAAATATCTGATTGTTTAGCATTGTGTCCGATAAAGGCAATTCTAAATCCGTCAGGTGACCACGCTACACTTCTAATTCCGCCTAATTTAATAGGCAAAGTTACTTTATCACCGGACTCAACATCAATCAAATAAATTACATCAAAGCCGTTGCTTTTGGCAGTAATTGCAATTTTACTCTCATCAGGCGACCAGGTCACTCCAGGGGTAACAACGTTTAGTTGCTCAAAGTCAGCAGTTGTGTTTCCGTGTATAAGTTTTTTAATAATATGACCGTCAATTGCGCTCATAATAAATAGATCAAAGTAAATATCACGATTTGATATAAAAGCGATTTTATCACCCTGTGGGGAAATTGTAGGAATTACATTATAAAAACCTTCATCTTTTTCAGGATCAGTTAATCTTTTAGAAAAATCTCCAGGGTATGCTCTGAATGCTATATCAGGCCAATAAGTTTTCTTTATATATCTTTTCCATCGTTTATTTAGTTCTTTAATTGATAGACCTAATGCTGCTTTAAACCCGGCTTTAAGACTGCCGGTACCTTTTATTTTATTTACTAATTCGCCGATTTTTTCCTTACCGTATTTTTTTGATATATAGTATAAAACAGATTGCCCGCCACGGTATGCCAAAAATCCGTTAAGTTGCGAAATATTAGGAAGCTTTTCACTAATTGATAAATCTCTTATAAACATATCTGTTTTTATATCCCAACCAAGAGATTGATATTCCGACATCCCTTCGTTAAACCACAAAGGTAATGCAAGCGTAATTCTGTTTGCTATAATGTTTTGTATAGACCCGCCATAAAACATATCATTTAATACTGCATGACTTAGTTCGTGATGAATAAGATGGTTAAATTCTTTATATGAACCTGTAAATTGGATAACTACGCGATTCTTAAATAACTCTGTAAATCCTTCTATGCCTTCACTTAAATATTGGTCTGTTGTGTTGGTTTCCTGAAAATCATTTGTGGAATTATAAACAATAATCGAGATCCTATTATTAATTTTATAATTGTAGCTGTTTTGTAAAGAAGTTAAAGCTCGTTCTGCTGCTTTTGTAGTAAACCCTGCAATGTCCTTGCCCTTTTGTGAAAAATATATATCAAAATGTTTTGTTTGAACATAATACCAAGTAAAACCTTTATACTGAACTTTATTTTTTCCAAACTGCCCAAACAAAATTGATTGTGTAAATACTACAAATAAGAAAATCTTAAAAACATTTTTTACCATAAATAACTCCATGGATTTTTAGATAATTATAAAATCTATCTCTGTTTTTTTAATATCAGCTCTAATTAATTTAACTCTTATTTTATCCCCCAACCTATATCTTTTGTTAGTTCTTTCTCCAATTACCGAATAACTGTTTTCGTCATAAAAATAATAGTCATCTTTTATATCTCTCAGCCTAATTAATCCTTCAGCCAAATTATCAATTAATTTAATAAATAAACCGAAATAAACTATACCGGACACAACTCCATTAAACTCAGCACCAATGTGTTCACTCAAGAATTCAACTTGTTTTAATTTTGTAGAATATCTTTCAGCTTCTACGGCATCTCGTTCAGTAGCGGAAATATGATCACATAAATTCATAAGGTACTTACCGTCCTTATATAATGCTTCATTTTTAGTTGTATAATTATAAAGCAATCTATGAACCTCTAAATCCGCATACCTTCTAATTGGTGATGTAAAATGTGTATAATATTTAAAACCTAATCCATAATGACCGATATTTTTTGTTGAATATACAGCTTTAGCCATAGACCGAATTGCCAGTTCGTTTATTAATGCTTGTTCATCCGTTCCCTTAGCTTCTGAAATTAAAGTCTGAAATTTATTTACTTTTGTTTGGGATTGAGCGGAAAAATTATATCCTAATTTTTTAACAAAATCTGCAAACTCTTTAACTTTATCTTTGTTCGGTAAATCATGAACTCTATAAATAAATTCTCTGACCCTTACTTTCTGTTTTTTCGATATGCTTTCTGCAACCAACTTGTTTGCAAGAAGCATAAATTCTTCCACTAAAGAATTACTTTGCATAAATTCTTTCAATACAACATTTATTGGTTTACCACCTTCATTTAATTCAATCTTAATCTCCGGTGTAAAGAACTCAATGCTGCCTTCTCTAAGCCTTCTTTCACGCAGTTTTAATGCAAGATTGTTTAGTTTAAGTAATTCTTCGCAGTATTCTCCGTTTTTACTATCAATTATTTCTTGAACTTCCTCATAGGTAAAACGTCTATTACTATTTATAACACATTTCTTTGCGTGAAAGTTTAATATTTTTCCTTTTTTTGTAATTCTTATGAAAATAGAAAAAGTTAGCCTGTCTTCATTTGGTCTTAAAGAACAAACATTATTTGAAATTTCTTCAGGAAGCATAGGAATAACTTTACCAACTAAGTAAACACTATTACCTCTCTTTTGTGCTTCTTTATCGAGTTCACAATTTGGTTTTATATAATGAGAAACATCGGCAATATGTATGCCTATCAGATAATTCCCTTCTTCATCTTCTTCAACGGACAACGCATCGTCAAAGTCTTTTGCGTCATAGGGATCAATTGTAAAAACAATTTTATCCCTGTAGTCTAATCTCCTTTTAATTTCATCTTCCGGTATGGAAAATTCTACATCCTTTAATTCTTTTAAAACCTTTCTGCTAAATTTATAAGGAAGATTAAATTTTTCCGCAATCGAAATAAAATCATTTTTATCATCTTTGTTTTCTTCTTTAAAGGATACAACATCACCTTTAGGATTTGTTTTTCGATCATCCCATTTAATATTTTTAACAATAACTTTATCATTAAAGTTTATATCTTTCGATACTTTGCCATTCACTTCGATTTTTTTATGTATTTTATCATCAATTGGTTGAATATAAATTTTCCCTCTTTCTTTTTTTAAGTAACCTTCAATTTGTGTGCGTCCTCTTTTTACAATTTCTATAATCTTCCCTTCAGCGCTTTTACCGTTTCCACCTATAATTTCTACTTTAACAGTATCGGCATCTAATGCATTGGATAAATTTTTATTTGAAATGTATATGTCTTTTATTTTAGAATTGTTAACAACAACAAACCCGTAACCGGATTTATTCATTTGAAGGATACCTTTAACAAAAAATGGACTTGACTCAAGATTTAATATATATCTTTTTCCAACTTTTTTAATAAGTTCTTCTTTCTCTAAATTGTAGAGTACGGCTTTTAGGGAACTATATTCGTGTTCCGTTTGAATTCCAAGGCGTTTTGCAATTGCTCTTCTTTTAAATTGCCTGCCGGGATTATTTTTAAAAAATGATTTTACTTTACGTTTCACTAAAACTCAAATTTATACTTTATGCCCAGTTCATTTATCATTTCTCTCAACAAACCGGATTCTGTTAGAGCTTCTTTTCTTTCAACTCTAATAAAAAATTTATGAAAAAATGGATACTCAATTCTAATATTAGTTCTACTTAGGTCCTGAAAAACTTCAGTTGTACCGCCAATTGTATATTTAAATTTATTCACTTTACCCGAAAGACTAAATTTTGTATAAGCCCCCACCTGTTTAAGTTCAACACTTCTTATATAATCTCCAGCGTATGAATTCAACAAACCGCCAATCAAAGAACCTGCAATGGTAGAAGCAGTACCGGTAAGAGCGTTTGTTTGCTGTGTATTTGCAAATCCTTCTTTCGTAGTAGAAAAACGACCTGTTACAATAAACATAATAGCATCCGAGGCATCTTTTGTTAAGTCCGGAATATCTTTAATAATATTTTCAGTTCCGTAGTAGACGGCTAAATTATCCTTGGTTTTAACAAAGTTTTTATTCAAATCTTGCAGGGGCCCTCTAAGTTTTACTTTTACTGCGACTTCTTTTTCCTGGGATGTCGTATTAGTAGAATCTATTGTTGGTTCATAATAATAATTTCTGTAAATACCAACAACATTTAGATAAGGATTTGTTAATTCATTTTCAAATCTAAGTGTTCCTTCAGCTTCAAAAGTTTTCGTTAAAAAGTCTAATGTCGAACCTTCCCTTAACGTTAAAGTACCAAATGCTCGTGGTGTACCTTCAATTGTTTTATATTGAAAATTACCGCTAATGTTTGCATTAAGAATTTGGTTGAACTCTTTGTCCAATACAAATTTTATACTTGCTTCATCTTCAACTTTTATATCAACATCTAAAACCAAATTATCTATTGTCTGGCTTTTTTTACTACGTGATGAATCTTGCTGCCTGGATAACTTAATTAAATTATCGAAGCTTGATATGTCCTTATCTACATTAGTTGTATCACTTACATATTTATAGATAAAATTACTTCTCGTATTTTGGAATGATGGTTTAGCCTGAGGGAAAGTTAGATTTGCTCTTTTAACTAAAAGAGGAGCTTTTAAATATTCTTTATGAGAATCAATTATAAATTCTGCCTTACCCTGAGTAGCCACAACAAGATCTCCATAAACAAGTGGGCTAACTGCTTTGGATGCTTTATTCAGTATTTTAAGTTGTCCATTTAGAAATATTTTTGGAGAAGTAAACTTATAATTTTTAAATTTAGTGTTCCCGGAACCTGTTAGTGCACCACCGTCCTCTGTGCCTTTAATATTCGCTAAGTACATACTATCTAATTTAATAGCACCATTATCAGCACTGAATTTTAACCCTGCATTATATTTCATATTGTTAAAGTTTGAAATAAATGAAATGTTTTTAACACTTGCACTTCCTGTAGGTAATAAATTATTCAACCTTCCGTTAAAATCTAAATCAGCAAATAAGACACCATTTACATTTGTAAATTCAGGAATAAAATTATTAAAAGTAAAAAGATTAAAATTATCTGCAATGATTTTTATATTCGTATTTACATTATTAAGCAGCCTGTTGTTGGTTTCATTTAAGCCTAAATCAATTGGAATATTTCCTACAACAGAGAATATGGAATTATGCAAAGAATTAGATGAATCTGTAATTGAAAGATTTACTGCTAAATTTTTATTTAAATAATTTAATTTGCTTTTAAGGATCCCAACTTTATGTTTTCCCAACGAAATGTTATTAATACCTAAATCAATATCTATTTTGGGAGATGAATAATTACCCTCTATTGATGCATCAAGCTTGATTACACCATTAATATTTTTAAATTGTTGCTCGTTCAAGATATTATTTGTAACAACAGATAAATTTATATTATTTAAATTAATCAAAAAATTGAGATTTTCATTTCTATTCAATGATCCACTGATTTTTAGCTTACCATTACCGTGAGTAAGGAGAAAATTATTAAAACTAATTTCGCCGTTTGAATATGAGAGGTTTACTTCGCCTTCATTTTTTATTAAATATTTTTTAAACATAAAGTTTAGTTTACTAAATTTTAATGTGGAGGCTAAATCATTAAAAACAGTTTCTCCGATAATATTAATTTTAAGTTTATTTTCAATATTTGCATTAAGCAATAATGTGCCGGTTCCATTTTTAAGTTTATACTCCAATTTTAAATTCTTTATATCACTGCCGGCAAAAATCCTTTTAGTATTTAAACTGATATCGGCAACCAAGTTAGAAAGTTTAGTAAACCCCAAAGTATTTAAAAAATTTACATTCAGGGAAAGATTAGAAAGAAAATATACACCGGCATCTCCCCAAATTTTTACATAATCCAAATTGCTATTAAAGAAAAAATTAATACTATCATTCTTATTTGTAACGCTACCTTTAAGTAAACCACTTATGTTTATATTATCACTACCAACAAAAGGTGACCGTAAATTAAACCGTTTAAATCTAACTGAAAAATTAAGGCTGTCATTACTTAACGGATTTGTTCTATTATTTTCAATTATTTTTTTGTTCTGTAATATAGTTAATAAAGTATCTTCGGCTAAAGTAAGTTTAGCAATCTCCTTATTAATTACATTTGTGAATGAGTTTAATTCCTTTGTAATAATATTAGCCGTATTCTTTATCGAAAACCTGCCCTTTAATTCAGCATCAATCTTTCCAGAAGTAATATTCAGTTTACTTATGTAATCGTTATTACCTATTATATTTATTTTAAAGTTGTTACTATTTAACGGTGTTTTATTTATGTAAGAATTATTCAATTTTAAATTGCTGGTTAAACTAAATTCCCCATCTTTATTTTTTATCCCGTTTCCGTTAAATACAAGATTAAGATTAGTTGATAATGAAGAATCATTTGTAAAATCAGAAATATTAAAATTTGTTAACCCTGTTTTAATATCAAGTTTAAGATTATCATCGTTACTTTCCGAAATATTACCACTGACACTTATAATAGTTGTATCGGATACAGCATCAACCTGATAAATTACTTTACCGTTTTTTATGTTTGAAGATAAATTAAAAACATCAAATTTTTTGTTATTATAAATTGAATTATTAGCATTAATATTAATAGTCGTGTTCATCGTTAAAAGATCCGTACCTGTTCCAAAAATATTTATCTTAGAATTTAGTTTTACTGGCACTTTTAATATTGGATACAGTGAGATATTTTCGGTTTCTATTTTACCAAAATAATTATTTTCTTCACCTATAAAATTCATCTGGATATCACCAAATATATTTCCCTCATTATTCGTAATTCTAAAATTACTTATAAAACCAAACTTTCTCCCTCTAAATGAAAGCGTGTCAATTTTAATTTCTTTCAGTTCTTTCAAAAAAGATAAATTTAAGAAAGTAAAATTCTCAGTAACCTCATTAGTATATAATATACTATTATTAATGTTTGCGTCAATATTTAAGCTGTCCGGATTATCTAAGTTCTTTATTTTTCCTTTAATATGTAAATGAGATTTCTCAAAACCAATTTTTAATTTGTTAACATTAAAATTGTTGTATTTACCTTTAGTATTTAATTCCACTTTCACAATTCCATCTATGGGTAAAATCGAGGGAACAACCTTCCCGATTTCGTTCAAGTCAAGTCTTTCGGATTTAAGGTTTAAATTAACTGAAGCATCACCAAAGGAATTATTCTCCAAAGCATACAATAATTTATTCTTTTTCATCGATCCCTTAATAACAAAATTAGAGTTTGAAGTTTCAACCAGAAGTTTTTCAACTAATAATTGTTGGTCATCAATAGTAATATGAGCCTCAATATTATTAATATTAAAAGAATTAATATTAGGCTTAAAGCTAAATGAGTTAATAACAATATCGTAAAAATTCCTGTTCAAATCTAAATTTGCACTTAGGGAAGCATTTATATTTTTTATGTTTAAATTTTGAGTGGTTAAAGAATCATAAATTATTCCCGGTTTGCTAAAGTTACTATCGTGCAAATAAAACTGTACATTATTTAAAACTGCATTAGATATTATAATAATAAATGGAAACGGCTTCGGCTTAGTATTCTTTGATTTATCTGTAGAACTAAAAATTTCATCTAAATTTGTGTTACCGTTTTTGTATGTAATTAATTCTATTTTAGAATTTGTTAGCTCTATTTTTCTTACCTTCAATCTTTTAAATAAAAGCTGTAAGGGACTCGTTTTTAATTCAATGGTCTCAGCCTTTAATAAAGTATCTTTTTTTGAAGTGATGACGGCATTTCTTAAATAGAGAGATGTGAGTAGCGTTCCTTCAATCTTTTCAATTGATAGATGGCCATTTATTGAATCGTTTACTTTATTGACTACGGTTTGACGTAAATACTCTCTGAATGTTGAAGTCTGGCTAATACCAAAAAATAGAAAAATTAGAAATAGTATTGCTATAAAAATAGCAATGAAGACATTCACTATTTTTTGATAAAGTGTCCTTTTTTTTATTTTTAATTTTTCTTTAGCCAAAACTTAAAATATATGTTGTGAATTTATTATTAAATAACTTTTAATGTTAAGAATATCAAGTGATTTTTTATTCTGTAATTAAGAAGAGTTAAAGCAAATGAAATGTTTGAGTAAAGCAATGAAATAATTATTAAAA